>ENA-OPCM01000863-OPCM01000863.1-human-gut-metagenome-genome-assembly--contig:-NODE-863-length-21717-cov-4.180639_pt1 | contig 21717 bp, 30 predicted proteins | sample MGYA00241252_ERZ501484 | MGnify/ENA primary metagenome ERZ501484 (study PRJEB25962, sample SAMEA2042583) | human gut metagenome | biome: human gut; feature: human-associated habitat; material: faeces...
GCGGGTTCGAGTCCCGTCCAGACCGCCAATTGGTTCCGTAGCTCAGTCGGTAGAGCAGAGGACTGAAAATCCTCGTGTCGCTGGTTCGATTCCGGCCGGAACCACCATTAGAATGATGCAGGTTTACCCAAGTCCGGCTGAAGGGATCGGTCTTGAAAACCGACAGAGGATTAACGTCCTGCGGGGGTTCGAATCCCTCAACCTGCGCCATTGAATGTTACTCGGGAGAAATCCTGAGTTTTTTATTTTCAGAATATGTAAGAGATTACAGAATTGTTTCTGTTCTGTTATAATATTCTTATCATATGTAAGGGAGATATCATAATGGAACAATCAAAAAGTATTAATGTTAGATACTCAATGTTGCAGGGGATTTACTTTGTAGGTTTCTGTACAGTTATGGGCTATGCTGCAGTATATCTAGGATCAATTGGCATGAGCTCATCTTTAATTGGGATTGTACTTGCAATCGCAAATATTCTAACAAGTATCGCACAGCCCGTACTTGGAGGATTTGTAGATAAGTCAAACATCTCTATGAAGAAAGTCTTAATGATCATGTTTGGTCTTTGTAGCATTCTATCTGTATTACTTATGTTTGTAAGTAAGGTTACATTCTTAGCTGCTGCTTTGTTTATTGCAGTTTCTACAATTCTTTATACTACAATGCCTCTAGTTAACTCACTTGCTTTCGCATTCCAAAAACAGGGTATTGATGTTAAGTTCGGTGTAGCACGTGGTATTGGATCAGTCGCTTATGCTCTTGCGTCTCTTGTATTAGGAAATGTAGTAAAAGCAGTGAGCCCTACTTTAATGCCTCTTGCCTATATTGTTATTTTCTTAGGTATTTTACCTCTTATTCGCTCATTTAAGATTCCTGAGACAGAAATAGATGAAGTCATTGAAGAAAAAGTAGTAGAAAAAGAAAGCACAGGTGCTTTTATTAAGAAGCACCTTAAATTCATGATTTTCTTAGCTGGTTTTGTATTAGTTTATTTTGATCATACAATCATCAACAATTTCTTTATTAATGTAATTAAAAACGTTGGTGGTAATACTGGAGATATGGGTAATGCAGTATTTTTGGCTGCGATGTTGGAACTTCCTACAATGGCTTTATTTGAAAAGTATAAAAATAAAATCAATATCAAAAATACAATCATCATTTCCGCAATATTCTTCACACTTAAACATACATTAACTTATTTTGCGACAAATATGTTTATGATCTATTTAGCTCAGGCAACTCAGATGCTTGCTTATGCATTATTTATTCCTGCATCTGTTTATTATGTAGATAAATTATTTGATGCAAAGGATGCAGTTAAAGGACAGGCACTCGTTACTACAAGTATGACTGTATCTGGTGTACTAGCTAGTTTCTTAGGTGGTATTTTACTAGATAGTATGGGTGTTTATGAAACATTATTTTTAGGTTTAGTATTAAGTGTAGTAGGTACAATTGTGATGATTGTGACTGTTGAGAACGTAAATAAGAAGGGGGCTTAAATGTGTTAGATGTTTTAAAAACAAGAAGAAGTATTAGAAAATATACAGATGAAATGCCTAGAGATGAAGATCTTGAAAGAATTGTAGAAGCTGGTTTATATGCTCCTACTGGTATGGGCAGACAGGGCGTTAAGTTTGTAGTAGTAAAGAATAAAGAAATGAGAGATCATTTATCAAAGTTGAATGCTGGTGTTATGGGAAGTGATAAAGATCCTTTCTATGGTGCGCCTGTCGTTATTGTTGTTTTAGCAAAGAAAGAATATCCTACATATATCTATGATGGATCACTTGCGATTGGCAATATGCTCAATGAAGCACATGGCTTAGGACTTGGTTCTTGCTGGATTCATCGTGCGAAAGAAGTATTTGAAGGTGAAGAAGGAAGAAGACTTCTTAAAGAATGGGGCATTGAAGAAGACTATGAAGGTATCGGAAATGTTATTATAGGATTTGCAGATGGTAAGGCTCCAGAAGCAGCACCTCGTCTAGATCATCGTGTGATTACAATCGAATAATGAAAAAATCCTCCTTGCGGAGGATTATTTTTTTATCGGAAACAATGAAAGGATACCGGCTGCACCAACACCTAAACAGATTCCTATACCTATATTGTCAAAACAAATACCAAATACGACACCTAAACTGATGCCAATAGGTAAATAATATGTGAATTTGTTGTTGTCTTTTTTCATGACAATCACCTCAAAAAGAGTATATCATATCGATGTAAAATCAGATGTTTATTGTGGAAATAATGCCTTAAGAATATCTTCTAATCCATTTTTATCGATAGATTTACAGATAATATCGGCTTGTGCCTTTAATTCATCTACAGCATTACCCATAGCTACACCTACCTGACATAATTGAATCATTTCAATATCATTAAGACCATCACCAAATGCATAGGTATCTTTGATATCTAAACCATAATGTTCGAGGACTTTCTTAATACCGATAGCTTTGCTCATTGTAGGAGAAAAGAATTCAAATGAATTATCACTGCCATGCTGATCAAAACTGATAGTAGTACCAAACTTACCATCTAAATAGTCGCTTACTTTCTGTTTGTCTTTATTTGTGACGTTGGCTTCTATCTTGATGGCACGTTTTAAGACATCATCACGGTCAAAATCCATAGAGAACATTTCTTCCATGCCAAGGTTCTTAAAGAACGTATAAAGCTCTTTATAACACTTATCAATATAAATATGATGTGCTGTTTCAATCATATAATCACAATTCAGTTCTTCAAGCATATCAACTGTCTGAGTCGCAAGTTCTGTATCCATTCTCTCTTCAAAGATAGATTTACCATCAATCTCGATATAGCCACCATTATATAAGACATAACCATCAAAACCCAAATCAAGGAATTGCTGGTTAATCATGGCTTTAGGACGACCACTGCAGATAAAAAGCTTATGCCCATCATTTTGAATTCTTTTAAGTTCTCTTTTTACACCTTCAGGTACTTTGTGAACTCCATAAGAGTTATCTACAAGCGTACCATCAATGTCAAAAAATAATACTTTCTCTTTCATATGTATCTACTTTACCTCTGGTCTTAATATTTCTACAAATTTAAACTCACTGTTGTCATATGTATAATGAAGAATACAGCAATTAGTAAAACCTCCAGAGTTAAAAATAATGTCTGGATCATTAAATGCACTAAAGAATTGCATAGAAGCACCGGCATGACTTACTGCAAGAACCACTTCATGGTCTTCTTTATTCATGATTTCAGTTAGTGTTTTTACAACTCTATGTTGTACTTGTTTGGTTGTTTCGCCACCATAATGTGGAAATAAGTCATCATATTTAAAATCATCAAAATGAGGATTTAAATCTTCACTTTCTCCCTCAAATAATCCAAAACCTCTTTCCTTAAGACCTTTTACTCTTGTATAAGGTACTTGACCATCTGTTACTATTTCTAATGTATCAGATGCTCTTTCAGCCGTACTAGAGTAGTAATGATCAAAAGCAATATCCTTGATTAACTCTTTTGCAGCTTCTGCCTGCTTAATACCTAGTTCAGTAAGTGGAGAATCACATGATCCCTGAATTCTTCTTCGGACATTAAATAGAGTCTGTCCATGACGCATCATATATAAATGTTTCATTATAATTTTCCTCCTGTATTTATGCGGTTTTTTAGGGGTTTGAAACACTATGAAAGCGTAAACTAGTAACAAATCAGTAACAAGAAAAGCCACCCCTTGAAGTGGCTTCCGCAGGTAGGCTCACTTAGAGTGCTTCAACCGCTAACACAATAAGTATATCACAATATAATAAAAAAGCCGACAAAAGTCGGCTCTCTCATATAAGAAAAATAATAAAGATTTTGGCTTGTTGTAATAGCTGCAGAAAGGAGACACATATTTACAACAACCTAATTATATAATCCTGAGTGCTATTTATCAAGAACCATATGGAACGCTTTCGGAACGCTCATGGAACGCTAGAATTTTATCTTGTTGATCTCTGTCCATAACTTATTCTTAGAGGCATTGGTATAGATATCAAAGGTGATATCATTCAGTTTGTGCCCAAGAACCTTCTTACGTATATAAATATCAATATTGTAAAGCTGACAAAGAGAAGCAAAAGTATCTCTTGTATCATGCATCTTGTGGTTCATGCTTAGCTGATCATTGAGGGCATAGAGTACAGTCGTGTAAAACCATGTACGCTTAGAATCAAATAGTCTTTCTTTCCTTACGATTAGTTCATCAATGACATACTGCTTGATTCCTTCATGAATCGGAATGATTCTGTTTCTTCCGGCTTCTGTCTTGGACCCTGTAATGATATAACTGATTTTTCTTTCTACTCCATCATCATTGCAAGGCTCATCTATGTGTATCTGTTTTCTATCAAGTGAGAGGAGTTCTGAAAGCCTACATCCGGTATAGATATAAATAAGCAGCACATGTGCTTCTGGAGTATCTAGTTTTTTGAGTTTCTTTATTTCATCAAGTGTAAAGGCTTTATGCATTGTTGACTTAGGAAGGCTCTTTATTTTTATATAAGTAGAATAATCATCATCTCTGCTGATATATTTGTGCATTACTGCATACTCGAAGACTTTGACACAGATGTACTTCATATCTCTCTGTACACTTACACCAGTATCCATTTCATCAAATATGTTCTGCATGTCTCTTAACGTGATTATATTGACAGGCATATTTGACAACCTATCAAGGTGGCTGAATGCATTCAGAATATTCTTGTGTCCTTTTTCGGTTCTCTTAATAAAGGTTTCATTGTCTATGATATTAAATATTTCCTTAAACGTTGGTACTCTCTTCTGAGTCTTTTCCTGTATTCTATCAAACAGATCAGGAGCGAGGTTTCTAGCTTCTTCATTTGTTATGCTGCTTGATCTCTTTAATGAGTAAATGGATAAGGCATTCAATGCCTCTTCTCTAGTTGCAAAGGTGCCTATACATATCTGTTTCTTCTTTCCTGTTATGATATCACGTTCATCGCTCATTACACGAGCACAGAAGGGGTTTCTTCTCTTACCCGATAATTTAACCACGGTACCTGTATTATTCGGTCTGCGTCTAAATCTAGAGTTTCTAGGCATAATATGACACGTCCTTTCAGTTGTAATTTGCCTTTAACGTGTCAATCGTGATATAATAATACACGTAAAAGGACTTTATGTGATAGTTTCTTTTATATGAGTGATATTGGCGTATCACTATCAGCATCCTAGTTGGCGCTAGGGTGCTTTTTTGTAAAAAGAAAAGGAACCTCTAACGAGATTCCTTCAATGGCGCTAGGCCGTTGTGTAAATAACAATAGCGTATAGCTCTTGTTCAATTAGATGTTATCACACAAAGCGACTATTGTCAAACCTCGTTATTATATCTTTGCTATTTATCATTGATGAATAATTCTTTTATTTTATTATCAACTAAATCAAGAATTAGGCTATCAGCAATCAAATTTTTGATTGGATCATAATGATTTACTGGTTTTTTAATTCTCATTTTACTTACTGTTGTAATATTTTGTACCAATGCAAATGATTTTTTATTCTTGTTAATGTATATGTTTGCGACTTTTTTAAATTCATTAACATTATTGATGACTTTTTGAATGTCTTCAACGTTGTATTCATTTTCATCAGATGAATCCAAATTTGCTAATGCTGTATATAATTCTCTAGTAATATTTAATAATTGCGGATAAACCTGTTTCGAAACAAAATTTCCTATATCTAAATAGTAAGGTTTTTCTTTGGAACTTAGTGGTATGACAGTCAAGACACCATTATTAGGGGAGTCTTTCTTTGTTATTACAATTGCAAAATGTTTGCCACGTAATTCACTGCCCATAGAAGGACTGAAGTCAATCAATACAATTTGTCCACGTTTGTATCTTTGATATTTCATTTTCTTTTCTTGCATATAATTTATAATCCTCCTATCAATTTATATCACATCACTTTGGAAAGCGACGGCTCTTCCGATAACCCTAACTTGATTCAACTGTTCACCTGTAAGGATTATATCCTGATATTTTGGATTCTCAGGCTTTAGAATAACTAGATTCTGTTCACGATAATAGAAGAATCTTTTTAGTGTAGCCTCATCATCTATGATTACTACAGCAATCTCTCCGTTCTCTACTATGTCAGTTTTCTTCACAAAGACAATATCACCGTCATGGATCCTTGCATTTATCATACTGTCGCCCTGACATTGGAGACAGAAATCAGCACCAATATCAGTACCAATCATTATATAACTTTCTCTGTCTTCATCCGCAAAGATAGGCTCACCACATGCAACTTTTCCTAGCATAGGGAGTTTAATCTTGTCTAGTTTATAGATATTGTTACAGTTGATTGCTTCTTCTTTGATTTCTTTTTCCTCAATTAAATCTGACTTACTAACCCCAAGATAATCGGCAATTAATTGTACTTTGTCCATTCTAGGCAATCTAGAACCATTGCACCATGTTGAAATTGTAGATTTGTTAATTTTTAAATCATTAATAATGTCTGTTTGTGTGATTCCCTTGATTCTCATTAATTTATTCAAGTTATCAGCAAAAACAGATTTATACTTATCATCTGACATGAAATTCACTCCTTTCTATATATAGTATACCACAATAAGAGTAGAACAATACACTTTTTGTAGAATATTTTCTACTTTTTGTTGCAATCTACTAAAAGTAGAGTATAATAGTATTTGTAGAAAGGAGGACATATCAGTGAAGAAAAAGCGTAAAAGAAAAAGCAAGCACGAATTGCATTTGGCCCGCATCGCACTTGCTACATCAATCATCAACCTTATTATTTCAATAATCAACTTGATAAAAGATATTATGAAATAACGGTTGGGGAGAGGTTCTTCCTCTCTCTGATTGATACTAACTTTTTGTTTCGCTGTTGTCAATATATATCAGAGACGAAAGGAGATAATATTATGCAAATTATGTTTGATACATTACAAATTGTACTAAATATCGTAATTATTGTTTGTTTAATTAGCTTATTAAAGAAGTAGGAGGTAATACTGTTGGAAAAAATTAATATCACTTTAGAAGCAGCTAGAGTTAATGCAGGCTACACGCAAGAGCAAGCTGCTTCTAATTTAGGAGTTTCAAGATCTACTATAATTAACTGGGAAAATGGAAAAACCATCCCTGGAATTCCTTCAATGCATAAAATGTCACAATTATACGGAATCCCTTTGGATTGTATTTTTTTACCTTGTTACTCTACTAATAGTAGAATTAAAATCAAAGAAGGAGAATCAAAATGAATGAATTACAAGTATTTAAAAATCAAGAGTTTGGTTCAGTAAGAACACTGGTAATTGATAACGAACCTTGGTTTGTTGGGAAAGACATAGCTGAAGCACTTGGCTATGAAAAGCCAACAGATACAGTTAGAAAGCGTGTTGATGAATACGATAGAGGTATCTCCAAAATGGAGACCCCTTCAGGTAAACAAAATATGGTTATCATCAACGAATCAGGCCTATACAGTTTAGTCCTCTCAAGCAAATTACCAAGTGCCAAGAAGTTCAAACGTTGGGTTACATCTGAGGTGTTGCCAGCATTAAGAAAAACAGGGCACTACCAAGTGAATGAACTAAGCGGACAGGAATTAATGGCCAAGGCATTAATCGAAGCACAGAGCGTTCTAGCTGCTAAGGATAAAGTAATCGAGGAGATGAAGCCTAAGGTTGTATTTGCTGATGCAGTAGCCACTAGCCATACATCTATTCTCGTTGGTGAACTTGCAAAAATCTTAAAGCAGAATGGCATTGACATGGGTCAGAAGCGTTTATTCGCATGGCTCAGAGAAAAAGGATATCTGATCAAGCGCCAGGGCACTGATTACAACATGCCTACACAGAAGGCTATGGAACTAGGTCTCTTTGAAATCAAGGAAGGCTCTTACGGCAACGGCTCAGGTGTAAATATCACTACTAAGACGCCTAAGGTTACTGGCAAGGGTCAGCAGTATTTCATTAACAAGTTCCTTCAATAGGAGGTGATCATCATGGATGAATGGAGTATCAGCGTTGAGGAAGTCATGCAGATTACCCACAAAAGCCGTGACTTTATCCTAAACGCTATAGAACAGGGCGTTATGCCTGGGTCAGTAGTAAAACATGACTCAGGTAAAAGAAGTACTTACATCCCTAGAAAGGCTTTCATGGATTACATGAATAATTACTATAGAGCTCCTTCAGATAAGTTGATTGCAGCAGTGGTAGAGGAGCTCACTAAAAGAAAGACAATTGAATAAGTAGCTTTAGTTGCTCGTAGGCACCTAAGGCTAGGAGACAAATAATAATTCGTAGAATGAACTGCAATACATAATTTAACATTTCTCTTTTTGGATAATTCCATTGACTATACATACCTACTGTATATAGTCTCCTAGCGCTAAGTGCTTATGAGCACAAAAAAGACACGTGCTGCGAACACGTGCCTAGATGAATAAAAAGACAACGTGGTTATTGTACCACAGAAAAGGAGAGCTTTCTATGGAAAGAAGAAAACCAAGACTAAAAATCCCATTTTTTAAAAGAATGTGGAGAAAATACGGATTTCCTAGAATTCGTAGAACTAGAAAGTATCAAAAATTAAGAATGAAGGTGATGGGGTATGAACAGATTTGAAAAAGGAATCATCATCGTATCTAATTTAATTATTTTAATCAGTTTCATTTCAGGAGTTGTAAGTGGCAATAACTGGAATTCTACAGGAATGAGAGTTCTAAGTGTTGCATCATTAAGCATGAACTTAATTATTCTTGAGTACATGCTAGTTGTTATTAGAAATAAATAAAGGAGAAGAAAATTATGGAAAAGAAAGCATTTATTAAAGTTGAATCTGATGAAGTGGGAGCTCGCATCCACTCAAATGGCAGTAATTATCAAATGTTATTAATGATGTCATTATTAATTCAAGCTTTTAAAGACGGTCAATTAACAAATGAAGACAACCCAAATAATGAAACATTTAAACAAATCGTTGACTTCATTTTTAAGAAGCCAAGAGAAGCATCAATTGCACTTATTCATATTATCGGTGTTGATGGAGATTTAGATTTTTTATTCAAAAGTGAAAAGGAGAATAATTAAATGGATAAGATTAAGATTAATTCTCTTGAATTAGAGAATGTTAAAAGAATTAAGGCAGTACAGTTAGAGCCATCTGAAAAGGGCTTAACAATCATCGGTGGTGATAATGCACAAGGAAAGACTTCTGTATTGGATGCCATCACTTGGTGCTTAGGCGGCAACAAATACAAGCCCTCTAAGCCAACTAGAGAAGGAAGTTATGTTCCAGCATCACTAAAAGTTACATTAAGTAATGGTATTGTGGTTGAAAGAAAAGGTAAGAACTCAGCCTTGAAAGTCACTGATCCAACAGGAATGAAAGCAGGTCAGAGCCTATTAGATTCATTTATTAGTGAATTGGCTTTAAATCTTCCGAAGTTTATGAACAGCTCAGAAAAAGAAAAAGCTGACACATTACTTCATATTATTGGGATTGGCGACGAGTTAACAAAGTTAGATTTAAAAGAAAAGGCAGTTTACAATGACCGCCTAGCAATCGGAAGAATCGCTGATCAGAAACTAAAGCACGCTAAAGAGATGGCCCATTATGACAATGTTCCAGATAAGATTGTTTCAGCTTCTGAATTAATCGCTAAGCAGCAAGAAATGCTTGCAATCAATGGAAGCAATGAAAGAAAAAGAGCGTATCTTGCTGAATGTAAATCTAAGTCAAAAGCCATTGAAGAAAAGATGAACGATTTAGACAAGCAGTTAAAAGCACTTAATGAAGAATATTTGAAAGTCATTAAAGAAAGAGACAAGGCAACTGTTGAAGTCTCTGGCCTAGTAGATAACCCTACAGATGAAATTGAAAGAAGCATCAAGGAGATTGATGATATAAATATCAAGGTCCGTACGAACCTAGAAAAAAAGAAAGCAGAGCAAGAAGCCAATGACCTCAAAAAGGAATATGCTTCTAAGTCACAGGAATTAGAAGATATCAGAAAAGAAAAGGCTAGCTTATTAAATAATGCTGATCTTCCTCTTGAAGGTCTAGGAATCGAAAATGGAAAAATCACCTATCTAAATCAGGAGTGGGATAACATGAGCGGTTCACAGCAGCTAAAAGTGGCTACCGCTATCTGCAGAAAAATCAATCCTAATTGTGGCTTTATCCTGTTGGATAAATTGGAGCAGATGGACATGAACACTCTTACAGAGTTTGGAACTTGGCTAAAATCTGAAGGATTACAGGCTATTGCTACACGAGTAAGCACAGGTGACGAGTGTTCAATCATTATTGAAGACGGCTACGTTGCCAAAAATAATTTAGAAAAAGAAAAGAAAGAAGAAGTAAAAGAAGAACCAAAAGTGAGTGCTAATTCTTGGGAAGGAGTGAAGTGGTAATGAATTTTGAAATTACATCAGGCATAAATGATAAGCCTTTAAAAGTAGTGGTTTATGGTCCTGAAGGAATTGGAAAGAGTACCTTTGCAGCGCAATTCCCAGAACCTTTATTTATTGACACCGAAGGATCCACAGACTTTATGAATGTGAGAAGACTTCCAAAGCCTACATCTTACGAGATGTTAAAAGAAGAAGTTATGTATGCAGCTAAAAATAAATTATGTAAAACATTGGTTATTGATTCTATTGACTGGGGAGAAAGATTGATCATTGATCACATCTGTCAAAAAGCCGGTCTAAAAGGAATTGAAGATTTTGGGTATGGAAATGGATATGTATATCTCGAAGAAGAGGAAGGAAGATTTTTAAATTTACTCGAAGAAGCTAGAAGTATTGGGAACATGGCTATTGTTTTAACTGCGCATAGTCAAATTAGAAAGTTTGAAGAACCAAATCAAACAGGAAAATATGATAGATATGAGTTAAAGCTTGGCAAGAAAACAGGAGGCAAATCATCTGGATTAATCAGAGAATGGGCTGACATGGTTCTATTTGTCAACTATCAGACATTTGTGTCTGAAGTTGATAACAACGGCAAAGGTAAAGCAGTTGGCGGCAAAAGAATGATGTATACCACACATAAACCATGTTGGGATGCAAAAAACCGTCATGGATTGCCTGAAGAGTGTGAATTCAATTATGAAATCATTAGACCATTTGTGGAAAAGAGCTTGACAGGAAATCAGTTTGAACAAGTTCATAGCGTGCAGCCTATGAGCGCTCCTGCTGCAGATGAAAAACCACAAACACAGGTAAATGTACCTGTTGAACCAAAAGAGCCACAGATTGAAGAAAATAAGCCTGTGAGTGCTATTGATTTTGGCTCTGAAGAATATCAGAAAATTCCTGGCAAAGTAAGAGACTTAATGAAATGTGACAGTATATCAATTGAGAAACTAAAAGAAGTCATCTTCTTAAAGGGATTCTTCCCGAAAGATACTCCAATCGAAAATATGCCTAATGACTTCTGGGAATTCATTGCTAGCAATTGGAGCAACTTAAAAGACTTTATTATAGAATCAGAAATTCAATTTTAAAAGGAGATTAAGAAATGGATAACAATTTTAATAACTACAATCAGAACGGATTCAATCAGAACGGATTTAATCAAGCATCTCAAAATGATGGTGTTATGGGTTGGGATGATGAAATCACAGCTGAAGCCAAAGAATACACATTATTGCCTGTTGGAACTTATCGATTCATCATTAAAGATAATTTTGTTAGATCTAAAACTTCAGGTAATGGAAAACTTCCTGTGTGTAATAAGGCTGACATCACATTAACAATTAATTATGAAGGAAAAGAAGTAAAAGTTACTACTTCATTAATTCTTCATAAATCGCTTGAATGGAAGATTTCACAGTTCTTTGAATGTATCGGAATGAAGCAGAAAGGTGTTCCGTTCCGTCCTGACTGGAACGGAATTATTGGAAAAACAGGAACAGTTAAAATCTCTCATAGAGAATATAACGGTTCAACTTACAATGATGTAAAAGAATTCGTGATCAGTGATACTCCAGCACCAACTCAGCCACAGGCTTGGGGAAATAATAGCTGGAAATAATGAAATTAAGACCATATCAACAAAAGGCTCATGATGCCATATTCACAGAGTGGGAAGAGAAGGGAACTCAAAGAACCCTTCTCGTTCTTCCCACTGGCTGTGGAAAAACAATAGTGTTCGCAAAAGTGGCTGAGGACTGTGTTAAAAAAGGAGATAAGGTTCTTATTTTGGCACATAGAGGCGAACTACTAGAACAGGCATCGGACAAAATAAAGAAAGTAACAGGGCTTGGATGCGCAGTTGAAAAGGCTGAACAGACTTGTATTGGCAATTGGTTTCGAATTGTAACAGGCAGTGTTCAGACACTACAGAGCGATAAAAGATTGTCAAAATTTTCAAGAGATTATTTTGACACAATAATTATAGATGAAGCCCATCACGTATTAAGTAATGGGTATCAGAAAGTGCTGGAATATTTCAATAGCGCAAAAGTACTTGGAGTAACTGCTACTCCTGACAGGGGAGATATGAAGAACCTAGGCTCTTACTTTCAGACATTGGCATATGAATATACTTTACCAGAAGCAATTAAAAGCGGTTATCTAGTGCCAATCAAAGCGTTGACTATACCGCTGACTTTGGATTTATCAAGCGTTTCAATGAGTGCTGGAGATTTTAAAGCAAGTGATATTGGTAGCGCACTAGATCCATATCTTGAAGGGATTGCCAGTGAAATGGAAAAGTACTGCAAGAATAGAAAAACAGTTGTATTTCTTCCATTGATTTCTACATCTCAAAAGTTTGTTGAAATATTAAATAAGCATGGTTTCAAAGCTACTGAAGTGAATGGTAATTCCAAAGATAGAAATGAGATTACAAAAGACTTTGCAGAAAATAAATACAATGTCCTTTGCAACTCTATGTTATTAACAGAAGGATGGGATTGCCCTGATGTTGATTGCGTTATTGTACTAAGACCAACAAAAGTAAGAAGTCTTTATTCTCAGATGGTTGGAAGAGGTACAAGGCTATCTCCTCAGACAGGCAAGAAAGACTTACTTTTGTTAGATTTTCTATGGCACAGCGAAAGACATGAATTATGTCATCCAGCCTCACTTATCTGTAATAGTGATGAAGTCGCTAGAAAAATGACTAAGAATCTAGAAGACAGCGCAGGAGTGGAAATGGATATCCAAGAAGCTGAAGAAGAAGCCTTGAAAGATGTCCAAGAAGAACGTGAAGAAGCACTTGCTAAGCAGCTAGAAGAAATGAGAAAACGCAAGAAGAAGCTAGTTGATCCATTGCAGTACGCAATGAGCATACAGGCTGAAGACCTGCAGAATTACATTCCTTCTTTTGGATGGGAATGTGCTCCAGCAAATGAAAAGCAATTGAAGTATTTAGAGGCACATGGAATTGAGTCTAATGAAGTTCCTAACGCTGGATATGCTTCAATGCTGATTGATAGATTGAAGTTAAGAAGTAAAGAAGGACTAGCTACTCCAAAGCAAGTAAGATTCCTTGAAAGAAAAGGATTTAGAAATGTCGGAACTTGGAAGTTCAAGGATGCTAATTCTATGATTTCTAGAATTTCTGCAAATAGCTGGAGAATTCCAAAAGGAGTACAAGCTTCTACTTATAAGCCAGAAGGAGTTGAATAAGAATGAAACAATACAATCTATTAGAGCTGCTTGACTATATCAACCCTTCTGAACTTTCCTATCAGGAATGGACTAATGTTGGAATGGCCCTCAAGCACGAAGGATATGAAGCAAGCGACTGGGATTCCTGGAGTGCTCAGGACTCTGAAAGATATAAAAGAGGGGAGTGCTTCACAAAATGGAATTCCTTTAATGAGACAGCAGGGGATATTGTCACAGGTGGAACAATCTTCGATTATGCTAAAAGAGGTGGTTTCGTTCCTCAAAAAAAGATAGATCCTAATGAAGGTGTCCTTGATTGGGAAGATGAAATTGGCAATATCATAGACAAGGACTCTATAGATAGTATTGAACTTCATGAGCCTAGTGATTCAAATTGGAATCCAGCAAATGAATTGATCAGATACTTAACTACTCTATTCGATACGGATGAATATGTTGGTTTTGTGGTTTCCTCAATAGAAAACGAAAAAGGGAAGTTCATTCCTGGAAATCGTGGAAACTTCAGAATGACAGCAGGGCAGATTGTTGAAGGTCTTCACTCGTGCAACGGCGATATTGGAGCTGTAATCGGAGACTACAATCAAGCAGCAGGTGCATGGATTCGTTTTAATCCATTGAACGGTGAAGGTGTTAGAAACACTGACATAGCATCATTTAAATATGCTTTAGTAGAATCTGATAGCTTAGATATTGGCAAGCAGTTGTCTATTATCCATCAATTAGAACTGCCTGTTGCAGCCGTTGTCTACAGCGGTGCTAAGTCAATACACGCCATTGTCAAAGTTGATGCTTCCGACAATAAAGAATATAGAGAACGTGTAAGTTATTTATATAAAATATGCGACAAAAACGGCCTAGAAGTTGACAGTCAGAATAAGAACCCATCACGACTTTCAAGAATGCCTGGATGTATTCGTGGTGATCATAAGCAATTTATCATTGAAACCAATACAGGAAAAGAGACATGGTCCGACTGGGTCGAATGGGTTGAGTCAATGAATGATGATTTACCCGATGAAGAAAATTTGGCTGATGTATTGTTTAATCTTCCTGATTATGCAGAAGAATTAATTGAGGGAATCTTAAGACAAGGTCATAAGATGCTATTGGTCGGTCCTTCAAAAAGTGGTAAGTCATTCTCATTAATTGAATTATGTATCGCTATTGCGGAGGGTACTAAATGGATGGGCAGACAATGTAAGCAAGGAGATGTATTATATGTCAATTTCGAATTGGATAGAGCATCATGCCTACACAGATTTAAAGATGTCTATCAGACTTTAGGATTAACTCCCAACAATGCAAATAGAATTTTTATCTGGAACCTGAGAGGGAAGACCCCTGCGCTAGATCAGTTGGTGCCAAAGCTGATAAGACGAGCGGAAAAGAAAAAGTATATCGCTGTAGTAGTGGACCCTATCTATAAAGTAATTACTGGCGACGAAAACAGTGCGAGTGAAATGGCTAAGTTCTGCAATCAGTTTGATAAGATAGCAGATGCGCTTGGTGCTTCTGTCATCTATGCGCATCATCATTCTAAAGGTGCTCAGGGTGGCAAGAAATCAATGGACCGTGCAAGTGGCTCAGGAGTCTTTGCAAGAGACCCTGACGCGCTGCTAGATATGATTGAATTGGATATGAGTAAAGAAGTCAAAGAACACTTCATCAATGAAGCAAGAGTTGAAGCAATGCACACTGTGCTCGATAAGTATGTGCCTAAGTGGAAGACTTACATCTATCAGACTAAGAAAACAGATGATCATGATTTTGAAGCGATGAATGACTACTGTGCTGAAATGCTTGGATTTGAACAGATGAACGAATTACAGTATCTGACCGATTTAAAAGTTGATGCAGCTAAGCATATCACTGCCCTTCAGATATCTGGAACCCTAAGAGAATTCGCTACTTTTGACCCTATCAACTGCTTCTTTAAATATCCTATTCACTTCTTGGATAATGGCAACTTGTTAAAAGGGTGCCGTCCTGAAGGCTCAAAGAAAAAGTCTAAGTTCGAAAAGATGAACGAGACTAATAAAAAGAAGCAAGATGAAAATATTGAATTATTCTTAAATGCTTTTGAACAGTTAAATCATGATGGTCAAGTGACTGTAAAAGAACTCGCTGAAAGTGGACTCATGATGGGAAAGACGTACAGCGCAATAACTGTTGCTGTGCCAAGGTGGATAAAAAAAGGAAGTTTAGAAGGGTTTGAATACACAAAAGGTGTTATAAAAAAGAACTCTCACATGTAACTCTCACACTATATATAAATATATATATGAGAGCTTCACTATTGCTAATGATTCATATTCATATAGGGGAGTTCAGAAACTCTCCCCTATATATATGAACATTATCAAGTAAATAGTGATTTTTGAAAGAATTGAGGTATAAACAATGCAGTTTTTTATAAAAATGATTCCTCCAACAATAACTGCGCAGGAGCATAGAATTGGTAAATATGGAGTATATAAAAGTCCTGAACAGAAACAGGCATACGTTAAGTTAAGAGATGCAATCGCACCTTACGCTCCTAGTATTCCGATTGATCACGCTTGCCAGCTGATTGTTAAATGGTGCTTTCCTTTAAACAAGAGTCACAAAGTGGATGGTGAATATAAATACACAAAGCCTGATACTGATAATTTGAATAAGATGTTAAAAGATATCTTAGAAGAGTTAGGCTTCTACACTAATGATTCAAGAGTGGCTTCTGAAGTGATTGAAAAATTTTGGAGCGCCGTTCCAGGAATATACATCTCATTAGAGGAATTATGAAATACGTATATAAGAAAGTCGATTATTATTCCATGCAGCAGTTAATGGATTTAATCGAACAGTTAAAAAATGAATATCAAATTATAGGATATGAGGCATATGCACAAGAACAGTATGCAGTATTGACTTTATATCCTAAGAAAGAAGAGAAAAACAAATGGAAAAATTATATCTGGTAAAGTTAGGAAAATTATATGTAACTAATACATCAAGTGATTCAGTCAATTTAAAGGAAAGTGCAGAAAAAGCAAAAGTGTTCACTGATGAGTTAGAAGCTGAAACCTTAGCCAATATTCTAGGTGCTCAGTTGATCACATTTGTATTGGAGGGTTAAGAATGTTTAAAGAAATAGGAAGAGTAGTGGAATTATTAAAATACCCACAAAGCATAATTTTAGGATTGGATAAGGTGGCACATATTAATAGTGATGATCTAACTCTCACTATTACATCAGAAGAGTGTGCTGAACTAATCCAATCTATTACAAAAGTAAAAAGATATGGATTTCATGATAAATATGAAGAAAATTTGCACGAAGAAGTGGCTGATGTGCTTATCTGTATCGCTGAATTGGTATGTCTTGGCTATTTAGATATTGATAAAGTCAAAGACTACCAAAAATTGAAGATCAACAGAGAAATAGAAAGAGCAATCCAGAAAGAGGAAGAACTTAGAAAGGAGACAGAAAAGCATGGAACTTGTGAGTGATGAAAAACTAGAAGCAGTCGCTAACTTCTTGGCAGATGATGAAGTGTTTGGAATTGCTCCATGCTCACACTTTAATAATTCTCTAACAAGAAATAGAGTTAACGTTCCTTGTGACATCGGAGACTGTGATGGCGACTGTCCATTCTATTCAAAAGAGAACTTCTTAAATTGGATTAAGAAGCCAACTAAGAAGTTAAGCATTAGAGAGGTTAAGAGACCTAAAGAAAGAGATTTTAGCCTTTTTTTAGACACAAAAGGTAAATCGTTAGTAAATTATAAAGAATATGCCGAAGCATTAGAAAGATACTGCACTGATTTGGAAAACATATTCGCCAACCTCGAATATGATCTAGACAATGCAGAATGTGAAAATAAGGCATTACTTGAAAAATTATCAAAGATTAGAGATGTGCTTGATGAAGGGTATTGAAGGTAGGAATTTTGAAATGTTAAACAAAGATGTTTTAGATAACTGTGAGGTGGTTGAAGATGAATCTAATGAATAGAGTTATGAAGATGGCTAATAGAAAAATAGTTAAGGGGGATGTCCTGTGAAATATATAATTGACAATATCAATAGAATGGCTGGAAAGTATACTCCTCACCAGGTTTTCGCTGACTGGGTTGAAATGTCAGCATTATCAATTGCGCAGAGTATCGAACCAGATGAAGAACGCGAAAAGGCGTTCTTCAACATCGCTATAAAGTACAGTAAAGATGATTTCTTAATACTCGGATGCATGTTAGGACGTCTTTCTTCTCTTCTAGAGAACAATCTAGATGATTATCTTGGGAAGATCTACATGGAATTAAGTTCAGGAAACAGTCATACAGGTCAGTTCTTCACTCCATTTCATATTTGCAAAATGATGGCAGGCGTTGCGTTAGCTGATTATGATGGAGGAACTGAATATCTTAATGAGCCCTCTTCCGGTGGTGGAGCAAATATACTTGCGTATGCAAAAGTGATGAAAGAAAAAGGATATAACTATCAGCAGTTATTGGAGGTGAAAGCACAGGACTTGGATTATAAATGCGTCTACATGACATATGTGCAGATTTCACTGGCTGGAGTAAATGCAGAAGTTGTTCAAGGTAACAGCGTTGAAGGGAAACATAATGTTGTGCTGCATACTCCAATGTACGTAATGAGAGGTGGTTTAAGTGTTAAAGGACGAAATAATCAATAGAGTAATATGCTCTATGAAGATGCTGAATGGAGAAGAACTTACAATATTGCGAGGGGTGCTGCTTGTGGCACTCGATGGAGTTGAATTGGTCAGGAGCAAGAATGAAATATCTACAGATATATTGGATGACAATGAACTGATTCAGAGATTTCTTGTTCAAAAGAAAATTGATGGATTATCGGAAAGAACTATTGATTACTATAGAGTCACTCTTGAAAAGTGGCTTCACTTCTACATCAAAAAAAGCGTTCTCGAGTGGACTAGAGACGATGTAAGAATGCATTTTGCAAGAAGGATGATTGACTATCCTGATGTTTCTAAGGTGACAATAAATAATGACAGAAGGAATTTTTCGTCTTTCTTCACATGGCTCATGGATGAAGGGTATCTAAGAAATGGCAATCCAATGAAAGCCATGAAGAAAATAAAAGTAGATAAAGTGATTAAAGAACCTATTCCTGATGATCAGATTGAAGTTATGCGAGATAAGCTCGCAGAAAAGAAGAGCGCTAATGAAGTAGGCACGAAAATGTGGCTGAAGGTAGTGAGAGATCAAGCAATTTTTGAATTTCTTCTTACGACAGGATGTCGTATAGGAGAACTGACAACTGCTAAATTGAAAGACTTAGATCTAGAGCGTAAAGAAATTAAAGTCTTCGGCAAAGGTGCTAAAGAAAGAGTATGCTATTTAAACACTTTAAGTGTGCTCAGGATGCAGCAGTGGCTTGATGCTAGAAAAAATATAGAGAATGAATATATATTCGTTGCTGTTGATAAAACTAAAGGAAAACATCAAAGATTGAAAATAAGTGGTGTAGAAATAGCTATCAGAAGACTCGGCAGAGAATGTGGATTCGAAAATATACATCCTCATAGGTTCAGACGAACTGCAGCAACTACCGCTTTAAGAAAAGGTATGCCAATTGAACAGGTACAGTTGATGTTAGGTCACGAGCAGATTGATACGACTATGATCTATGCGAAGACTGATACCAAGAACGTTAAATACTCACATGATAAATATATGTAATAGTTAAGAAGGGAATGATATAGATGATTTTATTACAGGTATTAGAAAATGTATTTTCTATATTTGCTATTGTCATGCTGATCATTGGAATTTTTATTGTGTTATCTGTGATTGCTGTTGCAATTTTAATTGTTATGTTGGTGATTGTGAATGGCATAGAAGAAGATAAAGAAAATAATAACTGACAAGAAATGACAAGGGAGGTATATAAAATGCGAGGTAAAAGAACAGACACGTACTATGTCTATGATGCATATACAGATGAACTCGTAGGATGTGGCAGCTTAGCAAAAATATCAGAGTTGTTTGAGATTACACCAAGAACGCTTAAAAAATATGCAGAGAATGGCAGTCTATACGCGTCACGTAATACTGATAATCTCCTGAAATTTAAAAGAATAGATGGAATTATTGAAGATGTTGAACCAACAATTAAAGTTGCATCAGGAAAAGTTAAAATTAAACGAAGCAGAAGATTGCTATGCAACTTTGTTGAAGTGTTCGATGTATTTAAAGAGCCAAAAACAGAAGAAGAAAAAGAATACATGAGAACACATTTTTCTATCATTGATTTAAATCGAGTTTATTTTAAACTGCGAACAGCAAAAGAAAATGAGTACCCTTTTAAAATATCATTTTACACAAATAGTAATTCAACCACTTTACTGCATAAAGAATATTATTATTCTAAGAAACTAGCAGAGCAACGTATCAGATATTTACAAGAATTTGCCGCTAAAAGAGAGCTTGGCGATTTTTGGTATGATAATAACTACTATGATGATATCGGAAGAATAGTATATGTTACACGACTAAAAAATGGTAATAATCTGATTCAGTCTCTAGACGGAGTACAGACATCTAAGACAGATCGTGCCCATTATTTAGATTTACTCTCATTTATTCAGCATGAATTCATAAGATAACTACACAGGGCATTGAGTTCTTTATATTTAACTCATAAGAAAATTTAAAATAAGAAAATCTATATGGATTACTCTTAATAGATTTGTTTCTAAAAGCAAGTCCCTCACATGGACTTGATGCCCTAACATATTCTTAAAACCTAATAACAACAGCAGTATCATGGCTTTGCTTCCATCTCTTCACCTTACTTTGCGAATAGAATAAGAGTATGAAGCGCTAATTTTGCTATCCAACTAAAAAGTTATGGTGTTGCTGGGAGAAGAGAAGACACAAATTGAAAACCAATAGGAAGAGTAAAGGACTGTTTTCTTCTTCTCCAGAAAGGAGGTTAAATGGGAAACTTTGTTTTATATCGTAACGGAAAAAGAACCGATATAACTGGATCAATAGAAAAGATAAGTCAGTATGTTGATGCTACTCAATTAGCTCTAAAACATAGATGGCAACGTATATATAAGCATGAAAGTGTATTTTCAAATGAAATACCTATTAAAATAGGGAGTGCATACGATAATGAGGAATATATGGCAAATGTATATGCTCATAGAAAAGTACACAAGAAAGAAAAGAAAAGAGCAAGCTATGAAGATAGGCAGTTCTATGTTGTCTATGACATGAATGACAATGTAATTATTGCAGGCACTGCTGAAGAATGCGCTAATAGGCTATCCATTGGATTAGCTAGTTTCTACTGCAAGGCAAGCAATCAGCACAGCGATAAATACAATGCAAGGCATCCTAGCACTGCCCCAAGAAAATATTATGTATATACTTTAAAAGATAAGGAGGAGTGAAATTAAATTGTTTTTTATTCTATTTGTATTGGTGATAGTGATTTATTTATTTTTCATTTTTGAGTAATCAGGAGGTAACGTATGACAGCCGAAGAAGTCAGAACATATTTAAAATCATATAGAAATCTTAAAGACAAAGCAGACTATCTACAGAATAAGTTAATCAATGTTAAAGCCATCTCATATAGAGACAGTCCGACAGGTTCATATTCAGAGCCCAAGACTCAGAACGATTACATCATGATGAAGGATAGGTGTTTAGAAGAAATGGCTTTCATACGTCAAAATATAGATAAACTAGATGATATCAATCATAGAGATGTACTTTTCTATCGATACATCGAATCAATGAGCATCTATGATACAGCTGATATGCTGCACGTATCACAGAGGACAGCGGAGAAGTACATACATGATGCAATTGAAAAGATGATTGTTATTCTAGATTAGCGTGAATACACGGTTATAAACGTTAAACGGCGCAACATTGCGCATTTAAATGTTATATAATGGTAAAAAGAGGCAAATTAAGCAGAGTAAAATGGACCCTGTAAAAAGGACACGATAAAAAAAGAGATTTATCTCGTGAC
>ENA-OPCM01000880-OPCM01000880.1-human-gut-metagenome-genome-assembly--contig:-NODE-880-length-21350-cov-2.828504_pt1 | contig 21350 bp, 21 predicted proteins | sample MGYA00241252_ERZ501484 | MGnify/ENA primary metagenome ERZ501484 (study PRJEB25962, sample SAMEA2042583) | human gut metagenome | biome: human gut; feature: human-associated habitat; material: faeces...
GCAGAAACAAACCGCCTACCGTTATTGGTATGCCCTCGAATGTTAGTATACCACACTTCTACAAAAATGTCAAACAAAAACCACCGCATCGCCTGCCGGAGGAATCCGAGGGAGTGATGCGGTGGTTTGTTTTCTTAATGCTGTTCCGCGGCTTTCAGCTGCCGCAGATAGCGGCTCAGAAAGGCGTAAAAGCTGCACACTGCCTCCTGCCCTCTGGCGTGGCGGTGCAGCTGTAGGATAATGGCACGCTGGCAGGTAGGTTCCGCAATAGGCAGCAGGCGAATCTGCTCCATGCTGTCCATGCCCCACGTATAGTGCGGCCAGAAGCCCACTCCCAGTCCGCTGGCGATCAGGTTTTTGACAGTGTCCGGACTGTCGCTCTCATAGATGATGTGCGGGACAAATCCCGCCTGCATGCAGTAGCGGTCACAGATCGTGCGGATACTGCGGGAACCGGACAGGCTGATGAAATCCTCATGGGCAAAGTCCTGTAAGCGGACACTTTCTTCGCTGGCGTAGGGCGAATTGTGCGGAACTGCCAGAAAAATGCGTTCCTTGAACAGCTCATACCGTTCCTTGGTATCTGTGGGGATCTGAAAATTTTCCCGCGTGAAAACCGTGATGTCTGCGTCCTCGCACTGCGAGTTCTGGATCAGCCGGAAATGCAGCCCGTCATGGTCTTTTTTATAGGAGATCAGTGCCTGTGTCACCAGTGTGGAAGCTGCCAGTACATTCAGCCGAATGGTCTTTTCCCGTTCCAGAGCCATTTGCTGTAGTTGCGTAGGGATCTGGTGCAGAGTTTTCAGCACCGGTGTCAGAGCGTTCTGCAGTGCCTCACCGTATGTGGTCAGGGCAATGTTCCTGCCGCTGCGGTAAAACAGAGGCACGCCCAGTTCCTTTTCCAGCCGGCGGATACTCTGGGTGAGCGAGGGCTGTGCAATGTGCAGCTGCTCCGCCGTGCGTGTCATGTGCTGGTTCTGTGCCACTGCATAAAAGTATTCCAGCTGTAGCAGTTCCATGGTTACTTCCGCAGGGTGTCGCAGCAGGTGCCGGCTCCGGCAAGCTTTTGCAGTTTGACAGCACACCAGCCGGATGCTTCCCGCCGTTCCAGCACGGCGAAGTCATAGGCAGTCACAGTGTCCAGCACTTCGTCTGCCCGTTCCGTGATGATGCCGGACAGGATCAGAATGCCGTTGTCTTTCAGGAACGACGGAAACAGCGGAGCCATGCCCTTGATGACATCTGCCACAATGTTGGCGGTGATGACATCATAGCCGCTGCCGATCGATTCCCGCAGGGCGGTGTCTGTGATGATGTTGCCGCAGGAAATGGTATAGTTTTCCGGATTTAGGTGATTTTCTGCGGCGTTTTCCTTGGCGATGCGGGTGGCATTTTCCTCAATGTCTACGGCATAGGCTTCCTTTGCTCCCAGAAGCATGCCGCCGATAAACAGAATGCCGCTGCCGCAGCCCAAGTCCAGCAGGCGGGTGGCAGGGGTGATCTCATTTTCCATCAGTTCCAGACAGAGCCGTGTGGTGTGGTGCTGTCCGGTGCCGAAGCTGCTTGCCGGATCGATCTCCAGAATGGTTCTGCCGGCGGCTTCTGCGGTGGGTTCTTCCCAGCTGGGCTTGATGTACAGCTTGTTTCCCACCGGAAACGGCTTGAAATACTGTTTCCAGTTGTTCGCCCAGTCCTCCTCCCGAATGCCGGAGCAGACAGCTTCCAGTCTGCCGTACTGGTGTTCGGTGTCTTCGGCTTTCATCTGTGCCAGCATGGTTCGCAGAGCTGCCAGCATTTCGGCACCCTGTGCATCTTCCGGCAGGTAGACCGTGACGCAGGTTTCACAGCTTGCCAGTTCCATGAGCCCGTCCTCCAGATAGTCCCACTTGCCGTCTTTCTGTTCCAGAAACTCCTGAAAATCCTGTGCGTCCTGTACCATGCAGCCGCGGATCCCCAGATCCTGCAGCCGGACGCTCAGCAGGTCAATAGCGGGCGTGGCGGTGTAAATATCAACTTGTGTCCAGTTCATGCGGTTTCTCCTTTTTGCAGTTCATTTTGTTCTTGACGTTTACGGACATTTTCTTCCTGAATCTGCCGTCCCTCGGCAATGAGATATTGCAGCCGTTCCTCGTCCCGCTGTTTCAGGGCATCGCGGTAGTCCGTAAGGTTTTCGATCAGCAGATCGAGGTGGTACAGCAGGTTGTCCCGATTGTCCAGAAACAGGGCAGCCCACATAGATTCGTCCATGGTTGCCACGCGTGTCATATCCTGAAAGCTGCCGCCGGAGAAAGACAGGGCATCGTCCATGCAGAAGTCCTTGACATAAGAGCTGGAAACCACGTGAGCCAGCTGAGAAGTATAGGCGATCATGTTGTCGTGCCACATGGGCGTGGCGGTGACGATCTTGCCGAAGCCCATCTGGTCTGCCAGTTCCTTGACGGTGTCCAGAGCCGCTTCATCGGTGCCGTCCACTGGTGTGACAATGAGGTTGGCGTTCTGGAACAGGTTGGGAATGCTGGCGTAGTAGCCGTTTTTCTCCCGTCCAGCCATAGGGTGTGTGCCCACATACCGCACATCGGCTTTCCGGCAGCGGTAGGTCAGATCCCGCACCATACGCCCTTTCAGACCGCAGGTGTCTACCAGAATCGTGCCTGCCGGAATTTTAGGCAGGGCTTCCTGTACCATTTGAATGGCAATACGCTGGTGCAGGCAGAGAATGATCATATCATAAGTGCCGTCTGTCATAGTGCCGGTGCCGTCGATCGCTCCGTCGGCAATGGCATCGTCCAGAACTGCCTGCTGTACGTCACATCCGTAAACGGCATGGGAAGTGGCTGCTTTTATCGATTTGCAGATAGAGCCGCCGATCAGTCCCATGCCAACTACTAAGATTCGCATGTTACGTTCCTCCAAATTTTCAGTATGGTACTATTGTAGCACGAATTTGGGAAATCGTCAAGGCGGCGAGTTGCTTAGAGGAGTTCTACCTATTATTATGCAAAAGATTTTGAAAGAACCCCTCCACCAGCTTCGCTGGTCCCCCTCCCCTTTCAGGGGAGGCTTAGAGCCTGTTTGTCTGGCGGCTGCGATTGTACCAGACAAGGTGAAATGCACGTAATTTCGCTGGTTTTTTGTCCGTTTGTCTGGTTGGCTTGTCTGTCTTGGGGGTGTCGTTTCGGAAAAAATCGATGCACGTGCTTGACAAATCCGGAAAATCGTGGTATACTAAAAACATTCCCTGCGGACGTGGTGAAACTGGCAGACACGATAGATTTAGGTTCTATTGCTTCGGCGTGCAGGTTCAAGTCCTGTCGTCCGCACCAAAACAAAACGCTCAGAAATGACGCAAATGCGTTGTTTCTGAGCGTTTCTCTTTTTTTCTCCCGGCGGCTGTCCTTTATTTGTCCTTTATGCAGGCAGTTTGTCCGGATTCGCCGAAATCGAGCACAGAAGCAATAGCAGCAGATGCTTTTGCCTGAGCTTGGTTCAGTTCATGACAATAGATAGACATTGTGGTCGTAATTGTTGAATGTCCTAATGCTCCCGATACAGTGGCAACATCTACACCCTTATTAATCAATGCGGATGCGTAAAAGTGTCGCAAGGAGTGTACATCACAGAAACGGAAATCATTCTTCTTACAAAATTTTCTAAACCAGGCGTAGGGAGTATTATTGTTCATCGGAGTGCCATCCCACTTGACGAACAGTCGATCACAGTCTTGCCACTTTGTGCCGAGCTTCTCCCGTTCTTTGTCTTGTTCTGCCCTATATGCACGGAGCATATCCATAACATACTGAGGGAACTTGAGGGAACGCTGGGATTTCTTTGTTTTTGTGGTGTCTGTATAGATACCCTTGGATGCGGTATAATTGGATGTTCTGCGGACGCTGATTACACAGTTGTCCCAGTCGATGTCCTTCCATTCCAAGCCGAGCATCTCTCCTCTGCGGAATCCGCTGTATATCGCCAAAGTAAAAAAAGTACGATACTTCAAAGGAGCATCTTTCAGCAATTGAAAGAGCTGTGCAATCTCTTCCAGTGTATAGATATCCTTTTCTTTTTTCTTCTTTGCAACTTTCGGAATGTCAATATTCTTACAAGGATTGTCCGTGAGCATTTCCATCTTTACAGCATAGGAGAATACGTCACTAATAAAACTAAGATGATGAACTACTGTCTTTCTCGATAACGGTTTGCCGTCTTTCAAGCTTTTGCCGTTAAGAGCAAGATCATTTATAAATTGTTGAATGTCACGTCTTGTGATTTTGTCCAATCTGAGGTGTCCGATTGCAGGATACACCCTTATAGTAAGCTGTTTCATACACGCATAGGTGTTACTACGAAGATTGCATACTGCATATTCTTCAAACCATTGTTCAGCAAAGCTTTGAAACTTGATGTTGGATGTGATCTGACCGCTTTTGCATTTTTTCTTCAAAGAGAGCAGCCTGCTTCTGAATCTCTTTCTCAATTTGTTTGTCTTTCATACCAATAGTCGGTTTCCAGGACATGGTTTGTATCACCTGTTTTCCTGATGTATCATATCCACAGGATACCCTGATCTGATAAGAATTACCTCTTTTTCTGAATGTAGCCATTGTCTGACTTCCTTTCTAACAGCTTGGATTGGGAACATCCCGAAATCATCGCTGTTGTTCATTGGTATTTTTGTGTTGTCCGGTATTGCGATTCCAAGAGCAAAAAAGTAAGCCATGCTCAGCAAGCGGAACGCATTGTCTGCTGCTTATTAAAGAATGCAAGCAGATCTACTTTATTGATGAGAATCTTCCCATTAACGCCCTCTCCTGTTCTTACATAGGGGAGCTTGCCTTGATGAATCAGCTTGCGAATCGTATGTTCGGACAGTCCCTTGACCACTTCGGTGCTTTCTTTGATCGTCAGCATCTCCACGGTGTCGGGAGAGATCTCGGTCACCTCCTCAGAATCGTCAACTTCAATCAATTCGTTCAAGATACCCACAAGCTGAGCAATAATCTCGTTCTTTCTACTTGCTGTCATTGTTTTACCTCCATTTATCCAGAAAAATATATTCTTACGTTCTAGCTGAACTTACAAAATACAATCTGCATTGCAAACAACGTCTGCACTTGTTCAGCTGAACACTTACTAAGAACCAGCTCATATCAATACTCACATGATAAAAGAATATAAACAGCCTTTACGGTTAACTCGGAAAAATCGCGCCCTTTTTCAGAACTTAAAAATAAAAAAAGCACTAGAACATCAATAATTTGACGCTCTAGTGCCTAAAAAGCTATGTTTCCGTGCCATGGACTGGCTCTTATCAGCCTTTTTAATATGAGAATGAATCCCCCAATTATTGAGGCGGATAACGCTTTCTCATTTTGTAATAGCTGCTTTTCTTCATATTTAATATACGCATGGCTTCCACAGCCGTTATCTCCTGATTTTCAACACGCTGCATGACTGCTTCCCAATTGTCAGGTTTTGAAAGCGGTACTCGCCCCAATTTTACGCCCTTTTGCAAAGCAGCGTCAATGCCTTCACGCTGTCGCTGGCGAATCTTGATACGCTCTGATTCTGCAATGCTGGAAATGACTTCGATCAAGATATTATTGATCATATTCATTACCCATTTCTGTTCTTCCGGAAAATCAAACAGTGTGGTTGGTATATCCAAGACTTTGATCCGAATATGGTTCTGATTGAAATATTCCAGTTCTTCTTTGATATCCTTTTTATTTCGGCTTAGACGATCCAACTCTTTGATGACCAGCGTATCTCCGGGGCGAAGAATATGATGCTTCAAGAAAAGATACCCATCACGCTCCAAATCCTTGCCAGACTTTTTGTCGCAAATGATTTTGTCCTCTTCCACGCCAAATTCCAGCAACGCTCGCATTTGCCGATCTTCATTTTGACTTTGACTGGATACCCGAACATACCCGTATATGCGTTCATTTTTCATAACTCTGCCTCCTAATCCGTGCATAAAAGCCCTTTTTATTTAAAAACGTTCGTAAATAAAAATTACCACTCTTATAGACGCTAAATCGACCTGAAATCAGTCCGTCCATAAAAGTATACTTTTGCAAACGCACTTGCTTATGGATATGCACGATCTGATTTGCAGGCTCAAAAAACCTTTTTTTCTTCTCAAGATTAAGAATTTGTGACAGAATACATTTGCAGAAAATTTGTGATTTCAAAATTCAGAATGGCTCACAGCCGCACAGTCATTCTGAATTTCAAAAACACACGAAAAATAGGTCTCTTTTTTGAAAAGCACTGCCCAAAAGGTTTTTTAGTAACAAAAATGTCACTAAATATTGTACCGATTTGTGATACCTGGCAAACCACCGCTGAGTGCATGAAAGAATCTCAAGTAAACAAATTGCATTGGAATCAGCAAAACTTAAAACAAAATAATACGATCTGCATTCAAATTTAGAAAAGGTCAAAACAAGAAAATTTGGAAAATGCGAAAATACCTACACCTTCTCCTTGTAGTAAGTATTCTGAAAAAAGATACCCTTATACAGGTCCTCCTTTTCACTCTTCATGCCTGTTGCAGGATTCTCCAGTACAAAAGTAACCTTAGCACCATTTGTCAATGTGAATGTAGCATACTTGCCACTGAAATACATCACAATGTCACCATTCTGCATCTGAGCGAACTCACGCACATTTGTCATGTTCGCAATGCTCGGATGGATTCCTGCAAACTCTCCGCCAAGAAGTACCCTTGTACCGGAATAGTCCTGAGATACCCCTTTGACTTTGAACGCTCCCATGATTTTGTCTGCATCAGGGATTACGTCATTCATGGCTCTCACCATCTGAATCTGACTTACAATGCTCTTCCAGATCTTCTTGATGTCCGCTCTAATGTCTTCCAGCTGCCAGTTAATGACTGCCGTATGATTTTCTCGAACTGAGCCAAAAACACGAACCTTGAAGTCGGCAGGCTGCATCTTCTTCTGAATTGCATACATCGGGTTGCACAGCTCTGCATATTCCAATCGGAGAATAAAGCTTAATCCTGCTGCTTTCAGATTGAAATTTACCACATTGAAAAAAATCTCCTGCCGCTGCAGGATTTCCACTCTGTCACCAGTGACAGAAATGTCAAAGTGCAGGCTGCTGTCAAATTGTGTTGGTGAAAGCTTGATACCCATTGCTTTCAAATCTGTTGCTGTTAAGCCGTCTTTGAATGTGCCTTTCATCATTCTCCGTCACCTATAGCGTTCTCACATGAAATAAAATACTGATTCAAAATCTGAACCGGTATTTTATACGAACACGCTAGTATCTTCGTTTGATTATTCCGAAGTCAATATCCTTTCTCTTTCATATTCGCCGGAAATCGTGCGTGCTAGAATGCAGTTGAGAAGAAGTTCACGTCTGTGTGAATAGCTTGCAGTTCTGGACACGCTCTCAATCCAACTGCACATAACTTGGAAATTGTTTCAGAAAACCGCTCTTTGTGAGCTGTACAATTGCATCATAGAGCAAAATATGCCGTGCATCATATCGCTGGGACAAATGATAATGTCCGGAAAACCAAAACCGAAAATCCAGCTTTTCATCGAGTTCTTGGAAGAAATCTGTCAGTCGGTTATCTGTATAGCTTAACCCTTCAAACATCTCGTGCTGAATTTTTGTGGAAAGGCTGTGGGTGAGTACAATATCCACGTTCCAGTTCGCTTGCTCCAATGCAATTGTGGCATCTTGAATTTCCGCTTCTGTAGGAAGTTCTTCCTCCCACCATGATACCCCTGGCTTCCGGTATTTTTTATCGTGACTTTCTGCGCCGCCCATTGCAAAAATACGATATTCCTCCAATTGAAATATCTGTCCACGGCATAAATGCAAAATATGGGGTGTGATTTTCTGGATCAAACCGCCGTGCCATCTTTCTGTTGGGAACGCCTTTAATCGTGCAAAATTTTCATGATTTCCATCAATCCATAGCGTTGTCCACGGCTTGTCTTCTAACCATTTTAGCCAGTGACGTTCTTCCGAACTGTTTCTCCAGACAAGTCCGAAGTCACCGCAGATAATCACATAGTCCTTTCGTGAAAGCTGTTTTTGCAGAGGAAAGCAGCTGACAGAAAATTTTTGAATGTCATGCTCTCCATGCAGATCTCCGGTGATCAGTATCATGATATGCCTCCTGACATGAACGCAAAAGAGCAGCTATTCAGCGTATCCAGAAACAGTCTGTTTAACTCTTGCCAGTCAGGATATGGCTCTTTCGGCAGCTGTGTGATCTTCTTTTCTAAATCTGCAAAGGAAACTGCAATGTAATCGTTTAAAACTTCAATGCGTTTTCCTTTTCTCTTGGTCTTTCCAGCACGCTTTTTTTCCAGCAGCCGATCTACTGCCGAACGAATGGAACAATCCAGTTCTGCATCACATAACTGAATAAAATTCAATGGCGGCGGCGTATGATGGTGCAATATCCAATAGCAAGCAAGAATGGCACGCAGCACATGAAAATACTTCTTCTCCCATACCTCAGCAGCTTTTAAGAACCAACGGCAATTTCCCTTTGCCAGATGCAGATAATGTTGAAATCCCGTAGCAACTTGAAAATATCGAGGAATCTCACCAGAAATTCTCTCCCACTGGGGTGTCTTACAATAAATGATTGTAGATTGATTCCACTCAAAGACAGAGGGATTGGATTTATACAATAAGCGAAGCATTTTCTGCAAGTCCCAACCATCCAGATCCAGAATCTTGTTCACTTTTCGATGTATTACATCTGGAAATGGGTCTAACCTCAAATATTCCTCTTTTGGCTTTACATAGACAAAACGCACATCATAATCGCTGTTTGCAGCTGAGAATCCCCACAAACGGCTGCCGCATTCTATGGCATATATTACCTTGACATGATAATCTTCTTCAATTTGATAAATTGCATCTTGAATGGTTGTTATGATGTCACACATTTGATTTTCATGCCTCCTATAATTTGTGTGCTTATGAAATCTGTAAGGTAAATAACTGGAAGAAATCCAGAATCGTGGACATGGCAACCGGATAGTATCCGTTTGCATCAACGCCTACATCATAGCGGCGAATTCCTTTCTGCAAGTTGGACAGGTTGTTGTCCAGCCCTTTGGAATGAATGTGCCCGTGCAGGTGGATCGCCCCATGGCGTTCCCTTCTCCACTCCAGAAGCGGGTAGTGCATCAGCACCCACCACTTCTGCATTTCCCGCAGATCTCGATAAATCAGAATTTCCTCAAACAGTTCCGGTGCATAGGACTTATCGTGATTGCCCAAAATCAAATGCTTTTTTCCGTTCAGCTGTGCAATCAGTGCATTCGCCTTTTCAACGGAAATCTGAAAGGACAGATCTCCCAGCAGGTAAACTGTATCTTCCGGCTGCACCACGGCATTGTAATTGGAAATCAGCTGCCGGTTCATCTCGGTGACATTCCGAAAAGGGCGGTGGTTGAACTGGATAATATGTTCATGCCCGAAATGCAGATCACTGGTAAAAAAGATCATATGTCCTCCTCTGCTTCGGCATCTTCAAAGTGAATGCGTTTCTCCACATAGGTGCAGTCCTCTGAGAATACCGGAATCTCTAAATCCAGACACCATTTCTCCCGAACGATTTCACTGGGTGTGCCTTGGTTCAACAGCTGCGGCATTTTGATACAGCAAGTCCCCCGTTTCCACACCGTAGGAAACGTTTCCCAATCGACCTGTTTCTCTGTCAGCAGCATCTCCAGAGCTTTTTTGCAGTTGACACCGTTCAGCTGCTTGTGGCTGAAATAGGCTTGTGCAGTTGCCTGTATGGAATTTCGTATCGCATCTCGCTGCCGCCAGACGAAGTAGTTATTCACTTCTTCCATTGGCAGATTGAATGCTCGGCTGTCGAAATTCGCCTGATCTGCTCGTTTCAGATAGTCGGTGTATCCCAGAGTGGAAGCTGCCTCCCGAAAATATTTCTGAAAGGCAGAGGTGCAGATGCTTGCAGAAATACTGCAAAGCTTTTGCAGCTTGTTGCCGAACCATGCCTCTGTGTCCAGCTGTTGATAATCACACAGCACGAGAGAGATCTCGTCAGACTGCGTGTAACCCAACACACAGCCCTCCACACGGTTGCAAAGCTCCTGCATGGTGTTCTGCATTGCCGTCAGCATTACCGGATCAAAGGGCTTCTTAAAGCCTCTGGTAAAGCGGTGAAAGCTTTTTCCGTCCAGTCGGAGAATCACCGGCATACGCCGTATCAAGCGGACTTGTGTGACTTGTTCGTATTGCTTCATGCGATCTCCCAGACCAATGTTTCGCATATTAACGCTCCTTTTCGGCGATAATTTCCTTTACCAAACTGCGGCTGATCTCGCTGGACAGTTTGCTAAACTTTTCAATTCGATTGACCACTTCCGGCTCCTCTTTCAGGCAATCGTAATAGATGGCTGAAGGCAGATGCTGAAAAATGGCGGGAATGTCCTGTCGAGAAAAATCCTCCGGAATCACGCCCTCATCTACTAGCTTGTAGAGCATCTTCTGTACACGCTGTCTGGTAACAACTGTTTTTGCCAGTTCCAGCAGACGCTCATGCTCTTGCAGTTCCTCCGGACTGGGCTTCCGGCGTTGTTTCTTTTTCCACGTTTTCTTGTTTTCAGAAAAATTCTCGTGTACGATTTTCGTGTATGCAAGATTGCCGCTCAGGGTGCTCAGATTCTTAATGATGATTCCTTCACCGATCTCACCGCCCAGTTCTGTTTTTCCCACCAATGGCTGATAGTCTTCCCACGAGGTAAAAGATCCCTCATAGAACACAGGAACATATCGCAGCCCCAGCTGCTCCGCAAGGGCTTTTACCTGATCCTGCGGCAAGTAGCGGTGCTGTTCCATATCGAACACATCAAAGCAGTACAGCGTTTCATAGCAGTCTTTCGGATAGGGTACAGTATGCCGTACCAGCCACTCTCCGAACATTCGCAGATTGTCGCCCAGAACCGCATGTACTTGCTCTTTGTCCAGTTTTTGTACCCATTCGTAAAAACCGCGAAGATGCAATTCCGGCGACAAGATCTGATTGCGGCTGAAACAAATCACGCTGTCTGTTTCCCGATCATACTGAAAGCTGGCATTCGAGCCATCAATCTTTTCTTGAATGATGATCTGATCTCCAGGCTCAAACATGTCACCGATTTCTGGGTTCAGGTTCTGAATCTCCATGTATTTTTTATGTGATAGCATAACAAAACCTCCATCTCAAGTGCCTTGACAAAAAATAAAAAAATTGTTATAATAAGATTTGTTGGGAGTTTTATCTCTATAAGTCAAGACTATAATCTTGACTGTATTTTATCACAGAAGATATTTGAAATCAAGGATTTTTCTACAGGACAATTCTCAAAGGAGGAATTTTCATGATGAATAACTATGAAATTGATGAAACTGCGTGGAAAAAAGGCTTTTCAGATACCCTGCTAAGGCTCATGGGGAAGCGGAACATCTCCATCAACAAACTGGCGGCTGAAATTTTGGTTGACCCCAAGTCCATTCGCAATTATATCGATAAGAAAAGCGTTCCGTCTGCGATTATTTTGAAGAAACTGGCGGATTACTTTGAGGTCAGCACAGACAGCCTGATCCAGAGCCAGGATCGGTTTTCCGGACAAACGATTGCCGCTCTTGCGGTGATTCTGCGGGACTTCGACGTTTCGCTGGTCAAGGCAGACAAGGACGCAGTCACCCTGCAATTCAACGACAACGTGCTTGCTGCCATTCTCGAAGAATTGTATTTTTCCAGAGGGAAAACGGACTATGCTGAAATCGTAGAAACACTCTCTCTGCACTATGGCAGCATGCAGACCATGAATCAACATTTAGTCGATTATATCACTTTTCGCAACCTGATGCGTCACGAGTATATCTATCACGGCTTGGAAGACGATATTGCGGTTTATCAGGATATGGACGGAAATGAGTGCTACGGCATGGACGCATACACCGTTGAGGAAATTGAAAAGAGAACGGACAACTGGGATAATATGAGCCAATCTGAGCAAGATGCTTGGTATCAGGAATATCAAAAGCAATCACAGATTACGGATTCTGATTCTTAAAAAGCCTGATATGCTTCAAGCCAAAAAATCAAATCGTCTACACTGCAAAACAGCAGTTCTCCCGGCTCTTTGATAATATCTTCCCAACAGTCGATAATCAGCTGAGTCAATTCTTCTGGAAAAATGTTTCTGCAAGTTTCTTCGCATATCTGCATGATTGTCAGTTTCTTTTGGATAGATACCCCTTTTACGAGATAAATCACCGAAAAATTGTTTTGCTCCGTAGCCACAATCTGAAACTGCTGACATCGAAAGGCATAACTCCACTGTGAATGCAGATATAATAGTTCTGGCGTTTGCATATGTATTTCCTTCTTTCTGTCTGTATTTTTGCTTCAAGAATAGCATACTGGAAAATTGGAATCAAGGATTTTTCTACAGGGTTATTTTCACATCAAAAAACCTTATAGAAACTCAAAGCACAAAATATCTCTATTTTTTCTGCCTGTCTGCCCATGATTCAAGCTTGTTCTCGCACAATATTTTCTTGAAAACTTCCCCTGAAAGATTTTTGCATCCATAACTCGCTGCCGAAGAAATAGCTTGAAATTCTGTCTGCTATTAGGTACGATGATTCTAGTTGAGTACCCCAATTCATAGATTAGATGCATCGTTTTCCTATAGGATTGCACGATTTCAGCTTATATGATTTTGAACGCATCTTCTGTCATTATTGAAATCTCATAATAAGTTCCAATTAAAATTTCAGGTAAAATCGAAAGTGCCATAAAAACTTCAAGTGCGAAATAAGCTCCCAATTTTCAAAATATTTCAGCATTTAGCTTGGCAAGCTCCCATGAATTCTGAAAGCTTACCATGCTGAATTTTACAATGTCAAAAACAGCTGTGAATCTTACAAATGCAGTTCTGGTGCTTTTATGCCAAAAGCATCTGTAAGATACCCCTTGATTGGGTAGGGCAGTGACGAAAAATCAAGATTGCTTGTGCAGGCAATATCAGCAATATTCTTGTTGTATTGCCGTAAATCAAAATAATGCAAGTTTTCAAACTCTGACTGAATCCACCAATTATCTGTCAATACAACACTATGACTGATAGCAATCACATCTTCGATAGAGGAAGTCGGCTTCATATACAATGCTTTATACAGCATTCTTGCCCCTACTCGATGCAAATTGATTTGTCGGCTTTTCAGCCATCTCTCTAAGGAGTACCCCTTGTAAAAACAGCTGGGACATAGGGCAGGATTCAGAATCTCAGTAACTTCAAAACCGTTTGCTTCTGCAATCACAGAATCTCTGTGCATAATTTTATATTTCATCATAGGACAAATCCTCAACTCTTTTCCAAAATAACGTATCTGTAGGGGATAAACCTGTTTTCATGATTTGAACCTCCTTGAATTTCAGTGACTGCATCTTGCAGCCGTTTCTTTTCAAAAAAGAAAAGAAACACTTCCTATTTTGCATCTCACTTTCTATATACCACGAACGTGGAAATAAGATACCCCTTGATCTTGTATTACGCTGTTTTCCATCTCATTCTCTCTAAAGCACAATATCTCTGGAAAAAGAAAAGGCTGCTGCACCGATTTGATGCAACAGCCTTGCAGTTTTATAAATTGTAGTACCCCAATAAGAGGATTACAGCTGAAATCCTAGTCTTGTTGAATCCCCCAATTACGCCTTGTTTTTCATCTGCTCAGACAGCTTTATCCTATTCTGAGAATCAGTACCCCTCATTAGAAAATATCACAACAAAGCAAAGCTAGAACTCAACTGAGTTGTATAAATCACAGATTTTTATAACAATATCAAGCTTTATTCTTGACATCTTCTTTGTCATCTGCTATACTGGAAATACAAGATTGTTCGTGGTGATTCATATCATATGAATCTTTTTGTCTGCTCACATACCCTATCATTCTCTCAACTGCCAAATGGGGAAGTAGGGCATAAAAAAAGAGATTACACCGTAGTAATCTCTATCTTCTTTATTCATTCTTAGTCGTGATATTATGTTAGTCCTGCAAAAAGTTCTTTCAAACCTTGCTTCTTTCTGCATAATCGAACTCGCAAAGATAGCACTCAAGTCTATCAAGTAACCATAATACCACCTAACGTAATCATTATACCATTTATCTCTCTTTGTGTCAAGTCATCTCATTAAAAATTCTCAATTAAAGGTAAATCATCTCTATGTAAGTAATTAAATTCACTAGTTAAAATTACATAATCACGTCAGAAAACGTAATATTATGTGTGAGATACCCCTTCCTTAGTGATGAGTTTTACCTAAATCACTTGAGTTTCACTCTAAACAAATACTATACTAAATATAGCTCTAATGTTATCATCTTCACGCTTGAAATAATCCCATAAACAGACTATAATATGAAATATGAGGAATGGGATATAAGGTATTGAACAAAAATAAAGAGGTGGCTGCTGCAACAGCCACCTCTAAGAAAGGTCGTGATATTATGTTACTGTTTATCCTCAAGGAAACAGCTCGGTTCTGCATACATGAACTGCTGAAGATAGCACTCAAGGCTATCAAGTAACCATAATATCAATCAACGTAGTTATTATACCATTTATCTCACTTTATGTCAAGTCATCTCATTAAGAATTATCATAAAAATAGCCACCCATATCGGATGGCTATTTCTTATTTATTGACTATCAGTCTCATCTGACATATCGGAGTAGTAGGTCTTTATGGTATAAATTAATAACCGCCACGAGTCCAAGTTCCGTTATCAGGGTCAGTCAGCACCCAAATTGAAAGTCCAGCACCAGTCTCTGGATCGCCAATAGAAACTCTATCTGCACCCCATTCACTACAAAGACTTGCATAATTTCCTGCCTTAGCAGCATCACAACCTCGACTAATTGCGTAATTATAATCTGGCGTACCCTCCCAAACGCTATGCCATACATCCGGCTCTGGCTCTGGCTCAGGTGCAGGAGCTGGTGTCGGTGCAGGGGCTGGAGCTGGTGCAGGCGTGGGTGCAGGGGCTGGCGTGTTATTACCACCGCTCGAACCGCCCGAATTGCTCGGCTGAGCTGCCGCTGTATTGCCACTATTTCCACTACCCGTGTTATCGTTTACCGGAGTCTCTACAGAACCACCGTCATCATTATTGCCGTTATCTGCGTCTTCCTTCGGCTTCTCGGTTGTGGACATTGTCGTCTCGGAAGTGGATGTCGATGTTGTGGTGGTCGTTGTCGTGGTTGTTGTGGTTGCCTTGGTTGTGCTCGTTGATGTGGATGTCTGCTCTGTCTTCTCTGCATCCACTGAAATACTCTGATTTGAATCTTTCTGGTGGTTTACGACAACTCCGGTTGTGATACCCCCAGCTGCAACAACTGCCAATGCAGCAGCGGAAATAACAATTTTCTTCTTCGTTGTAGTACCCCAGATCCTTTTTATATTCTCTTTGAAATCCACAATAAAAAGAACCTCTCTTATAAAACTTGCGATATTACCGAATATTCTATATCTGTTATCATATAGCTCATATCGCTGTAATTTTATTATATCACTCTCAGAAGTGAAAGTCAATGATAATTCTCTATTGAGCATTAAAAATCTATATTATGTACATCTCAAAATTGCATCTACCCATTTACCTTGGTTATGTTGTACAATGATTGTATAACTTACAATCGAGGTGATACCCCTTTATGGAGAAACTCAACAACGAAAACTTCGTCTTACAACGAATGCAGGAACTTCTCAAAGCAAAAGATTGGTCAATCTATCGTCTTGCCAAAGAATCAGGACTTTCTTATTCCTCGCTCAACAACATTTTCATTCGCAGTACTGTTCCAAGCGTTCTCACCTTAGAAAAAATATGTAACGGCTTTCAAATCACCATGTCAGAATTCTTTGAGAATATGAGTACCCCTGTATTCAATACAGACGCTATCTCCGCAGAGGAACGAACTTTATTAGAAAGATATCGCACCTTGTCAAAGGCAGATAAACAGCTCCTCAATGCGTATCTGGCTGGACTATCCAAAACTCCATTCGAATCTGAATGACCAAGCACATAGACTGCGAAAGAATCCTCGTATCTATGTGCTTTCTTAGTACCCCTGCATTCCTGCATCAACGACATAACATAGAAAGCTCTGCTACTTTGCCGCAAATTCAAAAATCTCAATATGCATCTGAGCAATAAATTCATTTTCTTATTTCCACCTCTCCTTAACTATTCAGAACTGAATCTGAATAAAGTGTACATGTCTGTTCTTCTTATTATCTGCTTATCGCTCTAATCAATTGATTTATTATTATTAATTATGATCTTTATTCAGTTTACAAAAGTTATACTGTATGTTACACTTTTAATACTGAAACTCGAATGAAATATCATTCTATATTTGAATCTTGAATAATTCCGTAGTACCTTTACCATAATGGTATATTACCAAGAAAAAAACTCAAGTTGGAAGTCAGTGCAGTCTAAAAAACTCCAGTCATTTTGTGAAATTCCCCATTTCTAAAGGGAAGTCGCTCTTTTCCCATTCATATTACGCTTGAAAAAGAAAGAGGACGTTTTTTACGCTGTTTTCACGGAGAAAAACAGGATATTCGCTATGATCTCTGCAAAATTCTTGCCAAAAGCCTTAAAACTCATTGTTGACATCAAAGTATCAAAGTGCAGTATCCGTGCAAATTTCTAATGAACCGTGCGATTTTTCTTGTAAAGAATCGCATTTTTATATCTATAAGCGGCGATACCAACTCGCTTTCAATCCCCCAGTTACGCCTCGTAAACGCTTCAACTCCGCCGGAAATCGGGGAAATTGATATACTTTCAATCCCCCAATTATATTGGCGAATTTCAATACAACAGCTGCATATCAGCAGGATTCAAGGGTGAAAAATGAGCCGTCAAGAACTCAATAACGCATTTTCACAGATCTCATTAGAACTGTCTGATTCCGTATCGGAACTCAGTTCCTTTTCTATACGGATTAAAAAATCTTCATATCGTTCTACCTGAACATCAGGGATACCCGGCATATTTACATATTTTTTTAGCACCATTGCCGGACAATCCATAACAGGCTCTTTAGGAGAATTTGCATCTTTCGTGTCACAGCGGAAATTGGTTATGACAATTTCATATACCGGACGATCTTCTGCGACATTAGAAGTGTGATATACATATAGCTTATGATTTCTTGTAGGAACTGATGCTGTTTGACACACATAGACCTTATCTTTTAGCACAAGCTCTTGATCCGCAAGAAACGCCTGAAAATAAGTATAGAAATCTTGGATGATATTTTTTCCTTCTTCGTTTGCTTTTTTCTTCTTTTTCTCAGACTCGCTTTTATTTGTCATACGTTCTTTACAGGAAAATGCCCATTTTCCTCCGGCATCAGAAATCCTTTTTAGAATCTGAATGAGTGCAACGTGCTGGTCATCGGAAAATTTAATATCATACTGTACTGTGCGGAAATAGGGTGGGTCGAAGTACCATATCGTATTCGCCATTTTGTCTTTGAGTACCCCATTTGCAAGCTCTCGATACAGTTCTTCAAAGTCCTTTGAATACAGACTGACATTTTGCAGTCTCTTGCTGTATTTTTCAATTTCTGTTTTCCCATGCAATTTTCCAAAATCAATTTCATCAAACTGATCTGCGTTATTGAGGATTGCCATTGAAAGTCGAATCTTCAAATCTGTTTTGGTATCTAAGTCTTCAATCTTTAGCTTTGTTTTTCTGGGCTTTTTAGCTTTATAGCTGTATCCCAAACGAATCAAATAGTCAATGTAAGACTTGACATCTAACCCTGAAATATTATTATCTGCAACTGGGGCTTTGACCTTGAAACCCATAATAAAGTATGCCATAGCGGCAACTGTGACTGGATTGGATTTTATCAAATCTTCCGACAAATCCTCGTGTCCAAAGACAGATTTTGCACTTGTATAGAAAGCAAGAATTGAACTCATACATTTTCCGGTCGATGTAGCATAATAAGGTTCTATACGCCGTTTTTGCATCTCACTGATTACATCAGAAAATTTAGGATGTGTCGTAAAATCATCCTCAGTGAGCATCTTGCAAAAACTTCTGCACTGCTCAATGACTTCTTCGGGTTCTTCTTTTACACAACGCAGAAAATTAGCCAATATCATATCAAACTCGTTGGTATATACATTTTCAAAGTAAGCAGAAATCGAAACGCTAACAGCTCCAGTACCCCCAAAGACATCAACAAAATTTTCGCACTCAGAGGTGACTGCCAGATAACGAATCATATTAAGCAAATTGCCAGTTTTTCTTCCGGGTCGATAAATGTGCAGCCGAACCTTATCTTGAAAGAAAGCGTAATCATTTCTAGGGTGCATATGCCATTTGTTAAATGCGTTCTTACTCAGCCCAAGTTCATGCTCAATGTATTTCTCAATAGAAATACGATTTGACCTTCCGGATATTTCTTGTTCCTTAGAATAACGATATGCCAGATAGTATATTCCAATTCGCAAAATCTCAGGTATCGTAATTGATGTTTTATTTGCTTTTTGGTAGAACTCATGTAGTTTGTCCAACTCTGTCTGTATCTCAGCTGTAGCCTTTTTTATCGACATTTTCGATAAGGCACTTAGCAGTGTCTGAACGTCTCTTGTGACATATTGATTTGCTGTTTTGGTTTTTTGAGAAGAAATGCCGCATCTAGTCAATTTGTACAACGAAATCACATCCTTTTAGTAAAATTATACTAAAAGAACGTATTTTCATAAAGATGTAAAATTGAGTAGCGATTTTCACCAAGATATATTATTCAATAAACTCTGCTCCCAATTTTATGGGCATTTGCAGTGTTCGGATGATGTTCTGCTAAAACAGAATAACAGGAGCGTAAACATAACGCTGTCCTTTATTTGTCCTTTATACGTTTCAAAAAGGCAGTGTAAAGGGCAATAACATAGTACATCTCAAAATGAAAAAATGACGCAAATACGAGATAAAATGAATGTTACAGCAAGTTGGAACATCTGGGGAATAAAATTCAAGTCCTGTCGTCCGCACCAAAGGTTCTTTAGAAAGGCTGTACGGTTTTCGGACCGTGCAGCCTTTTTGTATGTATCGGTGATCGCTTTCGGATTTTCTCCTGAATTCCGACTTGAAAAGTGCCGGAAAATATGCTATACTAGTGTAGTCAGCATTTCCCGCGGCAAGGATCCTGCGGAGTCTGCGAAAAAATCATAGGGAATCCCCATGAATGTCATGTGCGGATTGCCGATACCAAGAAAGGAATTGCAATCATGAGCGAACCGAAAAAACCGATCAGTCATGCCAAAGAGCCGGAGCCAAAACCGGATATGGATAAAAAAGCTTCTTCCAAAGGAGGCAGTCATGTCCGCAAGCGAAAACTCCGGTTCGACCGGATCGCAGCAGTATTCGTGCCGTTGCTGCTGATCGTGCTGCTGATCGGAGCACTTTGCTTCCACAGCTGCCAACGCCGGAAGCAGCCTGAGGATTCCGGCAATGCGGTTGTGGCAACGGCAACCACGAAGCAGACCGAAAAGGCAACAGATAAGCCCAAAAAGACCACAGAGCCGGACGTGGCAACCGATACCACCAAGACCACAACCAGCACCGAGGAAACCAGCCGAAAAGACGGGAAGCAGATCACGCTGGCGGCAAAGGGTGTCGATCAGGGCAATCTGATTCTCATCAACAAGGAACACAGCTACGATTTCTCCAACGGCGATCCCAAGCTGGAAAGTGTCTACGAGAAACGAAATAGTTCCTACAGCGTCAGCGATATGGAAGTACAGCTGGACGCAGAAACCATTGCCCAGCTGAACAAAATGATGTCCGCTTTTGAAACCGAAACCGGTCTTGGCGGCATGCAGGTGTTCAGTGGCTATCGGGACAAGGCAGATCAGGATTCCCGCTATGAGGACGGCAGCACCGGATTCCGTGGCGGCTATTCCGATTATCACAGCGGCCGCAGCTTCAACCTGAAAATCAATTTCGGGGACGGCACTTCGGACTATTATAATGCAGAAAAGTATCCGAAGTACAGTTGGATCGCAGAACATGCCGCAGAATATGGCTTTGTGGTACGCTATCCGGACGGCAAGGACGAAAAGACCGGTGAGGACAGCCGTACATATACATTCCGCTATGTAGGCGTACCCCACGCTCTCTATATGCAGGAACACAACCTCTGTCTGGAAGAATACATCGACCGTGTACACAGCTACAGTGCGGACAACCCGCTGGAGATCACGGCTGACGGCAAGACCTATCAGGTGTTCTATGTGGGCATTGGCGGCACAAAGGACGTACAGGTCACCATTCCCAGCGGCACCTATACCGCTTCCGGGGATAATATCAGCGGATATATCGTGACTTGCGAATAAAACGGTGTTTTCATAATACTGTACAAAACGAATGAAAGACCGCTGCTGGTTTCTCTTGTGAAACTGGCAGCGTTTTTTTTGTGTTTCGAATTGTGGGAAACGTCGTTGCTTACAAAAAAGAGCTTTATTTTTACAGATGCTTTTTCGTATAATCAGATTGAAAGTTTTGTTTTACGAGAAAAAACAAAATACATCATATAAAAACTTTCTTTTTTTTAAAATGGCAAGAATGCGTTGACAAATCGGAGCATTTGTGCTATAATAATATATGTTGATTCGCCAAAAACGGCGGGAAAGCAATAAACGAAATGCTGTTATAGCTCAGTTGGTAGAGCACTTCCTTGGTAAGGAAGAGGTCACCAGTTCGAATCTGGTTAACAGCTCCAAGAATTTGCACGCGGTCTGTAGAGATTGCGTGCTTTTTTGGCTTTACCGGAAAATCGCATCAACACAGTGAGATTCGGAATTTCTGTGCGGTATTGCCTTTATTCTCTCCGGAAAATTGCAGAAAAAGCATTGCCTTTTTGAAAAAGATGTGTTATAATAGAAGTTACACAGTCGAAAGATTGGGGGCGATTTTATATTAGTTGCCCCAAGGGGAAACCGTCCCTGCAAGAAAGGAGTTCGAACTTCATGCAGAAAAAAATGCTCGCTGCCTGTACCGCTTTTTGTGCACTGGCAGCCCTTATGGTAGGATGCACAGATGTTTCCGGTAATGGCGACAGCCAGACACCGGTAAATATGACCGCAGAAACAACGGCTTCCGAAGAAGCAGCAGAAACTCAGCCGGCAGAAACGGAAACTGCGGCAGAGGACACCGAAACCATTGACACGACAGCTGCCGGAGAAACTGCCGACACCACAGAAACCACTGCCGCAGTCACCGCAGAGGCAGCCGCC
>ENA-OPCM01000890-OPCM01000890.1-human-gut-metagenome-genome-assembly--contig:-NODE-890-length-21208-cov-4.053326_pt1 | contig 21208 bp, 17 predicted proteins | sample MGYA00241252_ERZ501484 | MGnify/ENA primary metagenome ERZ501484 (study PRJEB25962, sample SAMEA2042583) | human gut metagenome | biome: human gut; feature: human-associated habitat; material: faeces...
ATAGGATTCATAAGTATTATTGTACCATATGTTTCGTCCAGACCCAAACCACTTTGTAAACATAGAAACTATACAGGCAATACCAAAAACTGTTAATCTTTTCTTTATTTTATTATCTATTTCAATAACCACCTCTACAATAACTTTCATAAATTAAAAACATTTATAAAGTATTCATATACAAATTTTATGAGACTCATTTATGAGACTCATATTAAAAATTGTATACTGTTAACTATCAACCAGTTACATTAAAGGGGCAAATAATCTTAAAATAGCTTCATATAAACCTCTAAATCTTCGACTCTTTTTTTGATCTATTTTTTGACTCAATGAAAGTGTTTCCTGGAAATCTTTTTCAATATCTTGAATTGTTGAAGTTTGATACAATAAAACATTACATTCAAAATGTAAATAAAGACTTCGATAATCAAAATTGATTGTTCCTACAGTTGCAATTTTGTGATCACATAACACCATTTTGGCATGCAAAAAACCAGGTTTATATTCATAAAATTCTACTCCTTCATAAATGAGAGAATAATAATAAGAACGTGTGACTTTATAAACATTTTTCTTATCTGGAATTCCTGGTGTAATAATCTTTACACTTACACCCTTTTTACATGCGAGAATAAGTGCTTTCATCATAGCATCATCAATAATAAAATATGGTGTCATTATTAAGATTTCTTCCTGAGCACAATTGATTAAATTCATATATATATTTTCACCAGTGCGTTCTTCATCCAAAGGAGAATCACCATAAGCAACAACGTATCCATCAAATGGATAATGATTATGATGATAGATATCAGGCATATATTGTGTAAATGTTTTATCATCATGACGATAAGCATTCCAAGTAGACAAAAACATTGTTGTCAAATTCCAAACACCATCACCCTCTAAACGTATTCCTGTATCTTTCCAATGACCAAAACGAACTTTTGCATTGATATATTCATCTGCTAGATTAAATCCTCCACTGTAACCAATATAACCATCAATCACGCAGATCTTACGATGGTCTCTATGGTTCTGGCTTAAAGAGAAGACAGGAATAAAACGGTTAAACATCACTGTTTTAATGCCTGCTTCTTCTAATTTCTTTGCAAAGTGAAGAGGTACAGTTGTGAAAGAACCAAAGTCATCAAAGATAAAGCGTACATCAACACCTTCTTTAACCTTCTGCTTTAAGATTCCGATGATTGTATCAAACATCAGTCCTTTAGAAACAATAAAGTACTCCATAAAGATAAAGTGTTTTGCATGTAAAAGATCTTTAATCATATCCTGATAGTTATAATCACTTAATGAATAGTACTTACATTCTGTATGATTATATATAGGAAATGATTGTCTATTGAGATAATCTAAAGAAATAATCTTCTTATTAATAATCTGATTTCTAATAACCGGATCCTGATGTCTTGTTTCATTAAAGTATTGTACTTCTGGCTGAATCTTTCTTTTTAACCAGCGTGATGGTCTCTTGTTACCTAACAAGAGATAAAGTAATCCTCCTGCGTTAGGCAATAACATGATAAAGAAGATCCATGTCATCTTATAGTTTGTATTCTCATCTTTACTAATCAAATAAAAGATCATAAATGCAGACAAAGAAACAAACAAGAAACGAACCACACCATTAAAATCCGTGAGTATTGATGCAAAGTATACAAGATAAATAGCCTGAATACAGATGAGCGCAATATAAATCACAATCGGACTCAATAAGAACTGGATAAAACGATATAGATATTCAAAGAACAATGCTGTAAAACGTTTTATATATTTCATGAAGGCACCCCTTCTTCATCTATATCAGAGTAATGCACCATCATATAAGCTTTTGTTACAAGATGTTCCTGGTCATAGAGTTCATAGATAAATTTCATTGTACCTTCTCTATATTCTAAAGAAATCACTTTTGTATGAAGTTCTACAACACCATAAGGCAATGTATATTTATTCGGTACACGCATATCCTTATTAAAGTGTAATACAGATTGATCATTCACAAGATGTACATGTGTATCATCATATTGGATATGCATTGGTTTTCCTTCTACTTCAAAAGAGATATGATGAACACCTTTTACTTCATAATGGTCTCCTATCTCTTTGTATTTTACTTTTTCTTTGACAGGGCCATTGACTAATAAACATTCATAAGAAATTCTTTTTTTCATCATCCTACCTCCTTAATTATATAGTAACCTTCTGTACGATACCCATTTTCTAGATAAAAATCAAGAGATTGTGAATAAGGAATGATCTTCACTACACACATATGTTGTTTCTTGAAGAAATCCTCTATAGCACCTAATACTTCTTTCTCATAGAATTCTCTACGATCATCAGGAAGTAATACAATATCTTTTACACAATCATCAATAATATGTGCACACCCTATAACATGATCTTCTTGATAGAATTCTAAGAATAATCCTTCCTGATTCCATTCTTTAGAAGCCTGTTCAAGGATATAGTGTGTACCCTGTGCATCCTTATATTTATTAAAAGACTGATATCTAAAAGATGAACGTCTAATAACTTGTCTTGTAGAGAAGATTTTTTGATCCTGTTTGGCTTTACCTAACAATATAGCTTGTACAATTTCTGATTCTTCTGGTAATGAACTAATTGTTCCATCTTGTTTAAGTATTTCTACTTCATTTGCATGTCTGACCTCCATACGTTTATAAGGTACCTGATTCATAATCGCATCACTTGTGACATAATAGCGAGGATCCAGTCCTTCTTCTATACATATCTTTCTTGTATTCTCAAAGTCTTCATCACCCTTAAGTGTACGATATTTAAATAATTCTCTTTCTAATAAACGAGTCGATAAATCTTTAAGAATTGTATCATCTTCATCCATAAAGCATCTTATATAATAGAGTAATGATGTTTCATCAAGTCTTACAAATTGTTCAGGTGTGAAACTATCTTCTAAGAAAGGAACGAGAAGTGGAAATGAAGATTTAAAGGTATAGTTTTGTTTATATAAGTCCTTTACACGTTTCATAACACTCCCTAGTACTTGTTCATAACTTCTAGATACGGGATGATAATACACCTGCCAATACATATAATAACGAGCTAGAATATAATCTTCTATTGCCTGTACACCAGAAGATTTAAAGACAATACGATTATCTACAATACGCATAGTACGTAATATTCTTGATAAATCAAACTGTCCATAAGTGACACCACAGTTATAAGAATCACGTAGAAGGTAATCCATACGATCAGCATCTACCTGACTAGAGATCATCTGCACCAACATTGGTTTATCGGCTTTCTTTTCTATAATACGTGCCACATCTTCAGGTAAATGAGGATCTATTTGTGAAAGTACATCATGTACCTCTGTATGTCCTCTAATAAGAGCTGTGGTCATCTCTTCATGATTATATTGGAATATACCTTCAAATGAATGAGAGAAAGGACCATGACCTAAATCATGTAATAAAGCGGCACATAATACAGTTAAACGTTCATAGTCTGTTAAGTGATTTTTGACTTGATCTAACTCTGTCATTTGTCGCGTTATTTCATAAACACCTAAAGAATGGACAAAACGTGAATGTTCTGCACTAGGAAATACCATGGATGTACCTCCTAACTGTTTAATACGTCTTAAACGCTGAAATTCTTTTGTATTAATCAGTTTCCAGATAGGCATATATTCAACACGTATATAATCATGAACAACATCTCTAAATACTTTTGTATCAAATAAACGGTAATCTTCTAAATGCATGATATCACCTTCCTTATTAGGGTTATTTTATCATTTTTAAGAGCTATTTGCGAATGATATAGGTTATAATAGCTATGGAGGTATATTTATGTATATTGATGAAATTTATGCTGCACGTGATTATATTCAGTCACGTTATAAAAATCCTATTGATGTTGCCATTGTATTAGGTTCAGGATTAGGACCACTTGCTGATGTGATTAATGAACCTGTAGAAATTGATTATAAGGATATCCCTTATTTCCCTGTTTCTACTGTACCAGGACATGCTGGTAAACTTATTATCGGTGAAATTGGTGGTAAGACTGTTGCCTGTATGAAAGGACGTTTCCATTTCTATGAAGGATATGATATGCAGAAAGTCACAATGCCTATTCGTGTATTTAGTGCTTTAGGTATTAAGAACTTAATTGTGACTAATGCCTGTGGTGGTGTAAGAGATGATTTAAATCCAGGACAGATTGTAATTATTTCTGATCATTTATCATTTATGATGCCATCACCTTTAAGAGGACCTAACCTAGATGATTTTGGACCACGTTTCAAGGATATGACTGATGTTTATACATCAACATTACGTTCTCTTGCCTTTGAATCTGCAAAAAAAGTGAATGTAGATGTAAAAGAAGGCGTTTATTGTTTCTTTAAAGGACCACAGTTTGAAACACCTGCAGAAATTCGTGCATTCAAGACACTTGGTGCAGATATGGTAGGTATGTCTACAGTCCCTGAAGCTATTGTTGCAAGACATTCTGATATGAAGATTTTAGGTATTTCACTTGTGACTAATAAAGCAGCAGGACTATCAAATAATGAATTAAATCATATAGAAGTCATGGAAGCAGCTAATAGTGCAGAAGAAAGACTTGTTAAGCTTGTAAAACAGATTTTAGAAGACATGTAATAAAGACCAGCGCGTGCTGGTCTTTTGTATTAGTCTAGATTTTCACCATTAGATTCAATGACTTTCTTATACCAGTAGAAAGAGTCTTTCTTACTTCTCTTCATAGTACCAGTACCATCATCATGTTTATCTACATAAATAAAGCCATAACGTTTTCTCATTTCTCCAGTACCTGCAGAAACAAGGTCAATACAGCCCCAAGTTGTATAACCGATTAAATCAATACCTTCTTCAATCGCTTTATCCATTTCTTTAATATGTGCACGGTAGTAGTCAATTCTATAATCATCATGAATAGAACCATCTTCTTCTACTGTATCAAAGGCACCTAAACCATTTTCCACAACCATTAATGGTAATTCATAACGATCATAAACTACTTCAAGATAGTATCTTAATCCCTGAGGATCTAATGCCCATCCCCAATCAGAATATGTTAAGTAAGGGTTACGTACACCAAATGACATATTACCACCTACTGTATCTTCATTCTTATGAGTTGTAATAGACTGAGACATATAATATGAGAATGTATAAAGATCAACAGTACCATTCTTTAATTCTACTAGATCCTGTTCAGTGATATCTAATTCTACATTATGTTCCTTCCATAAGCGTTTTGCATATGTTGGATATTTACCTTTACACTGTACATCTCCGCAATAGAAGATACCCTTTTCCCATTTATAACGATTAAAGAGAATATCTTCTGGATCAGAAGTGAGTGGATAATAAGTAATACCACAGATCATGCAGCCAATCTGATAGTTAGGATCAATTGCATGACCAATCTGTACAGCTCTCGCACTCGCTACAAACTGATAATGAAGATGCTGATATGCTTCCTGGAAAGCTTCATCACTTGCATTATCTGGTAAGAAGTTGATTGTATTATTAATTTCATTAAATGTAAGCCAGTATTTAACTAAGCCTTTATATTCTTTAAAGATAGTAGTCACATACTTTTCATATAATTCAATATACTTTCTATCCTGCCAGTCACCATACTTTTCTTCTAATGCAAGTGGTGTATCAAAGTGCCAGATAGAAACGAGTGGTTCAATACCCGCATTTCTTAGTTCTGTAAATACCTTTCTATAGAAGTCTAAACCAGCCTGATTTGGTTCTGTTTCTTCTCCTGTAGGATAGATTCTAGACCATGAAATAGAAAGTCTGAACATCTTGAATCCCATTTCTTTAAGTAAAGCAATATCTTCCTTATAGTGATGATAGAAGTCAATACCATCATGGTTAGGATAAAGTTCATCATCAAAGACTGCAAAATGAGCCCCTTCTGGTAATTTAAAGCCATGGTTAGGTAATTTCTGTTTCTGACCATCCTTATCAATAAATGTAACCATTCTAGGAGTATTGACTGTTCCTCCTGTAGTTACATCAGTACGGGCCATACCTCTTCCATCTACATTCCATGCCCCTTCACATTGATTGGCAGCAACAGCACCACCCCAATAAAAATCTTTACTAAATGTCATTGTTTATTCCTCCTAAATCATATTATATGAATTTTGAAACAAATATATTAAAAACAGACAGATTATGAAAATATTATTTTGGAATATCACATGAACCATAGTAATTATTCAAACCTACAATATGTATAAAAGTTTTGTGATTAATAGAGATATAATCTACATTTTCTGTAAGGTTCTTATATGTATTCTCTATTTGATATTCACAATAAGGGTTCTTCATAATAGTTCCTGAATAATTGATATCAGTAGAAATAGGATAAGCATTATAGACAGGCATATTAGTATAAAGTGGTATTTCTAGTATACGTTTCACATGATCCATATAATTAGAGATATACCCTTTCAACATATTCTTTGCTTCACTATAAGGTGCTCTGATGTTAGACATATAATAATGATGACCAGGATTATTGTTGTGGACATCAAATTTCTGCAGATAAAGAGAATCCTGTCCTTTAGTGATATAATTATTCATTAAATACTTAGAACCATAGAGAATAGCTTTTTCTCTTGTATCCCAGTTTCTTGATGCCGCAAAGTCTATCCCATCCTGATCACTACTGTTTGCTCCTATATTATATATATTATAGAAGAGAGGTCCTTGTGGATTGTTTCTTGCATGTCCTCCACGAAGTCCTAGTCCTCCACCTGTCTGTTCTTGAATTGCACGGGTAATGAGTAATGACATAGAGATATTATTTACTTCTGCACTGTAACGATAGAGTTCGGCCCAGTCTTTTTTAGACTGCGGTTCTATACCTGACATTTCAGTTCCTGCCAGCATTCTTTTTCCTTCCTGTAATGTTTCAGAAGGATTATAAGTGAGTTTCTCAAACATCAGCGCATGATAAGCATCCAAACCATTACGTGGATCTAAGAAATAACGTGAGGCATTTAAAGAAACACGACACCATGTCTGTCCTTCTATAATATCAGGAGAGGCAATCATTGAAGAATCGTTTGTATCTATTAATGATTTACTCTGGAAGATGGATGCAGTTTGACTAAAGTCTAAAGAAGTATTAAGAGGTACATAGCACCATTCTGGATAAAGTGCATGTAAGAATCGTAAAGATTGTTTATAGCTATCAGGAAATGATGTGATTTCTTTTTCAAAAGATTCATCAAATACATATGCAATCACATTACGACTTGATATATAGCCTTCTTTCTTCTCACCATTCACATATATATAACCATAATATTGAGAACCTCTTTGTCCTTCTACAACTAAAGGTTGTCCCATTGTGAGTGTTTGATTAAGAAAAGATGTATTCTCTTTAACTAAGAAAATATGAGGTGCAAGCTCCTTATACGAAGTACATTGATGAACACCTAGAAGTAAAACTAGTACACATACTATCTTAATAATCGATGTCTTCTTCATTGACCCACCCTACCTGTGCACCACAGATGACATAAACATAATGTCCATAGACACCTGCAATCTTGACTTCTGTTCCTTTTTCACCTATAAACCAATGATCTGTATAATCATCTAAACAATAGAGATGATGATTTCTTTCATATAAGAATTCATTCTTAATAGAGATCATTACATGATCACTCACTCTATAACATTGACTAAACTCTTTTCCTTTCTTCATCATCTTTACTTCATAATCAGGAAAGGCTATCTTGTGGTCTACTTCACCATTACCATAAAGGTCTTTATTTAATACACCAATAGGAAATGGTTGTACACATTCTGTTTGGTATGTTATTTCTCCCTTATAACTATTAATAATAAGCGCATTTAATTGTGAAATAGGCTTTACTCCTGTTCCTCCATCAATACAGATGATCTTCTTTTCTTCATCTATAATAATGTCATTATGAATAGAACGAGGAAAATAATTGGATGTAGGAAGATGTCCTACTACAACTGTATATTTTAATGAATGTCCTAATTCATAAAAATGTTGGAGTTCGAGGTAAGATGATAAACCACACTCCTTATAATTGTCTCTTGGTTCTACACCTGCATGGACAAATAAGTAGTCATTAAATAATAGTGTAGTAGGTAAATGAGACATGAACTTTAATTCTTGTTTAAGCTTTTCAGCCATGATTTTCTGCATACCTAAAGGTGTTTCATGTCCATCACTAAAATGTTCATGATTATAAATATCTCTAATAATACCATTCTTACTATTTCTCTTTAAATACTTAGGAATTTCTCCTGCAATTTCTGGAATAGTAAGCAATGCATTCATTGCCCATTCACAATTCCCCATCAATATATAACACTTAGGAAAACGTGAAAGATTCATAATAAAGTGTATTGTTTCTAATACCTGGTCTCCTTTTTCTACAAAGTCACCAATAATCACCAAATAATCCTCTACAGGATCATAATTCACTTTTCTTAGTAATTCTTTAAAGCGGTCTAAATGACCATGTATATCAGATATCGCAATCAAGCGATAATCATTTTTTTCTTCTTTAGTTAAATGTTTCGGTGTTAACATAAATACCTCCTAATATCATTCTACATCAAAAAAAGTAGGTTGACCCTACTTTCTTGTTGCATAATATTTTCTTACAAGCATCTGTGTTTTACGAATATGTCTTTGAATACGTTCTGTTGCTTCATCTTTGTCCCCATCAATGATGGCTTCTAGAATAGCGCGATGTTCTGCAAGTGATGATTCTAAACGTTCTGGACGTGCAATAGAATGTCTTGATGTTACAGAAATATAGTAATGAATATCCTTTAGAATCTGTTCAAAATAGGTAGACTGTGTTGCTTGATAAATAGATTCATGGAATAGAATATTAAAATCATTCACTTTATCAAAGTCACCCTTTGTAGTATAGAATTCTAGCAATTCAAATACTTCTTTAATTTTAGCAAGATGTACTTCATCCATACGATCAATTGCGAATGAAACAGCTAATCCCTCTAAAGAAAGACGTATTTCAAACATATCATCAATATCACGAGGTGAAAAACCTTTCACATAAACACCTTTATTAGGAATACTTTCTACTAAACCTTCTAATTCTAGCTGTTTTAATGCTTCTCTAATAGGTGTACGAGAAATTTTCAATTCTTTCGCAAGTGTTAATTCATTTAGTTTATCACCGCATTGATAACTTTCATTAAGAATACGATCACGTAATAAGATAAATATTTTAGAGCCCAATGATCCATGGGAAGTTGATTCAAAAATGCTATGAGATGGCATTTCTTTGTCCCTCCTCTTATAATTTATCGATAATTGCGTCTGTAAACTCTTTTGTAGTTGCCTGTCCACCAATATCAGGTGTTGTAAACTTACCTTCTTCTACAACTGCTGCTAAAGCTTCTCTTAAAGATTGTGCTTCTTTCTGCTTATTTAATGCTTCAAGCATCATTGCGAATGCAAGAATTAAAGAACTTGGGTTCGCAATACCTTTACCTGCAATATCAGGTGCACTGCCATGAACAGCTTCATAAATACGGTAATCATCACCAATATTACCTGATGGTGCAATACCAAGACCACCTACAAGACCTGCACATAAGTCAGAAACAATATCCCCATATAAGTTTGGTGCAACAAGGACATCAAATGTTTCTGGACGCTGTACAAGCTGCATACACATATTATCAATAATAACTTCCTGTGTTTCTATTTCTGGATAGTCTTTTGCCACTTCTCTATAACAATCAAGGAAAAGACCATCTGTATACTTCATTATATTGGCTTTATGGATGGCTGTCACTTTTTTTCTGTTATTTGTGCGTGCATATTCAAATGCATAACGACAAATACGTGTAGAAGCTTCTCTAGTGATTAACTTAACACCATTCGCAATATCATCAGTAAGCATATATTCAATACCTTTATATAAATCTTCAGTATTTTCTCTAATAATGACTAAGTCAATATTTTCATATTTAGAATCAATACCCTTGAAGTTACGTAAAGGACGTACATTAGCATAAGTAGAGAATTTCTGTCTTAATGCGACATTCACACTTCTAAAACCTGTTCCAATTGGAGTTGCTGTAGGACCTTTTAATGCCCATTTATATTCTTCAATTGCATCTACAAGACCAGGTTCCCATACTTCACCTGTTTCTTTTGCATACTCTGCACCTGCTCTATATTTAACCCATTCAATATCTAGGTTCATTGCTTTTGTAATAGATTCAACACTTGCTGAAATCTCTGGTCCAATACCATCACCTGGAATAAGTACTGCTTTCATTAGAAATCTCCTCCTAGTTCTTTAATTGCGTTTAATAATCCACCATACTGAATCATGACTTTTTCACGTGCTGATAATGATAGATGTGCTGTAATAGTTTCATTTGTATTCTTATTAGTCACTACAATGTCCTTACCTTCTTCTACAGCTGTTAATAAGTCACTTAATTCATAGTCATCCTGATCATTGAAGAAATCATAGTCTTTTGCATCAATGACAAGTGGAAGAATACCATTGTTGATTAAGTTAGAACGATGAATTCTCGCAAATGAAATTGCGAAGATAGCTTTGATTTTTAAGTAGTTAGGTACTAATGCAGCATGTTCTCTTGATGAACCCTGTCCATAGTTATCTCCACCTACAATGAAACCACCATTGTTTTTAACGGCTCTATTATAGAATTCAGGATCTACCTTAGAGAATGAGAACTTAGCTAAATGAGGGACATTAGAACGGAATGGAAGTAGTTTAGAATCAGAAGGTACAATATGGTCTGTAGAAATATTGTCTCCTACTTTTAATACAACCTTACCAGTCACTGTATCTGTTAACTTATCTCCTCTAGGAACTGGTTTGATGTTAGGTCCCATATAGATTTTATTATCAGGGATATATTCACTAATAAAGAAGTTAGGATTCTTCACAAATGGTGTATCTGGTACTTCTTCTAATACCATATCATCTTCAAATTCCTGTGATAAATAACCTTTGACTGCAGATAATGCAGCAACTTCTGGAGATACAAGATATACACTTGCATCATTTGTACCAGAACGTCCTTTAAAGTTACGGTTGATTGTTCTTAAAGATACACCTTTTGATAATGGAGCCTGTCCCATACCGATACAAGGACCACAACCACATTCAAGGATTCTAGCACCTGCATGAATCATATCTGCAAGAGCACCATTTTGTGCAAGCATAGAAAGAATAGAAGAAGAACCTGGAGCGATAACTAAAGAAACATCTTCAGCTACTTTACGACCTTTTAAGATCTTTGCTGCACGCATCATATCTGGTAAAGATGAGTTTGTACAAGAACCAATGACTACCTGATTGATCTTCATACCTTCTAAATCTTTTACATCTACTACATTATCTGGTGAATGAGGCTGAGCAACCATAGGAACTAATGTAGACATATCGATTTCAATAGTTTCATCATATGTTGCGTCATCATCAGCTTTCATTTCAACATATTCATCTTCTCTACCCTGCTGTTTTAAGTAAGCTAAAGTATTTTCATCTGTTGGGAATACTGAAGTAGTGGCACCAAGTTCTGCACCCATGTTACAGATAGTCGCACGGTCAGTAAGTGAAAGATCATTTAAACCTTCACCTGTATATTCAACAATCTTATTAACCCCACCTTTTACTGATAATTCCTGTAAAATTTTTAAGATAACATCTTTTGCAGATACCCAAGGTGCTTTACGTCCTGTTAGTTTAACCTGTAATACTGATGGACACTGAACATAATACTTACCTGTTGCCATGGCAACAGCGACATCAAGTCCTCCCGCACCAATCGCAATCATACCCATTGCACCACATGTTGGTGTATGAGAATCTGAACCAATAAGCGTCTTACCTGGATGTGAGAAATTTTCAAGCTGTAACTGATGACAGACACCATTACCTGGTTTAGAGAATGTGATGCCATGTTTTCTTGCAACAGATTTAATAAATTCATGGTCATCCATGTTTTCAAAACCAGTCTGAAGCATGTTATGGTCAATATAAGCGACTGCTTTTTCTACTGCAACATGACCTACATTCATTGCTTCTAACTGAAGATAAGCCATTGTACCTGTAGAATCCTGTGTTAAAGTCTGATCAATTCCAATACAAATAGATGTTCCTGGAACTAATACTCCTTCTTTAAGATGTGCATTCAAGATTTTATACGCTAGATTCATATAATCTTCTCCCCCTCGTTTCTTATTGTATACAATTATACACATATACTATTATCTGTGCAATATAAAAAACAAAGATAATTTGTATTTATTTCGTTTAATTGGTACAATACATTGGGTGATGAAAAATGATATTATCTTGTTCAGGACTATCTAAATCTTATTCAGGAAAAGAAGTCCTAAAAAATATAACATTCCATATAGAAGAGCATGATAAGCTTGCTATCATAGGTGTTAATGGTGCTGGTAAGAGTACATTGCTTAGAATTCTTTTAAATGAAGAGGCTTATGATGATGGTATAATGACTATTGCGAAGAATATTCGTATTGGTACATTGAATCAGGAACATAAGTTTGATCTTAATAAGAGTATTTATGAAACATTGGAAGAACCTTTTGAAGATTTAAAGAAAATAGAGAAACGTATTCGTGAATTGGAACAGGAAATGGCTGTGACAAATGATTTAGATACAATTATGAATCAATATGATTCTTTATTATCTAAATTCCAGGATGAAGGCGGTTATGCCATGGAGTCACAAGTCAAGGGTGTTTTGAATGGTTTAGGTTTTGATGAGGATATGTGGTATAAACCAATTGGTATTTTATCTGGTGGACAGAAGACAAGAATTGCGTTAGGTCAGTTGTTATTACGTTCTCCTGATTTATTATTACTTGACGAACCGACTAACCATCTTGATGTAAATTCTATTGAATGGTTAGAAAACTATTTAAAGCAGTATAATAAAGCTGTAATTGTAGTATCTCATGACCGTTATTTTATTGATCAAGTGTCTACTTCTATCATGGAAATAGAAAATGGTAAGAGTAAGATCTATAAATGTAATTATTCTAAATATGCTGAAATCAAGAAGCATGATCGTGATGTAGAATTAAAACATTATTTAAATAACCAGAAAGATATTAAACGTATGCAAGAGTCTATTGATCGTTTAAAATCTTATAACCGTGAAAAACAGGTAAAACGTGCTGAATCTAAAGAGAAAGCACTTGAACGTATGGAAAAGGTAGAAAGACCTGAAAGTCTTCCTTCTAGTATCCGTTTTGCGTTTGAGCCTGAAATAGAGAGTGGTTATGATGTTTTAAAAGTAGATGATGTAGCGATGGCTTTTGATAAGCCACTGTTTGATTCTGTGTCTTTTGAAGTCAAGAAAGGTGAAAGAGTTGCTTTACTTGGACCTAATGGCATAGGTAAGACAACTATGTTCCATTTGATTCTTAATGATTATTTACCTGTACATGGACGTATTCGTTTAGGTTCTAAGGTGATGATTGGTTATTATGATCAGGAACAAACTTCTTTATCTCCTGAAAAGACAATCTTTGATGAAATACATGATGCTTATCCTGATATGAATAATACAGAAATCAGAAATATCTGTGCTGCATTCTTATTCAAAGGTGAAGATGTATTTAAAACAATTGATGTTTTATCCGGTGGTGAAAAAGGACGTATCGTCTTAATAAAACTATTACTTAACAAAGCGAACTTCTTAATTCTAGATGAACCAACCAACCATTTAGATATTCAATCTAAGGAAGTACTAGAAGATGCATTATTAGATTTTCCTGGTACTATTCTCTTTATTTCTCATGACCGTTATTTTATTAATAAGCTTGCTACTAAGATTGTGGAGATGAATCCACATGGTGATGAAATATTTGGTGGTAACTATTCTTATTATCTTGAACATCGTAAAGTAGAAGAAGTTGTGAAAGAAACAGCGGTAAAAGTTCAAAATAACATTGATAAGAAAAAGAAGAATAGATTAAAGAAGATAGAAAATGATATTTCTGACTTTGAAGAGAAAATCAGTGCGAAAGAAGAAGAACTCCATAGTGATGAAGTAATGAATGATTATCAGAAGTATAATGAAATCACTGCTGAACTAGAAGACTTAAACAACAAATTAGAAGAACTCATGATGGAATGGGAAGAACTTTCAGAAGAGATGAACACTTAAAAGGACTAGAGGCAACCCTAGTCCTAATTTCTTTGTTTTAAGTTATAGATAAGTATAAATGCACAGATAAAATCACCAACGATTGATACAATAAATGGATAAAATGCATAAAGATCTTTTAATGTTGGTAAAAAAGATAAGACAAAAATACTCTGTGAATAACATAAGAACTTAATGCCTATCACCATAAAGGCAATCATATAAGTAAACCATAAACAATAATGTGTATAGATTCCTCCTGGCACAACATGCTTTAATCTTTCATATTCATTCTCCGTTCCTCTATTATGAGATAACTTAATATACATATTCTTATATATCTTGAGATTCATACGTGAGAACATAATGATTGGAATATAGAGTAATGTCCAGAAACCAATAGTCCCTAAGTAAGGACACAATAAACCACTCACAATAGAAGCACCCATACATATATAGAAGGAACGTGGCATAGTAAATGTCAGCCCTTCAGGATCAAAGTAATCATAGAGTTCTCTTCCACCATAACGATGTAACCATTTATTTCTTTCATCATAAACAGTCTTAATAGATAAGACATTAACCATTAGACCAATCATATAGAGTACTGTATTCAGCAATTCCCCTCTTTTATTAATAAGAGTCACAGTACTGTCTCCATCTAATTGATAGAGGAAAAGCATAATAACTGAAGTCACAATAACTAACATTACAGATAGTATAAAATAAGCATTATAGAGTGTATCTTTTTCTGAATCATCAGCCTTTTTAATACGATATTCCATCAAGCAATAAAGACCTGTTTCTATTAATACAACAAGACTTCCTAAACCTATAGGAGGATTAATTAGGAAAATAAACCAGCTTATTAGCGATAAAATAATAGCGTTCATATTTCCCTCCTTTCCCACCTATCATACACTAAAAAAAACATCCGGAAAAGACCGGATGTTCATTTATTATTCAACGTCGAAGTCGTCTGATAAGTCTTCACCATTAGTAGCGATGACTTTCTTATACCAGTAGAATGAATCTTTCTTATAACGATCAAGAGTTCCTACTTCTTCATCTGTAGTATCTACATAGATGAAACCATATCTCTTTCTGATACCTTCATGAGTTGATACTAAGTCGATTGCTGACCAAGGGCAGTAACCCATCATTTCGATGTTTTCAGTAACAGCCTTATGTAACTGTTCGATATGTGCTCTTAAGTATGCAATTCTGTAGTTATCATGAACACGACCATCTTCTAATGTATCGTAAGCACCTAAACCATTTTCAGTAACGATCATTGGTAAATGATAACGAGAATACATTTCTCTCATAGTTGCTAAGAAACCATCAGGGTCAATTTCCCAACCGAATTCAGTCTTCTTAAGGTTTGGATTTGCATATCCCTTATAGTAACCTGCTTCACCGCGAGATGACTGCTGGTCTGCACCTGGATCTAATTCCTCATCAGCGCTTGAATGCTGTACAGTTGCAGTTGAATAGTAGTTGAAACCAATGAAGTCTGGATGTGCATTCTTCATTGCTTCTTCATCACCTTCAGCAAATGTAGGTGTTGCATCATTTTCTTCTAAGTAAGTCCATACTAAGTTATTATATTTCCCATAAACAGACATATCTAAATATAACCAGTTTCTGATTGCATTGTATTCCTGAGCTGCTAAATTATCTTCTGGCTTACAAGTTGCTGGATATACATAAGAAATATTTGGAGCTGGACCAATCTTAGCATTTGGAAGCATTTCATGACATAAAACCATAGCTTTAGCCTGAGCAACTAACATATGGTGGTTTTGCTGATATACTTCTTTTAATACATTTGTAGTACCTTCAGGAATTCTTAATGTACCAATAAGTGGACCAACTAAAGTAAGCATGTTCTGTTCGTTGATAGTTAACCAATATTTAACTCTATCACCGAAGTTTTCAAACATAACCTTTGCGAAGTTAACGAACCAGTCTACTGATTCAGGATTAGACCAAGAACCTCTCTTGTCTAATGCATCAGGCATATCAAAGTGGAACATAGTCACTAATGGTTCGATATTATATTCTAAACATGTATTAATCACATCATTGTAATGATCGATACCTGCCTGGTTTACTTCACCAGTTCCATTAGGAATAAGTCTAGTCCAAGCGATTGAGAAACGGTATGTCTTGAATCCCATTTCAGCCATTAATTTAATATCTTCTTTATAACGATGATAGTGATCTGCACATACATCTAAAGGTGCAGTTCCTGCTGGTAATTCTTTAACATCCTGACATGATGGTCCTTTACCATCTGATAAATTAGCACCTTCTACCTGATAAGCTGAAGTAGATGCACCCCATAAGAAATCTTTTGGAAAAGCTTTTAATTTGTTGTCTAACATTTATGAGTCCCCTTTTCTTTTTTTCTGACACCATTATAACGGAAGATTTTAAAAATCATGATTCTTTTCAAGAATAGAAAAAAAGAGAAAATATTTTCACATTTTCTCGCTTATCCTACACTTTTTTAAAAGTATCTTAAATTTTCTTTTCCATTAAGTATCTTAGAAGTCTTTCTCCACGTCTTTCATTGATTTGTTCTTCAATGACTGCATAACCCTTAGATTCAAAGAATGGTTTAGATGTAATAGATGAAGTCACATTAATTACATGACTTCCATGTTTTTTTGCATATTCTTCTAACTCTTCTACAAGTTTAGATGCAATCCCTTTTCTTAAATAATCAGGATGAACATATAAACGATCCAAATATCCAGTTTTGCCAATATTACCGAATGCAATCAACTTATCATCTTCCTCAACCACGATAGTATGATTTTTCTCTAAAGACTTTTCCCAATGATATTCATTAGCAGCCTTAGGTGCAATAGCATCTAATTGTTCTTCACTATAATCATTCTTATTGACTTCATGAACAGTGACATAAAATAAATCCATAACTGCATGAAGATCTGTGTTCTTGTATTCTCTAAATTCCATTTATATCACCTCTATTTCATACTCACATTATACCATTATTTACACATAAAAAAAACGGTCATTACAGACCGTTTCTATTAAATACCGAATAATAAATCGATATAGTTTGGAATTGGATACTGCTGAGCACTTACTTTAGTTTCTAAGCTATCAGCAGTTGCACGTAATGCATCCATAGCTGGGATAACTAAATCCTTCCATGCAGTTGCAGTATCTAATGTAGAAGAATCAGTTGATTCAGCTTTATTGATAGCATCTTCTAATGTAATCATCTGTTCACGCATAGTTGAAAGTAAAGAAGTTAATACCTTTAAGTCTTCAACCATGAATGTATTGTCTACACCAGCCTTAGCTACTTCTTTTGCATCATTAGCTAAAGTACCACATGCCTTTACATATGCTGGATATAATTCAGTCTTAGCCATTGATAATGCTGTTAAAGCTTCAACACGGATTGTCTTAGCATAGTTATCTAACTGGATGTCATAACGTGAATCAATTTCAGCTTCAGTGAATACACCATGTTTTACAAACATTTCACGGATTTCAGGTTTCTTTAAGCAAGCGCATGCATCTACAGAGTTTGCATGGTTAGGTAATCCACGTCTTGCAGCTTCTTCTTTCCATTCTTCTGAATATCCATCACCATTGAAGATGATTCTTTCATGATTCTTGAAGAATTCTCTAATGATATCATCTAATGATTCACCTGCATCTAATTTAGCAGCCATCTGATCATATTCTTCAGCCATAATAGCATTTAACATAGTGTTAACTGCTGCAACTGACTGAGATGAACCAACCATACGGAATTCAAATTTATTACCTGTGAAGGCAAAAGGAGATGTTCTGTTTCTGTCTGTTGAGTCTTTAGAGAAATCTGGGATAACTGATACACCAGTAGTGAATCTTTCACCAGTAGTCTTATTTAATTCTTCACCATCAATGATTGCTTTAATAACTTTATTTAAGTCATCACCAACGAATGCTGAAACAATTGCAGGTGGAGCTTCATTAGCACCAAGTCTGTGGTCATTACCAGCACAAGCAGCAGATAATCTTAATAATTCAGCATATTCATCAACACCCTTGAGAGCACATGCAAGAGTCGCTAAGAAAGACTTATTGTTGATTGGATCAGGTCCAGGATTAAATAAGTTAATACCTGTATTAGTCATTAATGACCAGTTGTTATGCTTACCAGAGCCGTTAACACCTTCAAATGGTTTTTCATGTAATAAACATCTTAAACCATGTTTCTTCGCAATATCCTGAGATAACTGCATAACTAATGCGTTGTTATCAGCTGTTACGTTAGCTACTGTATATACACATGCTACTTCATGCTGTGCAGGAGCTACTTCGTTATGCTTAGTCTTTGAAGGAATACCATATTTCCACAATTCATTATCAAGATCCTTCATGAAGGCACCTACTTTACGTTTAATAGAACCAAAGTAGTGATCTTCTAATTCCTGACCCTTAGGAGCAGGAGCGCCATAAAGAGTACGACCAGTTAACTTTAAGTCAATTCTCTTTTGCCAGTATTCATCTAATACTAGGAAATATTCCTGTTCAGCACCAACTGATGCTGTTACTTTGCTAACATCTTCTAAACCAATCTTATTTAATAAGTTAGTAGCAGATGCACTTAAAGCATCACAAGCACGTAATAATGGAGTCTTTTTATCAAGTGCTTCACCAGTATAAGAACAGAATAATGTAGGAATATATAAGCTTCCGTCTTTTACAAAGGCTGGAGAAGTACAATCCCATGCAGTATAACCACGTGCTTCGAAAGTAGCACGAATACCACCAGATGGGAAAGAAGAGGCATCAGGTTCACCTTTTCTTAATGTCTTACCACTAAATTCAAGAACTGCTCCACCATTTCCATCTGGTTCTAAGAAAGCATCATGCTTTTCTGCAGTTAAACCAGTCATTGGCATAAACCAGTGAGTGAAATGTGTAGCACCATTTTCAACAGCCCAGATCTTCATTGCATTTGCAATTACTGTTGCAACTTCTTTTGAAAGAGGTTCTCCCTTATCTAGAGCTTCATGGAAAGCTTTATAAGTAGATTTAGGAATGCGTTCCTTCATAGTTTCGTCGTTAAATGTATAACGACCGTATTCATCTAAAAGTTTGTTCATTTCCATACGATAACATCTCCTTTTTATGGGTATGATTGTAGCAATAAAAAATATTTGCGTCAATACTTTTTTATCACTGTGCAATAATTTTTATCATTCACTCCTTATTGCAACCTCATAGTATCACAAAATGTAGGCTTTTAACTACTCTAATTCAATAATTTTCACTTTTTAAAAAATATTAGCCAACTTGTCATTTAATACCGAAAAGATTATAATTGTAGCGAGGTGAAAAACATGTTTGGAAAACAGAAAACATTGATCGTAGATCACAACAGTGAACGTAATAATCGCATTAAGAATTATCTCGACCAGGATCATTTCATTTGTTATCAAGCAAAGACATTGGACGAATTTAATTCTCTTTATACAAACAACAATTATGATTGCATTATTCTAGAAGATGTATTTCCTGGTATTAATACTAATAAGTTCCTAGTAAAAAATAGACGTAACTCACAAGCTATAACTATAGTTGTAAGTGATATGTTAAATGAAGCTTACTTAGAAGATTTATTAGATGCCGGTGCTGATGATTACATTGTAGTACCCTTCTCATTAACTTCTTTATTAAGAAAAATTCAAGACGTCTATAAGATGGGTGTTTTAAGACCTAGAAAGATCTACCGTTTTAAAGATATTATATTAGATGATACTGCCAAGACCGTTTCATTAAATGATCATTCAGTCACTCTAACTAAAAATGAATTTAAACTATTAAAAATGTTGATGTCTCATCCCTATCAACCTTATACTTCAACCAAGATTTTTGAAGGTATCTGGGGTGATAGTGTTTATGCAGACGATCAATCAGTCATGAACCTAGTAAGTTCACTTATAATAAAATTAAATAGAACAGGCTCTCATGAAGAGTATATCAGACGCTTTGGCGTTAACTCTTATAAGATGGCTATATAGAAAAAAAGAATGCATCACGCATTCTTTTTTTAGCTTCTCTTATTGATTTTTCTACGTCTTCTGTTTTCGCGTCTTTCTTTCTTTTCAATCTTACGATGTTGGTCAGTATAGTCCGCTACTGTACAGTGGATACGTTTATTTGATTCACAAATTGCATCAACAAATTCATATCTGTCTTTAGGGAATGTACAATATCTCTTCTTTAAGTCTGTATATAATTCAATAGCATGAGGTCTAGTGACTAAGTCAGCCATTCTCGATACTGGATCACAAATGACTTCACATGACATTAAGTCTACTTCTTTTTGAGGTAATAATCTTCTTTTGAAGATTAAAGTTTTGCCATCGACAATATATTTATAAGGACGACACCCTAAGAAATAAAAATACAATACAGCTAAGAAAATTGAAACAATAATAAATGACTGCTGATTCAATGATTTTAATACAAACATGACGATATCATAAACCCAAACAAGAGTTAAAGCACCTAGCCAGATACCTACAGCTAGATTTGGTTTTACCTTGAATTCTTTCATAAAAAAAAGGCCTCACTTTCTTCTATATTATACAATATTTAGTCCTTTATTACAATAAAAAAGAAGAGAGGCAAGGCTCTCTTCTCATTGTCGAAATATTATAATTATAAATTTTAAATAAATTATTCAGCAGCCTGTTTAGCCTGGAATTTTTCGTAGGCAATTAAGAATGGAACATAAATAACTACTGAAATAGCAACTACGATTAACTGAGAAATTGCACCCATTGGGCTACCACCTGTAGCTAAGAAGCCAAGGATAACTGGTGGCATTGTCCAAGGTACTTCAAGTACGATCTTAGGACAGAATCCACTAGAAACTAATAGATAACCTACAACAAGTGTAACTACTG
>ENA-OPCM01000895-OPCM01000895.1-human-gut-metagenome-genome-assembly--contig:-NODE-895-length-21114-cov-4.097298_pt1 | contig 21114 bp, 27 predicted proteins | sample MGYA00241252_ERZ501484 | MGnify/ENA primary metagenome ERZ501484 (study PRJEB25962, sample SAMEA2042583) | human gut metagenome | biome: human gut; feature: human-associated habitat; material: faeces...
CTCAAAATCAAGCGTAGTCCCCTACGTGCCGGTTCGAGTCCGGCCTTCGGCACCACTAGTAAATTCAAGGCTTTACGGGTTTTCCGTAAAGCCTTTTTTGCTGTCTAAAAAAGTAAATTTTTAAGATTTGGGCACATTTTGGGCACATGAACTTTTTTAAGAGAATTTTATTGAATAATACAATCTATAATATAAAAAATTTGTTAGTATAATTTAATAGAAAAATAATCTGTCCTATTATTTAATAAAACGTATATTGATAATAGGGTATAGGATATATTTATTTAAAGGACAGAAAGGACAATAGGACAAAAGTGAAAGGTATGGCAGAGTTGCCATACCTTTTTATTTTTTTATTTGCTTTGTAATATATTCATCAATACTAGAACGTGGTATCTTCCATATACGATTAATTTTAAAGCTTTTGATTGCTCCACTTTTTAAAAGACTATATGCGGTGTTTTTTCCTATCATTAGTATTTCGCAAAGCTCATCTATCGTTACTAAACTTGAACTATCATTATACATTATTATCATCTCATTTCTCAATTTATTTAATAATATGTATGCCAAGCAATGGTATTCAATTATATGTATATTAAAAATGATAAATAATCATCAATAAAGTTAAATAACTATCTTTGTGGATAGATAACTTTTAAAGAGTTTAAATAATCTAAGATAGCTTGTTCTGGTATTTTCCACATCTTACCGCCAGCATCTTTATAAGCGTAGAGTTTTCCTTCGTGAATAAGCTTATAAATATTATATGCACTGCTTCCTAATAAATATTGAGCATCTTGGATTGTTAAAGTTGTTTTATTAATAACCATAATAAACCTTCTTTCATTATATAAATTTATTTATTATTATGTTAGATTAATAAAACATATTTTGTTAATATAAAAAATTTCAATTATATATTATATTAATGATAATTATCCTATACCCAGCCCTAGTACAAATGTGCTAGGGCTTATTTTTATGCCAAATTTTAGGAGGAATATATATGAAACAGGGTTTAAAATCAATTGAAAGTCTTTATGGAGAACTTATGCGTCAACGTGAAATGAGAAAGGATTTGATAGCAGATACAAGAAGTTTGACAGCTAATACAGAAAAAGGAAAAACTATAATCACTGTAAATACAGGAACAGACCTTTTAGATTATCAAGTAACAGAAATTGCTCACCGCCAAATTGCAGAACGCTTGAATATTCCGTTTAAGTATTATGAAAGAATGAGAACAGACTTTCCAATTCTTTTAGATGCTAATATCAATGGCTGGTTAAAATTAAAAAGTGAAAAACGTATGCTTCGTACATTAGATGGTAACCTACGAGCTTTTCTATCTAATCGTTATCGTAGATTAGATAATCTTGAGCTTGTAGATCATATCTTACCAGTTATTGCCCAAATGAAAAATTGTACTATAGCAAGCTGTGATATCACAGATACTCATCTGTATTTAAAGGTAATAAATAAATCAATGAAGGCAGAAATTACAAAGGGAGATATTGTACAAGCTGGTTTTGTAGTAAGTAATAGTGAGATTGGTCTTGGAGCTTTAAAAGTTGAGCCACTTGTTTATCGTTTAGTATGTAAAAATGGCATGATCAGTAGAGACTATGCTCATAAAAAATATCATACAGGAAGAAATGTAGAAGATACAGATAATGCATATGAACTATATTCTGATGAAACATTGGAAGCTGACGATAAAGCATATTTCATGAAAGTACAAGATATCGTAAGTGCAGCTGTTGATGAAACTAAGTTTTTATTGACAGTAGATAAAATGCGTCAGGCAAAAACTATTTCTACAGGAAATAATCCAGTGGAAACAGTAGAAGTTTTAGGCGATAAATATATCTTAAATAAAGTAGAAAGAGCTTCTGTACTTAGACATTTTATTATGGATAATGATTTCAGCCAGTTTGGTTTAGTTAATGCAGTAACAAGAGCTTCTCAAGATGTAGATAATTATAATCGTGCTACAGAACTTGAAAGAATTGGTGGAACAATTTTAGAAGATAGCATAAAATCCATAAAACAAAATAAATTAGTACTATTACCAAGAGATTTAAACCAAGATTTAGGCATAGCTTAATGGCTATGCCTATTATTTTTGTGAAGGAGAATTTACTATGAACCTACAAAATTTATCTGATGAAGAATTACTAAGTAACTTTGTACCGATTAAAAGTGCTGAGAATTTGCTTATGGAATATAACAGCATTTATGATGTAGTATTAAATACTACTAAGGCTGAATTAAAGTCTATAAATGGCATGACTGAAAACAGACTAAATAAAATCTTATCAATACGAGAAATCTTAAAACGTATGCAGGATTATAGAATAAAAGAATTGTCATTAATAAAGACAACAGATGATGCTATAAATTACTTCGAATTTTTACAAGATAAACAAGTTGAAGAATTATGGATTGCTGTCTTAAATACAAAGAATAATGTTGTTCTAAGTCGTTGTATAAGTAGAGGTACAGTAAATATGTCTGTAGTTAATCCAAGAGAAATATTTAATGTAGCTATAAAGAATATGGCTTCAGCAATAATAATTGCACATAATCACCCATCAGGAGCTTCAATGCCTAGTAATGAAGATATAAGTCTTACTAAAAAAGTGATGAATTTATCTGAAATGCTAGGCATTGATTTTTTAGACCATGTAATTATTGCCAAAAGAGGGAGTATAAGCTTGAGAAAAGAAGGATATGTAAATTTTAATTAAGGAGAGATGACTATGTCAAACTATTTGATTTGTATGGGTTTTGATAATTTAAATGGAGACATTCATTATGATGAAAAGCTCGGTCTTGTGAATATAAATCTAGATACAGAAGATACTCATAGCAGTTTAAACTTTAGTCTAAATTTATCTCAAGCAAAAATTCTTAATGAATTTTTAGCAAATGTTATAGCTTCAGCTAATATACAAAATATAAATGAAAGTAACTTATTTGGTGATTTAAAAATAGATGTAGAGGAGTAAATATCATGGCAAATTATAGTGATAATCAAGTAGTATTTTTTAGTGAGAATAAAGAGGCTGTATATGACTTATGGCAAAAAATTAATGATTATATAAACAATAGCAAAATAAATTCAATATGTGGCTTTTTAGAAAGTCTAGGTTATAGTGAGTATGAATCAAGGAATATGTCTGATCTTAGAAATAGTTTTGTAGGCTGTGATGATGAAGTTACTAATGATGAATCTGTGAGTTTCTTCTATGTCAGAACAGAAACAGCATGGACAGGTAATATAGAAGTATTCTATAGAATTATTGAAGATCATTATGATAATGAAATAGAGTTATATGCACTTATTGAGGAAGCAGGATTTAATATTTTTATTAATACTGATGAAGAAGGTGTATATTTCTACCCTAAATATAAAATAGATGCTTTCATAAATGATGAGCAAATAGTAGAATACTTTGAAAGTTTTAATCAAGTTTTAGATTTCATCAAGAAAAAGTTTCCTAAAGTAAAACTATCTTCAAAAGATACGATAGCAAGACTTAAAAAGAAAATAACTAAAGTCTATAAAGTAAATGATGAAGAAGATTTTTATTTAGATATACATAGATTCAGTTCTATGTATCCGTTTTGATATAAATATATATAAATATAAGCTTGTATAAGGTATAATAAATATATATTTATTATAGGTGGTGGAATTATGTTACCTAATCCATATAGACCTGGAGCTGGAATGTCGCCAGCTTATTTAGCAGGTAGAGATAATACAATAAATGAAGCTCAAAATATATTACAAGCCATAAATTATGGATATTCTGCACGTTCAGTCGTATATTATGGTCTTAGAGGTGTGGGAAAAACAGTTTTATTAAATTATATAGAAAATCTAGCTGATGAAATGGATTTACCTTCTGAATATATGGAAATAGCAGAAAGAGATAGAAGCTTTCAATATCAAATGGCTTTGCATATCTATAAATTAATCAATAGATTAAGTTTATTAAAGAATATAGAAAGTCATATAAAAAAAGCATTAAGCATCTTAAAAGCTTTTACCATAAAATATGGTTGTGATGATATTAGTATAGAAGTAAACCCAGCTAATGGTATATCAGATACTGGTAATTTAGCAAATGATATGACAGAATTGTTTTTGGCTTTAGGTGTGATTGCTCAAAAACAAAATAAAGGTGTTGTATTATTTATTGATGAAATTCAGTATATTAAAGATGATGAATTTGAAGCATTAATGGAAGCAATTCATAGAACTAATCAAAAAAATTATCCTATCGTTATCTTTTCAGCTGGATTACCTAAAATAGCTAAAATTGCTGGAGATGTAAAATCTTATGCTGAAAGACTATTTGATTTTATTGAAATAGATTCTTTAAATAATGAAGAAGCAAAGCTTGCTCTTATTGAACCAGCTAAAAGATTTCAAATAAATTATACAGATGAAGCTATTAATAAAATCATAGAAATAACTCAAGGATATCCATACTTTTTGCAAGAATATGGTAAATGGGTATGGGAATGTAAAAAAGAAGAAAGTATTATTGATATAAAAATAGTCAATAAAGCTTATGACAAGTTTGAACAAAGCTTGGATAAAGCCTTCTTTAAGGTTAGACATGATAGAGCTACTGCAAGAGAAATAGAATTCATGACAGCAATGGTAGCTTGTGAAAAATTACCATGTTCAACAAAAGAGATTGCCAATATCATGGGTGAATCAATACAAGCAATATCTCCTCTTAGGGCTCAATTAATTCATAAAGGATTTATTTATGCAGCTAAACGAGGAGAGGTAGACTTTACTGTTCCGCAGTTTGATAAATATTTAAAACGTGTTTATAACAGTTAAAATGAAATATAAAACAGGTATAGCCAATGCTATACCTGTTATTTTATATTGTAGTTATTTGTCTTAATGTTTTGATATAATATAAGGTAAGGAGTGAATATCATGGAAAATTTTAATAGATTGAATGACTTATACTTCAAAAAGCTTCTAGGAGATAAAAAAAGAAAGAATTTAACACTTAGCTTTTTAAATGGGATTTTAAATAAAGATGATGAAAACTGTTTTACAGATATAAGTTTTTTAGATAAAGATAATGAACCTTTAACCTTAGATGGTAAATTGTCTAAATTAGATATTAGAGCAGATTTAAATGATGGTACACAAGTGGATATTGAGGTGCAAGTTTGCCCGTTTAAGTTTATGGCGGAGCGTTCATTATATTATTGGTCGAAGATGTATTCAGAGCAATTAGAAAAAGGTGCTGAATATAAGAAGTTAAAGAAGGCTATAGCTATAAATCTATTAGCATTTGATTATTTGGAAGATGAGCAAGAATGGCATAATATCTATAATCTATTAAATGTGAAATCTCATAATAAGCTAACAGACCATATAGAGATACATTTTCTAGAATTGCCGAAATTTACTTTGAAGGATATGAGAAAAATAAGAGCATCAGAAGCATGGATTGCTTATTTTTCAGGAAAATATAGTAAAGAAGAATTGGAGGAAATAGCGATGACAACTCCAGCAATTAAAGAAGCAGTAGAATTTGAAGATACATTTCTACAGAATAAAATAGAACGTAGAGCGTATGAACAGAGAGAAAAAGCGATAAGAGATTATTATTCCTATATGAATGCATTTAAAGAAGAAGGTATTACTTTAGGAATGAAAAAGGCTAATATCAATACAGCAATTAATCTTTTAAAATTAGGTGTAGATGTAGATACTATTGTTAAAGGAACAGGATTAAGTATTCAAGATGTAGAAGCTTTAAAAATTAAAATTAAATAATATAAACAAATTACAGCAGGTATAGCAAATGCTATACCTGCTATTTTTGTATCAGGAGGTTTTATTATGCCAGCAACAAGATTTATTTGTCCTTCAGGTCATGAAGTAAATATCAATCAATGTCTTAAAAAATGTATTCATACTCAAAGATGTATGTTTTTACCAACATTACGAGCAGTTGCTAATTCTTTAAATAGGAAACTACAAAATGCAACAGTTACAGAATTATTAGCAGGAACAATGGAAACCTTTTTAAAGAAAACAAAAGATTATGCTGTAGATCCTATAAATCAAATGTATGCACTTCATGGAAGTGCTGTTCATACCTTAAATGAAAATTACACTGAAGGTAATATGCTAAGTGAAGAAAGATTGTATGATGAAATTACTAGTGGAAAGTTTGATTTATTTGGTCAAATCCTTGATAAAGAAGATAATACACTCGGAGATTATAAAATTACTTCTTCATATAAGCTGATGAAAGCACTAGGCTATTATAAAGTTGATGTACCAACTGGAGAAGTTTATAAAACAGGTATAAAAAAAGGTCAACCAAAAACTAAAAAAGAATGGAGAACTGATGGAGTTAAACATATTTTAGAGTGGGCTATTCAGCTTAATTATTATCGAATCTTACTTGAAGAAAGAGGTTTTAAAGTAAATCGAATGGAGATTCAAGCTCTTTGTAGAGATTTCAATTTAAGAGTAGCTAGTGAACGTAATATTGTAAGTCCTGTATATATAATTCATATAAATAAAATTTCAGATGTATGGATAAAAAGATATATGAAAGCTAAAGCAAAGAGATTAAACGAAGCTTTAACAAAAGGAAAAACATCTTATATTTGTAATAGCAAAGAGCGTTGGAATGATCGTAAATGTAAAGATTATTGCAGTGTTGCCAGCTTTTGTCCATATGGTAAGCAATTTAAACAATTAGAAAAAATAGCATAAAGGAGAATTTTATCATGAATAAAGAAATCATTTTATTAATATTACAAGTTATAGGTATGATTCTAAACAACAACAAAAAATAAAGTAACTAAGCCAAAGGCATTAAACCTTTGGCTTTAATTTTTAAAAGGAGTGAAGCATTATGTACAATCCATTTTTCAAAGCAAATTTTTATCAGACAAGAACAATTGCTCAAAATATTAAAGAAGATCCTAAATATAGATTAGAGATAAATAAGTGTATTGAAAGATTTATTTCTAAAGATTGGGGAGATTTAACAGATGATGATATTAAATCTAATAATGAAGCGATAGTTTATAACGATAGGATTTTAGCTAGTTATAAGACTTCAAAAGGTAAAATCTATATTATAGCTGATGCTACAGATAAAAATTACTATGAAACTGTAACCGTATTATTTGCAAGTGAATATTAAGGAGTGTGTATCATGGAAAATATGAAAATCGCTAAAAAATTAGTAAATGTAATGGCTGAATGTAGTCATATTGCTAAAAACGGTTTAAATAATTATCACCAATATAAATATACTACGGCAGAAGATGTACTCTTGAAAGTCAATACTGCTTTGACAAAGAATAAGATTGCAAGCATTGTTATACCTGAAATTGCTTCAATGGTTGATGTTACTAATTTAAAAGGAAATACTGAACACCTAGTAACGGTTAATGTTCAAATTAAATTGATTGATAGTGAAAGTGGCGAATGTGTTGATTTATTTGGTATAGGTAGTGGTCAAGATGCTGGCGATAAAGCCGTAATGAAAGCACAGACTGCCGCTATAAAATATGCTTATATGATGAGTCTTTGCATAGCAACAGGTGATGATCCAGAAGCAGATACTAAAACAGATGAAAATTCATCTATTGGTAATAAAGGCTCTAAAGTAGTTAATAATGTAAAAAAGATATCTGCTACAAAAAAATCTGTAACTATTTGTGCTAATTGTGGTGAAGAAATCTCTAGTGATAGAGTTATTCAATTCTCTATGGCTAAATATAATAAACCTTTATGTATGGAATGCCAAAAACAAATAATAAAGATAGCATAAATTAGAGGCTAGAATATAAATATTTATTCTAGCCTTTTTAATAATAAATTGTTTTATACTAATAAATTTCAAAGATTTAAACTATCAATACAAATACTTAAACAACTAATGAGAACATGAATTTTTTAATTGTGCAATAATATTATTTATAGGAGGCGTAAAGATGTTTGCTATTAGATATAAGAAATTAGGCAATAAAATACGATATTATCGAAAAGATAGAGATTTTGAACAAGTAGATTTTGCTCAAAAAATAGGTATAACACCGCAATACTTAAGCAAAATAGAATGTGGATATGCTAAACCTAGTATGGATTTGTTGTTTAGAATATCTGAATGTTTAGGTGTAGATATTACTGAAATTATGAAAGAAAGTGATATTTAATAAAAATATACTTCTAGTATTAATATTAACCCTAATAAGAATGGTATTTTTTCAATAAATGCGATATCGTAATTTTATAAAAACTTTTAAATAATTATCGCATATACAATGATAGGAGTTATTAAAAAGTTTATGAAACAACTGCTAGATAATAGAATAATCGGTCTAAATATAATGTATTATCGAAAACTAAAAAATTACACAAGAAAACAACTCGCACAGGAAGTAGATATTAGTATGGCTTATATGGCTAAAATCGAAAGTGGTGCAGTATCAAAAAGTGTTTCATTAACAGTCTTAAGCAAAATTTCTAACATTTTAAATGTTAGTATTGATAAATTATTACAAAAAAATTAAGGAGAGGATATAAATGTCTTCAACATTTAAAAGAATTGAATATATGTGTACGTACTGTGGAAAAAAGGAAACTCGCTCACCAAATATGGGACGACCACAGCCTGGTAAATGTCCTAGAAAAAATGGTGATAAACCTCATAGCTGGGTAATCAATAAAAGATTAGGTTAAATTATTTAATATTTACAATAACAATTTATTATTAAAGGTGATTTTTATGGCAGATACAACATTTACTATATTAGGTACTACAGGTTCAGGAAAAACTTGTTATTTACTAGGTATGTACTATGAAATGTGTGCTGGTAAAGAAGGCTATACCCTTACAACAGATGATGATAGAGACGTTAGATTACAACGTCTTTATGACAGACTTAGTGACAAATCTCTAGGAGCAGATAGATTTCCTGCTGGAACAGATAATATGTCTGAGTACGAATTTAACTTAGAATATGGATATGAACCAATTATGTCATTTAAATGGACAGATTATGCAGGAAATGCTTTAAGATTAAAAAATGCTGTAAAATATTTTGCAGATTTAAAAAAATTTATATCTAGCTCTAGTAGTTTATTTATTTGTCTAGATGGTTCTTTATTAATGGGAAATGATACAAGAAAAAAAATAAGAGATGTCTCTACGAAATGTAGTAGAGATATAAATAAATTTTTTAGTGATTATAAAAAAGATAATGGTATGTTGCCACCTACAGCTGTTTTAATAATCAAATATGATAAATGTAAAAATGATACTACCCCAGAAGAAATAGAAGAAATAGTACGTCAATCATTTAGTGCATTTTTTGAAAAAGACATTGGTGAATCTACATCAAAAAAAATATTATCTATTATACCTGTGTCTATTGGATTAAATATTGATGATACAGATTATAGCGGGAATTTAGAACCTATAAATATACATTTGCCAATATTTTTTGGAATATACTTTGCTTTAAATGAAAAAATTGACGCATTACTAAATACAAAAGAAAAAACAAATAATATAGCTTCTTTAAAGGAGGAAATAGCATCTTTAACTAGAGATATTTCACAAAAAGAAAAAGAATGTGATAATGAAAAAAGTTCTTTCTTTTTATGGAGAAATGATAAAAAAATTGACGCTTTAGAAAGAGAAATAAATCTTTCAAAGAAAATACAAAAAGAAAAATCTAATGAAAAAGATGAAAATTATAGATTATTAAATTATATTAATGCTCAATTAGCAGTTAGTAATGAATATATTACAAGATTACGTAAGGAATTAAAAAAAATACCATTAGTGTTCATAGATGGCGAAAAAAGAGAAAACTTTTTCTAAATTTTATGAGGAGTATATAAAAAATGATAAAAATTGCACCATTAATACATTCTAGAACATATTGTTGTGATTTTAATACAGATTTTTTAGTTAGACCAGATACTTTTATGAGCAGTGATATTGAATGGGCAAGAGATAATATTTTATCTGCTACAAATAACATTGACTTATTAGATGGCGTACGATGGTTAATTATAAAAAAAGAAAATATTATTGTCGCAGGAATAGTATGTTTCATTAAAGATTTAATCAATTTAATAAGTTTATCAGATGAACAACAAAAAGAAGCAAATTTGTATATAAAAGATGATAAAGGTCGTCGTATTTATGCTTTTATAGGTTTTGCTATAAATAATAAAGATAAAGACGAAGTTAATATTGATTTCTCTCATGAATATTTATTGAATACTTTTATAAAATATATACAACCTGTATGGAATCATAAAGTAGTTGATACAACAAAAATCGCCTTTAATAACAATTATCCTACAAAAATAACGAGTAAAAATAATCCTGATATTTCAGTTAAAGAGATTAATAATATAAAATACTATGAAACAAATACTGTTAGAGATAAAGATTTATTTGATTATTATTTACAAACAGTAAATAATCTAAATGAATTAAGATTTTGTTCTAATATAACAGAAATGGATACATTAAAGGAATATAAATTTAATATAGTTACTACATCAAACAGAAATATCGAACGATTAGAAGAAGAAAATAATACTCTATATAAAGAAGATAATCATAAACCAACTATTGTAAAAAACACTGAAAATATAATAGAAAAATCTTATTCTAGTAAGTCTAATTATCCTATTGGTAATTCTCAAGAAAAAAAAACAGTACATTTATCAATGGAACTAAAGAAATTATTAATACTATCGGGAGGGATTATTCTACTATTACTATTGGCGATATATCTTATAAATTAAAAGATAATTCATCTAATTCAAGCGAAGAAAAGAATATCTACTTGTAATTTTAGTTTATGAAAAATCAACTTCTTTATTTGAAAAAACAAAAAGACGTACAGAAAGCTTAAAAAACAAATTTTTTTCTACTAATGAAAGCTCAACTTGTCCATTTAAAACTAGAGAAGCATATGCAGAGGAATTAAAAAACTTATCAGAACTTAAATCTATTCTTTTAGAAAATAAACAATACAGATTAGAACACATATCCAATAGTATAGATAAAGATGAATTAATGTACTATATAACTTATAAACAGGAGAATTAATATATGGCTAATAATGATGCTTTTTCTATGTTTGAAGATATTTCACCTAGAAAACAAGAACCTACGCTACAAGTTTTATATGATTATGAAAAGCATTATATGGAACTTATAAGACAGCATAAAAATGAAATAATTTTTATTGAAAATATGCTTAAAGATTATAGACAAGAGAATATAGATTTCTTTAATAATCAATTATCTAGAATAAGTCAAAAATTAGATGCAGAGCATATTAATAAAGATATGAAAAATGCTTGGTTAAAACGACTAGAAGAAAATATGAATAGAAGTTTTGCTATTAGTGAAAAATTAATTACAGATTATACCACTAAAAAGCTTGATGAGTTTAAAACTATAGCAAATGAAAAATTACGTAGTATATAAAGGAAGGTAATCTATAATGAATAAAGACTTTCCTTATATATGTTTCAAAGAAATTCTAAAAAGAGGTCGTCAAGAGCTTATAAACAATGTTTTAAATGAAAATCCCGATTTATATACAGCTTTGTATAAAGATTTAGATAGTCCTATTTATACTATTTGCATAGAACTTTATGAAGTAAAATGGTTAAATGCTCATTGGAAAGCAGTATTAACTGTTTTAGAACAGAAAAATTTATCATCATATGATAGACAAATACTCATTTCTTTATTTGCAAAGTGGTATAGCGATTTTATAAAACAATGGGATTATACTTCTTTTGACAGAAATTTATTTGATGAAAAGATGTCTATATTACGTAGTTTGATGATACAAAATACAAATTGGGAGAACAACTTAAAAAAAGTACAAGTATCTTTTGAAAAAAGTGAACGTATTTTAGATGATAAAATAAAAGAATTAAAGGAGAATATTTAATATGGCTGCATTAGTGAATTTATTTAAAATGTTTGATAAATTAGATGATATTGTATATGAACCTGTAAAGATGGTTTGTGATCTTTGTCGTCAACCGATAAGAAATGCAGAAGCTGCTAATGAACGAAAAAAAATGGAAACAGAAGCTCGATTAGAAAAAGAAATGAAAGAATTTGAATTAGAATTAGATTTAAAAAGACGTGAGAGTGAATTAAATATTGAAGCTAATAATAGAAGGATTAATGCAGAAATAGATAATATGATTGCTAGAAATGAGTTAGAAAGACAGTCTATGGTAGTAGAGGCAATAAAAAAATATCAAGAAGATTTAGGTAGAGTTTCTGTTGAACTATCAAATAGTATTGGTAAAATGTCTTTAGAATTAAGAGAACGAACTCAAGCATTAGTTATTGAAAAAACTAAGGAATATGTACGTATTCAAAATGAAATACAAGATAAAGCTAGTGATAGATTAGAACAACTAGAACAACGATTTCCAAATGGCGGAAGAAGTAAAGAAATCATGGAAAATGCTGTTGAACGACAACTTATGAGTTTACTAGATATAACTGATAAATTTATGGTTGCAATGAAAGATGATATTGCTAATATGACAGAAAACATTAACCAAATTACAGCACAAGCAGTAGCTAATACAGATAAATATCTATCACCTATGACAGCTAGAGCTTTAAATGGTACTATGCATAATACCGAAATAAGTTATGAACAAAAAAAATACTTAGAATAGTTTAACTGTATATAACTGGTTATCTCTTTAGAAAGGATACTATGTATGTCAGGAATTTCTACATTATTTAAAGTTATGGGCTTTATCGCTAAAAATTCAACTACCAGAAATGTAGTTATAAAAACGGCTAAAAGTTCAACAGCGAGAAATATAGTTACGAAAACTGTTAAATATATGATGAAAAAATAATATTTAGACTGTTAATATATTATCTATTAACAGTCTATTTTTATTATAAAAACTTTTTGTTATATGATAGAATCTATCATATAAAATAAAAAGTAATATTTCAAAGTTATTAAGTATAACTGATAAATTTATAATTGCAATAAAAAATGATATTGTTAATACAATAGAAAACATTAACTAAATTACAGTACAAGTATTAGCCAGTATAGATAAATATTTATTATCTATAACAACTAAACTTTAAACCGTACTATATGTAATATAGAGATAAACTATAAATAAAATACTCTCTTTACTAAATAAAGCAAAGAGAGTATTTTTATTATGTAAAATAAATTTATATTGGAGATGCAAATTTATTATGAGTTTTCAAGACGAACTGACTAAAAACTTGTCTAATAATCTATATTTAGAACAATTACTTATTCGATATATAAAAGAAGATAATAACCAATATTATGATGAATTAATGATAGAATTAAAAAAATACTTTTATGCTAAAGATATAATAGATTTTAGAACTAATAATATATTTAATAGTAAAGGTATTTTTCAAGAAGAAAATTTTAATAAAAATAGTATTAATATAAAAAAAGTAGCTAATTTAATAAAAAAATATAACTATGATAAACAGTGGAGTATGCAATCTGTAATTGATAATAAAGAAGATAGAGAGCATTTTATGAATATATCAAAAATACCTATATATTTATTTTATGAATATCCATATAAACTCTCTGGTGCATATTTATTATTTTTATTGCACCCAGAATCAATGTCTGCTAATTTAAAAATAAAAACCCAAAATAAAAACCAAATAAATGATATGAATAACGTTGAATATTATTTGAAGACTTATCAGCGACGATATAAAAAAGGAGGCATACTTTCTCAGATTAATAAATTACTTAATATAGAAATTGTCAAGAATAAAACAGACAAAATTTTAGATGAGATTTTAAATTTTTATGATATATGTAATGAAATTCGTCCGCAAGATAGTAAAATGCTATTAAACATATTAGACAAAAATAGTTTATATATGGATATGGAACTAAAAGATCTATCTAGTGAACAGCAAATGATAATTCTTTTTGAGACTATGTTATACGCTAATTTATCATATATTGATAAATATAGATTAAATTGCCATGAACGTTGGTGTAAATATAAACTTTATGAATCAGCAAGTGTAATTCAAAATACCATTAATGAACAAAGTCATGTATTTCTTCCTAAATTAAGTAGTTTCTTTAATAAGGATATTTATGATAAAATTAAAAATTTTGATGATAAAATTGATTTAAGAATTAAAAAGTTGAAAAATATATATCAACAACAACTTATACAAGAGTATAATTCAGAGAAAGATAATTTATATCTTATTATATTATGGAAGATATTTATACGACAGCGAAATGTCGTATTAAATACTATGACAAGTATAAAAAATGATATGCCTTTTAGGGATATTAATATATTTAACTATTTAAATATATATGACAAAATAACAGAAAGAATAATCACTTTTGATAGTTTTTATAATAAGTATGAAAAGAACTTAAAACAATTATTTGATGATTATACCATTAAAGACTTAAACAAATTATGGAATTGTACATTAAAGTTCTATGTATATACCGACTGGAAACGATTTCATTTTAATGGAGACTTTGACAATGAGCAGAAAAGCTTGTCAAATACATGGATAAAAAAGCATATCTTACAGAATTTAACAGTATTTGAGCTTCTATTAACTATGAAAACATTGGATTCGTGTAGAAAAATAAAAGTATGGATACCAAAATTAAATAAGTATAAAGATTTAATATTCACATTGGAAAATTTACGAACTTATTATACTAAAGATTTAAACGAAGTAATAGTAAGCATTATAATAGAAAAGGGACAATCATTTTATTATGAAAGAAAGATTATCGATAGATGCAGTACTTATATTGAGTATTTAAAATTAGTTTTTAATTGTGGTAATTATGCAAAATCTATTAGAGCAGAAAGAAGTATTATTCAAAAATGTTCATTATAATGAACATTTTTGATATTTATAAAAAAAACATGATTTTTCTAATATTAAAGAATTAAGAATGTAATTATAATAAGATTTGTAAAAAACAAACAGGAGTGATTTAAATGAACTTACCAAAAACTACGTTGATCCCTGAATATTTAGAGAGCGGTAATAGTGATTTTGAAATTGTTAAAATTGAAGAAGGTGGCGAAACATGTAAAGATATTCAGTCTTTGCCATTGGTAGAGAATATTGAGCTGTATAAATCATATATTCCTGCCATGTCAGCCAAATTAAATAACGAAAATTGGCAATATTACAATAACTGTTTAGTTGCTCAAAGCATATCTAAATTTTTAGCTTCTAACAATTTTAAGGAATCTGAACAAGGCTTATCTATCATTAAAAATGGTGAAGATAAAGGTTTTATTACAAATGCAACTATAAGGGTTATTGCATTGAAAGAGATATGGTTTTCTGAAACCGTATTTGAAGCGTATTACGTGTGTTCAATAAAATGCTCTGAAGCTTGGGGTGATGTTGAACGAGAAATTGAAGTGCCCCAAAATAGTTACAAAGAAATTTATAACTTTATTTGCAAGAAATATTCTGAAGTACAAAAGCCGATAGCTAAACCTGAAACTGTTGAGGAATACTTGACAAAGCTTTTTCAACGAGATTCTTCTAATATTACCAAAGAGATTGTAGCTGATAAAATTGGTTGGCTTGAGGTTGCTGGCGAAATAAAATTTTATGATGGATATAACGATTTTTATAAAAATTATGATATACCAGATATTACAAGCAATAATAAGGCTATGCTATTTAGGGACGGATTCAGCTTCTTAGAAGTGGGTAATGATGAAGTTATTAAAATTCTATGGCTGGTAGCTCATTTGCCTTATACATTATTTTGGCTACGTAAGGGTAATGTTGATTTTAGAAGCGTTATTTTCTTACAAGGTTCAACTGGTTTACTTAAAACTGCTGTAGCTAATGTAATATCCAATGTGTTTAATAAAGATAGACATAACGCCATAATGAGAATGACATCTACTAAAGCAAGTATACAAAAAAATATAGTCATGCTACAAGATCAACTGGTATGTTTAGATGACTTTTCTAATACGGAAGTTTCTTCTGGAAAAAAGGCTTTAGAAAATGCTGAAGATGTAATTCGAGCTGTGGGCGATGGTGTCTTTCCTTTAAAAATGAAGGTGAGCAATTTTTCTAAACTTCAACAAGAGAATGTTCGTTCAGTGATAATGTTAACGGGCGAAGAAGCTTTTAGCTTAGGTCGTTCGAGCTATCTAAGAACTTTAATTTTACCAATAACCAGAGAAACCTTTAATGGTGATAAATTAACAAAGTTTCAAGAAAATTCTGAGATTTTAAGACGTTATTTTGCATTATATATTAGCTTTTTAGAGCAGTATGGCACTATATTAGCTAATGAAGCAAGTTTGATATTTAAAGAGGCAAGAAAATATTATGCCAATATAACAGAACTTGCTAGATTTATTGATATGGCATCAGCATTGAAGGTTCAATTAGACATTGTGACTAAGTTTGCAGGATATTGTGGTATAAGTGATTTAAATGGAGTGGTTGAATCTATTCTAAAAGCAATTGAATTTATAATAGCTAAAAATTCACAGTCTAGTGATATGCAAAAACCTGAACTTCGCTTTGTTTATGCTTTAATGCAAACATTAGATACAACTGTATATAATCAAATTGCAAATGATGAGTTATCATATATTAATAATGAAAAAATTTTTGTTGGTTTTAAAGAAGATGAGCATTTATGGCTACGATTTGAAGAGGCTATGAATATTGTCCGTAATTATTATGCTAAACAAGGTCAGCAATGGCTCATACAGCCAATGAGTATAAAAAAAATGTTGTTAGAAAAAGGACTTAGCGAAGGCAAGTTAGCTGAAAATGGTAAACCTGCTGAATATCTAGTGAAAGCTAAAAAAGGCTCAAGAAAGAGAATGCTAGTTTTAAAAATGTCAGCAATAGAAGCTTTATTGAATGATTTAAATATGGAGGAAGTATAAAAATGCGTATTTTTAGTATTAATTTTAATGGTGGCTTTGCTATAGTAGATAATTCAACTGCAATGATGAATATTATTAATAATGAATATAGTATAAATATAAATGAATTTAATTCCATAGAATCAGCATACGTTCAATGCTGTAGAGTTTTTATAGACCATGAATTAAAGAATGGGGTAAGAGAGCAAATAGCTTTACCAAAGCTAGAAGACTTACCACTAAATACAGCTTTCTATAAAATGAACCACCTGAAACAAAATATTGGACAGAGAGTTTTTGTAGCAATACACCCTAAAACAGTGGGAATACTAACAAATGCAGAAGCTGTCGTTGGATTTTATGAAGAAATCGTTTATGCAAATATCTTTGAAGTTAACACCATAATGGAAGCCCAGAATACCATAAACTTTCATTTTCTAAGACAGATCATGCCGATGTCAGCTTATATAACAGAAAAGATCCCATATTACAATAATATACCTACAAATACACTGATTAATGTTGATTATCTTGAATGGGTAAAAAAGAACTTAATAATACCTAAAAATCTAACTTACAATATAGGATTAATAGAAAATAAAGAGGAGTAATTAATATGGAAAAAGCAACTTTTACAGTTCATGAATTAGCTGAATATCTAAATATTGGGTTAAATAATGCCTACAAACTTGTGCGAGATGGTGAAATTCATTCGGTAAAGATAGGAAAGCAGTTTCGCATACCTAAAATTTGTGTTGACGAATGGCTAATAACTGGTAAAAAATAACTAAAATACAGGTGAGAATGTAAAATTCTCACCTTTTTATTAATATTAAAGGAGTTGTAATAATGAGCAATGGTAGTATAGAAGAGCGTATTCTCAAACGTGGACGAGATAGTCAAGGGAAAATGAGAAACAATCTCAAGGTTTATGATGTAAGATACAGTTATGTAGATATCGCTACAGGAAAATTAAAAAGAACCAAGAAGAGAGGATTTAAGAGAAAGTCCGAAGCAGAGGCATTTTTATTAGAAATAAATCAACGTCAAAATGAAGGTACTTTTTTAGCTCCTAAAGTGATTTATTTCAAAGATTATATCAATTCTTGGCTAAAAAGTTATGCCAAAATAAAGGTCAAAGAATCAACATATCATGAATATGCTCGAATTGTGAGAAATCATTTGATTCCTTATTTGGGTGGAATTGACATAAAAAATATCACAGCTATGCAAATTGATGAATTATATGCAAAATTATTAGAAAATGGTCGATTTGATGGTACAGGCGGATTATCAGAACGTTCCGTTCTATATACACATAGAGTTCTTAATGAAGCATTAGAACATGCTGTAAAAAAAGGTTTATTAATAAAAAATCCAGCTAAACTAACTATGAATGTACCAAAGCCCAAAAGATATAGAGCAGAAATCTATGATGTTAATGAATTTCTAAAATTGTTAAATTTAGCTAAAGATACAGACTTAGAACTGCCTATAGTTTTAGCAGGACTATGTGGTTTAAGAAGAGGTGAATGCTTAGGATTAAAAGTAGATGATATCAATTTCGCAAATAATACAATTAAAATTAATAAACAACTAATTGTTATTAATAATGAAATAAAAATATCTATGCCTAAAACCGCAGATAGTGAAAGAATTATTAGTGCTCCTATAGAAGTTTTTAATATTATAAAGAAGCAAATTGATATTAATAAAAGAAATAAAGCCTTATTAAAAAATGAATATGATGATAATGGTTTTATTATTTGTAAAGCAAATGGTAAACCACATAATCCAGGGACGTTTACTCATAACTTTGACAATTTCTTAAAAAGACATAAGTTAAAGAAAATACGCTTTCATGATTTACGACATTCTTGTGCTTCTTTAATGTTAGTATCAGGAATACCAATGAAAATCGTATCTGAAATTTTAGGGCATAGCACTATTACAATTACGGCTGATTTGTACACTCATGTTTTAGCAGATAGCAAAAAAATTGCAGCTAATCAATTAAGTGATTTTGTATTTGGCAAAAAAAATAATGATGTATAGTAGATATTGTCCATTTGTCCTGCCTGTCCTGTAAATATAATAGTTACTATATAGCCTATAAACACTAGGTTTATTAATAATTTGGACAGGACAAAACAAAATACGTTAGTAGACTTTATAATCAACTAACGTATTTTTTTATAATTTAAATTAAAATAAACTAATTTATTTTTGTTTATTTTAATTTAAACTAAAACAATTTTAAAATTAACAAATAATATATTGTTTATTTTACCTTTTTTTGTTAAAATTTTGCTTAAATGAGGTGATTAGCAAAATGTTAGTAGAAAATTTAATTGAATTAGCTAATAATATACAAAAAAAGAAAACAGAAGGACAAACAATTGAAGTAAAAAGTGCTAATAAAGGCTGTCCAAAAAGATTATATGATACATTATCTAGTTTTTCTAACCAAGATACAGGTGGAATAATATTATTTGGATTAGATGAAACCCAAGATTTTAAAATTGTTGGTGTTTATGATTTACATGATTTACAAAAGAAAGTTACAGAACAATGTTTGCAAATGGAACCGCCAGTGAGAGCTGTATTTACTTTTGCAGAAATACAAGGATATGATATTTGTTCTGCTGAAATTCCTGCTATAGATTTAGCAGAACGACCTTGCTATTATAAAGGTATTGGTAAATTAAAAGGCTCATATATTCGTGTTGGTGATGCAGATTTGCCAATGACTGATTATGAATTATATAGTTTTGAAGCTTTTCGTAAACATTTACATGATGATGAACGTCCTATAGAAAGAGCTAATATACAATCACTAGATTTAGTTAGCGTAGAAAAATATGTATTAAATAAGAGAATAGATAGACCTAAATTTGCTCAACTTCCATTAGAAATAGCATATGAAATGTTAAATATATTAAGAAATGATATGCCAACCTTAGCATCATTAATGAATTTTGGTATATATCCACAAGGCTATTTACCACAAATGGGTATAACCGCAATCGTAGTTCCTGGTACTGAAATAGGTATAACAACAGATAATGATATTAGATTTTTAGATAATCAACGTATTGAAGGTAATATTTCTTCAATGTTATTAGAAGCCACAGCTTTTTGTAAACGCAATATGAAAACAAAAACTATTATTGATAAGAAAACAGGACAAAGAAAAGACCGTACAGAATATCCAATTACTGCAATACGTGAAGCAATTTTAAATGCACTTATTCATAGAGATTATAGTATATATACAGAAGGAACGCCTATTCAAATAAATATATTTACAAATAGAATTGAAATTCATAGTCCAGGTAATTTATATGGTAGAATGACTGTTGACCAACTAGGTATAGCAAAACCAGATTTACGTAATCCTGCATTAGCTGTTATGGCAGAAGCATTAACTGATGTTGAAAATAGATATTCGGGTATTCCAACAATGAGAAATGAAATGATAGCATTTGGTTTACCAGAACCAGTATTTGAAAATCGTCGAAACGAATTTGTAGTTACTTTCTTTAATGATAGTGATAATAGAAATATATATATTAATGAAGAGAATAATTTTACAATAGAAGATAAGTTGCTATCTTACTGTAAAAACCCAAGAACTAGAGCAGAAATATCAAATTATTTAGGAATGAAAACTATATTTTATACAATGAGTAAATACATTAAGCCATTAATAGAAAAAGGTAAACTTCGAATGACTATACCTGATAAACCAAAAAGTAAAAATCAAAGGTATTATAGTATAAGTGATGATAAATAAATTTACATGATTAATCAATTAGTATATAATTATATTAGATAAATTAATCAACGAAAAGGCTTGATTTTCTAAGACTGATAGCTTATTAATTTGGGCACATTTTGGGCACACACTCCATAAAAACAGTTGAAATTAGCTAATACTAAGTAAAATCTTAAATCTAAAAAAGTCAATAAAATCAAGGATTTTAACAGATATAAAATATTATTAAAATAAAGTAAAATATGTCTCTACAATCTCAAAATCAAGCGTAGTCCCCTACGTGCCGGTTCGAGTCCGGCCTTCGGCACCA
>ENA-OPCM01000921-OPCM01000921.1-human-gut-metagenome-genome-assembly--contig:-NODE-921-length-20706-cov-3.066631_pt1 | contig 20706 bp, 15 predicted proteins | sample MGYA00241252_ERZ501484 | MGnify/ENA primary metagenome ERZ501484 (study PRJEB25962, sample SAMEA2042583) | human gut metagenome | biome: human gut; feature: human-associated habitat; material: faeces...
CGCTCTACGGCAAGGTTTCCGTATACTGCTCCGCCGACACCATCACCGTAGAAATCCCCGTAGGCTGCGACGCCACCATACAGCTCGCCAACGGATTCAAGAAGAAGGTGGGCAGCGGCAAGCATTCGTTCGGATTATAATATAGATAGACCATTGAAAATGGGACAGTAGTGACAGACGGATTGGAGATTTTCCAGTCAGTAATTGTAAAATGTCTAACTCATCAACTGCATCAAAAAAAAAACTGACGGAACCGGATGTCTCCAGGGAAAGGAGAAGCATATAGTTCCGTCATTATTTTTGCCTGTCTGACGAAAGGGGCCCAACAGGGAGCGTAAACTCCACCGTCAGTAAAACGTAACAATAAAAAATAATTAAAAAATTAAATATCGTCAGAAGCATATAATTTGGATAGCAGACCCGGTTTCCTATCGAAGAACTTGTCGATGCGGAAGAACCGTATTCCACCTTGTCGCTGCGTCCTCAAGAGGATCATGCGCAAGCACGATACACTCCAGCCAACTCATGCGACAAATGTTCCGAACAGACCACGGAGCTGCTTTGCATCCATTTGACTCTGAAAGAATGTCCACAGCCAACGCTGCTTCTACACTCTTCAGACATACTGCCACGACAGGCGGGGTCCCTGGCGCGCCTGAAGAAACTCTTGCCTGCGAGATGGGAATAATGGCCGTCAGAAATCTTTTCGTCGGGCAGCATCATCTTCAAACCGCAGATCCGCAGCACCTTCTTATAGAAGACACTGAGAATTTCTCCTGCTAAACCTCGCGACAAAGCACTCGGTCTTAGCAAAATTAAGGTTTTTTCTAATGCCATAGATTTAAAGTTTACTAGAATTAAAGTTATATCTATATTTTATATACTAAATTAAGATACTAAGTCATTCGGGGTGTAAAGGTAAGAAAAATTATCCAAACAATATCGTTTATAGAACAAAAATGCCTCTGTTAGCGAAAAAAAACATATATTTGCAGTATTCCATGCCGTAAGACAAGGCATAAATACGGTATTACACACAGTAAGCTGCCAACTCCGAAGAGCGAAAGGAAACGCCAGACAGGAGCTTTCACTACGGCAGCAAGACAACCACCAAACGGTCATTAGGCCGTTAAGGTATATTTTTAATAATTGCTTGCAGTCCCTAATGACCGATTTAGGATAAAAGAACTTCACGACAATATGAAAGACAATCACAGTTTTCCCAACAGAAGACCATCCGCCATCACTACGGCAGCTACGTTTGTTGCCATTTGCCTCGCCACTGGATTTGCCTATGCAAAGCAGACTACAAACCTGACGGACGACGCACGACAGGCTACATCAGTAGAGACGACAAAACTGACTGACGGCAGCCAACAGACATCATCCGTAACGGAAAAAGGCCAAAGGCCCGGAGGAGAGAGAACAGTTCTCAAGAACTGGGAGGCTGGCAAGACGATAAGCAGTCTGACGCTGCGAGGCTACGACCTGAATAAATGTTTCATGAGCGAGCCCATTCCAGACTGCGTTTTCGAGAGGATGCAGGGCAAATCGTATAAGAAAGGCTGCACGGTGAGCCGTGAGTCGCTGCGCTACGTGAAGGTGCTGCATTGGAACGACAAGGGCAAGATTTGCCTGGGAGAGCTGGTGTGCCACAAGAGCATCGCCAACGACTTGGTGGAAATCTTCGAGACACTCTTCGCCAAGAAATATCCCATAGAGAGGATGGTGCTCATTGACAACTATGACGCTGACGACCTGAAGTCGATGGAGGCAAACAACACATCGTGTTTCAATTTCAGATATGTGGCCGGCACGAAGGTGCCTTCAAACCACAGCTACGGCAAGGCAATCGACCTGAACCCTCTGTATAATCCATACGTGAGGAAGGGGGCGAACGGGAAGAAAACGGTAAGTCCTCTGAGCGCACGGCGATATGCCGATCGCTCAAAGGACTTCAAATATAAGATTGACCGCAACGACCTTGCCTACAAGGAATTCAGGAAGCGTGGCTTCACATGGGGAGGCGGATGGAAGCGGTCGCAGGATTACCAGCATTTCGAAAAGAAATAATCTGAAAGACTAAGGGCATGCAGCATGAAAGCATGTGGCAATAAAGCCCCGTCTGGTGGTTATCTCTCCGTTCCCAATCCGTCAACGATGCTGTCGGCAAGACTGATGTTCGGCACATGAATCCTGTCGCACCCCAGTGCCTCGGCAGCAGCCACATAGATGTCGGCAGCCGGAATGATTACGTCGGCACGGTCGGCCTTCAGTCCATATTGCTCTATGCGCTCCTCGATGCTGAGTTTGCTGAGTTTGTCGCGCATATCCTTTATCTCGCTCACGAGAATCTCCTTCGGGTCTTTCTTCTGATGTGTGAGTTTGAAGAGCTTGTTGATGTTTCCTCCCGAACCGATTATCCGGATATCCGGAATCTCATTGGCATATAGCGAGAGGTCTGTCGTCATCTCGTCGATGTCAGCCTGCGACACCTTTCCGCTGAGCATTCTCAGCGTACCGATGTTGTACGACCGGCTGTGGGCGAGCATTCCGTTGTGGAGGAGTGAAATCTCGGTACTACCGCCACCCACATCAACGTATGCGAAATCGCCGACGTTGCAGTCGGTGTTCTCCACGATGTTGTTGCAGAGCAGACGCGCCTCTTCCTGTCCCTTTATTATCTCCACCTTGATGCCGGTCTTGCGATACAGGAACCGTAATACCTTCTCACCATTTTCTGCGTCGCGCATTGCCGAGGTGGCACAGGCGCGATAGCTCACCACATCGTTGAGCTTCATTATCTGCTTGAATGCCTTGAGCATGTATAGCATCTTCTCCTGGCGCTCCTTTGATATCTTGCCAAGAGAGAACACGTCTTTTCCCAGACGGAGCGGCACACGCATATACATCACACGCTTGATGACGGGGTCACCGATTCCGTCTTTTCTGAAGAAATTCTTTATCAGCAGTCTCGCACCGTTTGAACCGATGTCGATGGCTGCCATATTGAAGGAGATGTCTCCCAGTTCGTAATTCATATATTATATCTTTTAAATTGTCCGCAATGATAAAAGTATTTCATTAGTCCGCAATGTCATCAGCCGTCATCATTTCTGTCCTCACTTCTGATCCTGTATTTCGGCAGAGGTATAAGCCTCCTGCAATGCCTCTTGCGAGCGGAAGCGCACTCCGTCCGGCGAAGTCTGTATGCGGTCGGTTCCCTTTCCGTCTACTATTCTTCCGTTAGTGGTGTCGGCTACGGCATACTCCACGGTGCGCAGCAGGTCACGCTGCATGTCGAGGTCGTAGACCGGTGTGAGCACCTCTATGCGGTTGAGCAGATTGCGCGGCATCCAGTCGGCACTGCCGATATAGTATCTTGGCATTCCGCCGTTGCAGGCGATGATGATTCTGGAATGTTCCAGATAGCGGTCAATTATTCCCACCACCTTTATGTTGTCGCTCACTCCCGGTATTCCCGGCACGAGGGAGCAGTTGCCCCGCAATGCGATTTCTATCTTCACTCCTGCCTGTGATGCCTGATAGAGCTTGTCCACCATGTCCACCTCTGTGATATGGTTTATCTTTATCCTCAGCCATGCCTCCTTGCCGTTCCTGGCGTTCTTTATCTCGTTGTTGATGAGCTGGAGCAGCTTTGTCTTCATGGCGTTTGGCGACACGAGCAGTTCGCGGAAGCGCGGCTGCGAGAAGGGGCGCTTGATGAAGTCGAACACCTTGTTCACCTCGCTCACGATTTCTTTTCTCGCCGTCATCATCAGATAGTCGGTATACACCTTGGCGTTGCCCTCATGAAAGTTTCCCGTTCCGATGCAGGCGATGCTGCCTTTCTTCGTTCCGATATACAGCAGTTTGGAGTGTACCTTCAGTCCCTCCACGCCGTAAATCACGTTGATGCCTTCTTCCTGCATCCTCTTGCTCCATTTGATGTTGCTCTTCTCGTCGAATCTGGCGAGCAGCTCCACCACTGCCGTCACCTTCTTGCCGTTGCGTGCAGCGCAAACGAGGGCTTTCACCACCTTTGAGTCGCTGGCGAGTCGGTATAGCGTGGTCTTTATCTCTTTCACGTCGGGATGCAGCGCAGCCTCTCTGAGGAGTCGGATATATCCGTCGAACGAATGGTATGGCACGTGGATATAGCGGTCTTTCTCCCTAATCTGTGTCATGATGCTCTCCTCTGCCACGAATTCCTTCTTCATGATGTGTTTCCACTTGGGGAACTTCAGTTCCTCATGTCCGAAGTCGGGGAATTTCATCAGGTCTTTGTGGTTCTGGTATCTGCCGCTGGCGAGTGCTGCGTCGAGATGGTCTACGTTGAGTCTTGCCATTATCTTCTTCTGCATGTCTTTCGGCATGAGATGGTCGTAGATGATTCTCACGGGTTCTCCGCGTCTGCGGCTCTTCACTCCCTTGGCAATCATCTCCAGCACACCGTAGTCGGAGTCGTTTTCCATCTCCATCTCGGCGTCTTTGGTGAATTTGAACGAATATGCCTCATAGGTGCTCGGATTGAATCCGATGAAGATGAGCGGCAGACAGAAGCGCACCACATCGTCGAGATACATGGCGTTCTGGTATCCGTCGCTCGACGGAATCACCACGAAGCGTCCGAAGTCGGCATCCGGCACCTTCACGATGGCATAGTCGGTCTTGGGTGCCTTGCCGAAGCTGCCTTCTTTCTCTGTCTTCTTCACGATGAGGTGGATTCGGTTGTCCTGCAGCTGTCCTATCTCGTCTATCTCGTCGAGCCATATAGGGTTGGTGGCTCCGTTGAGCTTGTCGTAATAGAAGTTCTTGAGATACCTCTCTTGTTCGGCATTGAGATGCTTCTCGTCGAGAAGACGTATCTTGTGTTTCTCGAGCAGTTCAAACACGTGGTCGATGGTGTCGCTGTATTCCTGGCTGTATATGGCATTGAGCCTGTTGATGGTCTTCATCGTCTGCTTCAGGTGCTCGCGATCTTTCTTCGCTCCCTTGTCGAGCGACCCCAGGAGTCGTGTGAGCGATGCCATACGCACACGGAAAAACTCGTCGAGGTTGTTTGAATAGATGCCGAGAAACGACAATCGTTCCAGCAACGGCAGTTCTTCTTTCTGTGCTTCCTGCAGTATCCTATGGTTGAAATACATCCAACTGATGTCTCTGTCAACGTAGGCATCCTTGAAATTCTTTTCTTTCATGGTGTCATTTCTTATATACTGGTGATTTTCTCTTTTTATCCTTGGTGTCCTTTTTCTTTTTCGATTCTGTAGCCTCGGTTGGCTGAGGGGCGTCGGCAGCCTCTGCTCCGACGGTTTCCGGTTCCGATGGTGTTTCGGCAGCTGCCATCGGCTGGCTTTCGTCCTTGCGCTCCACCACGCGGTCGTCGTAGTCTCTTACGAGTTTGCGGAACTTTCCGATGCTCTCAGCCGGAATGGATATGAGATTGATATCATCGCATCCGGCGAGCATTGTGCGTTTCATCTTCAGCGGCACGCCTGCGAACTCCACTTCGCGCAGCACGGCACAGTCGGCAAAGGCACACTCGCCGATGGTTTCTACCGACTGCGGAATGACAACGGAGCGAAGGGCGTCGCAATCGAAGAACGCCTCGTCTTCGATTCTCTTCAGCGTAGCCGGCAAGATGACACTGCACAGACGGCTCTTGCCGGAGAAGGCTTTCTCGCCGATCTCCTCCACGCCTTCCGGCACGCTAAAGGTTTCTGCATCCGAAATAAACGACACAAGACGCTTGCCGCCATCAGCATACACTGCCTTGCCGTCGGTGGTGACAAAGGGGGATTTACTTTCCACTGCCAGATGATCGAGCCCCAGGAATGGGTTGGTACCGATTTCGCCTACGGTGTTTGGAATAACTATGCTGCGCAGGGAGATGCATCTGCCGAAGGCTTCATGGCCTATCGACTCCAGTCCTTCGGGCAACACGAGACTTTCAAGATAGGCGCAGCCCCAGAAGGCATCAGAATCAATCTTTCTGACTCCCTCACAAACGGTATACGAACCACTTATGCTCTTGGATGCCATAAGCACGCGTCTGCCGTTCTTGGAATAGAACACCCCGTCGAGGTCTTCCCTGCTGCCGATGGTCTTTCTCACCGCCACATCCAATACCAACTTTTCGAGTTTGTCGTCTGACTTCAACTCTTTCCTGAATCCTGCCAACTTTGATTTCTTTAAGTCTTTCATAACCTGTCATTAATATGTTTGCAAAAGTAGTCCAAATCCATCGTACCATCCATAAAAATGGTATTAAAATACCGTTAAGCATGTGTTACAGCTTTGTAACATCGGTGACAAATGCCTGTTATTCAGATATTATTTGTACCTTTGCATCGCAGCCGGATGATGCAGGAACATCGCCACGAAGCTATATATACTTATATAATGAAACCATATATATAATTTATAATAAGGTGTGGCATCCAACCCAGACTGCAACGAAACGATACGACTTATAATAGCGCATATATATATGACAACAAGAAAAACAATAATGCTTGCCGCTGCTGCATTGGCTCTGTCGGCATGTCAGGAGAGTCTGGAAGACCGTGCGGCAAGGGAGGCGAAGGAATACACGGAGAAGAACTGCCCCGTGCAGATCAACGAGGCGATAGTGACCGACAGCATGACGTTTGACAAACAGACGCTCACGCTACACTACTATCTCTCGGTGAAGGGACCTGCCGACACCACGGCAATAGCAAACTCTGAAATCAAGGAGGATATGATTAAGGCACTGCGTGGCACCACTTCGGTGAGGCCATACAAAGAGGCGGGCTACAACTTCATGTATACATTCCACTCAACAAAGCATCCGGGAAAGAAACTCTTCGAGACAACCATCACAAAAAACGACTACAAACAATAGGAACGCGGAGACAGCATCCGTAAGGAAATAACACACATATAAACAATAAATACATCAAGAAAATGGCAAAACTGATCATCAACAACTACGACGAGTTCGCTGCCTATCTGGGCAAGAACCTCGGAACTTCTGACTATGTGGAGCTCTCTCAGGAGCGCATCAACATGTTTGCCGACGCTACGCTCGACCATCAGTGGATTCATGTGGACACGGAGAAAGCAAAGGAGGAGAGTCCATACAAGACAACCATCGCCCACGGCTATCTCACTCTATCCATGCTTCCATATCTCTGGAACCAGATCATCGAGGTGAACAACCTGAAGATGATGGTGAACTACGGTATGGACAAGATGAAATTCGGACAGGCAGTGAAGTCTGGCGAGAGCATCCGCCTCGTGACCGACCTGCAGTCTATCGCCAACCTGCGCGGTGTGACAAAGGCAGAAATCAAATTCCGCATCGAAATCAAGGAGACTGGCAAGAAGGCGCTCGAAGGCGTTGCCACATTCTTGTATTACTTTGAGTAATACGAAATAGAAACGAAACAGAACAACAAAGAACAAGCCCTGACTACCGGGATGATTGAGAAAGTGTCTCAATATGCGGTGGTCAGGGCTTGGTGTTTAATACCCAATCTGTCATCAGGGCTTGTCTGAAAACAAATTTGACGGCCTAATGTCTTGGGGGTTAATACCACTCCACGGCGTTGCTGTAACCGCTGCGCTTGTCATATTTCAGAGCGTCGGTCAGCGTTGCGGCGTTGCAACGGAAGGAGAAGTTGTATGACGTGTATGGCGCCAGCACCACGGAGCAGCTCATGCTGAAGCAGTGGAGGTCGCGCTGCAGCGAAGCGGTGGTCATTGACATGTCGTGCTCCTCGAAGTCGTAACCTGAAGAGAAGCTGATGTTCCATCCGTCGCTGATGCGTATGTTTCCGCTGAAGTTCAGGGTCTGGGTGAACTTGTACGGATAGCGCATCGTCTTGGTGTTGAACTTGCCGGCGGTGTTCTCCCTCATCGTGATGCCATAGCCGAAGGTTATCGACCACGGCATGGAGAACTTCATATATCCGTTCTCGTCGGTCTCGGCTCGGCTGGTCTGCTTCTTGGCACCGTTCTGCGCCTTCATCATGTCGTCGTCCACATTGGTCTCCACTCCCGTGTCGTCGTCATCGTCGCCCGTTTTCTTCTTGTCCTTGTCCTCATCCTTGCCTCCGCCGAAGAGTTTCCTTATCTTTTCGGGATTCAGGGTATATGAGATGTTCTGCGACATTCCCTGGAAGCGTCCGAAGCGTCCCTTGCCCCACTCCGTGTGGTTGCCCACGTACGGCCGGCCGTTGGCATCAAGCTCATAGGCATAGGTGGCAAACACGGCGGTCATGTTGAACGTATAGTTCTTCCACCACTTCAGTCGGATGTTCATCGTCAGGTCGCTCCACTTCTTCTCTTTCGCCGCCATATTATACGACATGTTGGCTCCCAGCTCGTCGATGATGCTCAGTTTCTTGAATCCCGTGGAGTCTTTGTCTGACTTCACCTTCATCTCGATATTGTTTGAGAGCGACATGGCGATGCTTCCCGTCCTGCCCTTTCCCGGCACTCCGAAGAGCGAACCTGAGAATGGCGAATACTGTTCGAGCGTCACGTTGCCCTGAGCGTCGGTCTTCTGATAGGTTTCGTAATATCCGTATCGGCTTGAACTGAAGTCTGGAGCGTAGTTGTATGACACCTGTGGCGTGATGACGTGGCGTATGGCCTGTATCTTGTCGCCGAAGATTTTCTTGTTCGGCACCCAGAATCCATAGAGCTTCGTTGATGCGCTCACGCTCATCGACCAGTTGTAGACGTTGTAGAATCCGTAGGTGGTATCCCTCACGGCAGTCTGGCTCTGCTCGTCCCAGCTCTGCATCACCTTGTTGGTATACATGCGGTCGGTGAAGTTTATCGACGGGTTGATGTTGATATAGTTGAAGAGCGTGAAGTTGGCGTTGATAGGAATACTGTGCTGCATGCCGTTGCGCCAGTCTTTCACGAGATTCGACTTCATTATCATGTCCTCCTTCGTGTCGATGGAGTTTCTGAGACTACCGGTATAGCTCATCGAGATCTTCTCATACCAGCGCTCCTTGCCCACCATGCGCTTGCGCTTGAACGGATAGAAGCGGCTCACCGAGATATTGAGGTCTGGCAGCGTGATTGCCACGGTGGAGTCTATCATGTTCTGGCTGAGGTTAGTGGATCCGCTTATCGTCATGCCCAGACTTGAGAATGTGGTGCTCCAGCTCACGGATGATGTTCTCGTGCTCTGGGTCATCGACTGCGGGTTATACATGCTGTTCAGGTTGTTGCGCTCATAGCTCGACGTGGCGAAGTTGACACTCGCCGAGAGTGTGCTGAAGGGGTTTGCCTTGGGGTCCTGACGGTGGTTCCACTGTATCTTGAAACTCTCCTGCTCTGTGAAGTCAGGCATGCCCTTGTCGCCGTTCTTGGTGTCCTGATAGCTGAAGTAGAAGCTGCCGCTGTATTTGTATCTCTTGCGGTAGTTGCTTGCTGCCGACACTCCCCATGAGCCCTTGGTATATATCTCGCCGAGGAGCTTCAGATCCCATTTGTCGCTCATGGCGAAATAGTATCCTCCGTCTTTCAGATAGAATCCGCGGGCGCTCTCATCACCATACGACGGCATTATGAATCCGCTGGAATAGCTCTTGGTGAAGGGAAAGAAACCATAGGGGATGGCAAGAGGCAGCGGCACATCTGCCACCACGAGGTATGCCGGACCGAACACCACGTCCTTGCCGGGGCGCACCTTGGCTCTCGACAGGGCGATATAGAAGTCGGGATGCTCGGCATCGCAGGTGGTATAGCGGCCGTGCTCCAGGAAGAGCTCGCCTTTCTCGTTGCGCTTGGAGCGCTGACTGGTGAGAAATCCGTCTTCCTGGGCGGTGTATACATTATTGATGAAGCCTTTCTTCGTCTTGAAGTTGAAGGCTATAGTGTCGCTGTCATACTGTGTGTCGCCCATCTTGAACACTGGTCGTCCCTGCAGATCTCCGATAGTGTCTTTCACTCCTGTGGCACGCACAAGACTGCTGTCCATGTTCATCGTGATGTCAGCACTCGAGAGGTCCATGTTCTGATACACCACGTTGGAGCTGCCATAGAGGAAGGCGAGCTTGTCGGATGCTCTGTAGACCATGGAGTCTTGGGCAGAGAATTTCACTGGCGCATCGACGCCTGTAGACTTTGCCCTGTTCATGCTGTCGAGACGGATGGAGTCGTCCACCATCTTGTTGTGTTTGTAGATTGCGAGCTGCATGGAGTCCATGAGCGTAGTGTCCGGCTCGCCGGATGCGGAGTCAGACAATAGTGTGTCGGGTCCCAGCGTGTCGGCAAGGACTGTAGTGTCTTTTTTTTCAGCATGCTTTTTGTCTTTTCTCATCAGCGGCGTCTCGGCGCCTGCCAATATAAAGAGAAAGGCGAAAAGCAATAAGAATATAGTGGATTTCTTTCTCACCTTATCGTATATGCGATGTCGTCTTAGTTAATAAACCGGTTGTCGTAATTCCCACAGGAACGAATACAGAATGCAAAATTACTCTTTTTACGCATAATATCGCTTATCCGCCTGACCTTTTATGCTTTATTTAACGTTTAGTGACGGTAAAATAATAACTTGGACGATTTTTTTGAGCCGTATACACAAGAATCGCGGATGCGCCTACATAGTATCATTCTCCGCCGCCGCCAAGCTCCTAAAATGCTATAGACTAAAGACTTAACCCGATGATACTTTTCTGGATATTTTACAGAAAAGTATCATTGATGTATCATAGAAGTATCATGCCTTTCGGCATCCCATATTTCCCCCCACGCCAGGGGGAAGACATCCCCACATTAGGGGGTTCCGTTCCCCACGGCTTGGGGGAAATCAGAGGTCAATATTTCATCCATCACAAGTCTATGTTTTATCCATTACAAGTCTATGCTTCATCCATTGCAAGTCTATGCTTCATCCATGATTACTGCGTTGCATATATAAAACAAACTAAATCCACATTCTGTTGTAAAAGCAAATCCAAACAAGCCTACAGACCGATTTAGGTTAAACTGAAATATGGTTATTGCGACATGCACTTATTTGGGCAGCCGCCTGGCATCAATTCTGCCCATCAGGGGCAAGCAGCTTACTCACCAAGGGCAAGCACCTTGCCCATGTTGGGCACGCTGCTTGCCCAAAACAATTGAATTTACTTCCACACGCTTCCATTTGTATACTTATCAGCAATACCAACAAGGCAATTGGCATAAACAAAAGGTTACATAACCGAAGTTTCTTTATCTTTTCCATTTTACCACAATGCAATCTTTCCTGCAACACCCAAATCAAGGGTTGCCGTTGCAATGCCCAATGCTTGGAATACACGACTCATGGTTGGCAATGTGATAACACTTGTACCTTTCTCCAACTTTGAAATCTGAGCACGTTGCACACCGATACGTTCACCAAGTTGTTCTTGCGTGAGGTTTTGTGCCAACCGAGCCTTGCGTATGGCTTCGCCAACAATATAGGCGTTCACATCTTCTTTGAGTTTGGCTTCCATGGCTTCGCGCTCTGGTGTACCTCTTTTACCCCAAAGTTTATCTTTCATATTGTCTGCTGGTATCAATTTCATCTGTGCCATAATGCTATTTATTTTTATTATTAAAGTACTCTTTTCTTATCTCTTCTGCTTTGGCAATTTTCTTTAGTGGTGTCTTCTGAGTTTTCTTGACTATGCCATGTGTGGCAATAACCAAAGTCTCTTCCTCAGTGTCCCAAAAGGAGAAAAGCCTGTAGCAGATACCATTGTAGAGAGTGCGAAACTCCCATATCTCGGTATTCTCCAGTTTCTTGAAGATGTCAACTTTCATCACTCCTTCCTCAACCTTGAAGATGTTGTAGTATATCTTCTGCTGAGCTTTGAATGGTTGCGCATCCAAAAAGGCTTGTGCTTCTTCTGTCAACACCACTTTTAGCTTGTTGATGCCCATTTTGTTTTGAATTACAGTACAAAGATAACGCTTTGTTTCCAAACTACGATACAAAAATTCGGTTTTTCATCAAATCAGACCTCATCTTTAACACTCTCACAACTTGATAGTATCAGATACGCAACTTATTCACTCTTTTATTTCCCTAAATTTGGAAATTCAAAAATAGGGGAGAAAATATGAATGTGAAAATTTCTCCTTACATGCTTCCACTCGTCTCCATACGTCTGTCATTTCTGGCTCCTGCCAAATGACATTCCAACGAACCTTCTCTTTTCATCAGCAAACCATCCAGACAATAGGCTGACAATTGCCTGGCGGTCAACTATCTGATTGCCATAATATTACGACAAAAAACCAGACAATCTGACAGTTTTTCAGAAATTCTCGTTTTTACTAAGAATCAGCGATATGGGCAACTTTTGCTCATATCGACCAACTTAAATTAATTCCGCCAACGGGTAAGACAAACTAAATCCACTCTTCTAAAATACCAAAATCCAAGCAAGCCCTAATGGCCGATTCGGGTTAAAACTGAAATATGGTTATTGCGACATGAACTTATTAGGCAGCCGTCTGGCATCAATTCTGCCCTTAATGCCGACAGGGATAATGCCACTACTTCCAAGTCAGAGAACATTAGTGTCCAATTTAAAATTGGACACTAATGCCTTGTTTCCTATTTTAAAGTCTTTAATTTGGGCATTTATTATCAAAATCTGTCGTAATCTCACTTTTCCATTGAGATTACGACAGATTTCTTGTTTAAAAGTTGTCGTAATCTCGTATTTTCTGTAACTTTGCGACATATTCCATTAATATGAAATAGATATGAAGGAGAATATTATAGGCAGAGAACTTGAGATAGAAAAGCTTGAAAACTATAGTTCAAGTCGTAAATCTGAATTTATTGCTATCTATGGTAGACGACGTGTAGGCAAAACTTTTCTTGTGAAAGAACTGTTTGAAAATCAGTTTGCATTCCGTGTAACTGGCAAAGACAATGTAACTACCAAGGAACAGCTTGCAAATTTCAGCTTCGCACTTAACGACCAGTTAGGCATAGATACAGATGCTACCAATTGGTCGGAAGCCTTTCGACTTCTTCAGAAAGCATTGGAAAAGATGCCTAACGGAACTAAAATCATCTTCTTCGATGAACTCCCTTGGTTCGACACTTATGCATCCAACTTTATCAGCGCCTTAGAACATTTTTGGAACGATTGGGCTTCCTACCGTAGCGATATCAAACTGATAGCTTGCGGAAGTGCTACCACCTGGATGCTTAATCATGTTATCAATTCACGAGGAGGACTACACAATCGCATTACTCACAATATCCTGCTCTCGCCATTCAAGCTGCATGAGGTTGAAGAGTATTTTAAATCGCAAGGTTTCTATTATGAGCGACCTGAAATCATAGAGTGTTATATGGCGATGGGCGGTGTGGCTTATTACCTGTCTCTTTTCGAGAACAACAAAAGCGTAGCGCAAAATATTCAGCAACTTTGTTTCACACGTGGCGGAGAACTCTCCGAAGAGTTTGACCGTCTGTTCAATTCGCTTTTTAAGAAAGCCGACAATCATCTTGCCATAGTTACTGCCCTAAAGAATAAGGGAAAGGGTATGACTCGACTTGACTTGTTAGATGCTACAGGATTGGCTAACAACGGAAGGTTTAGTCTGATACTTAAGGAGTTAGAGCAATGTGATTTCATCCGAAGCTATACCCCATTCGGCAAGTCGAAGAAAGATATGATGTATCAGCTGACAGACCCATTCTGCCTGTTTTATTTCAAATTCATGCACAACAAGGGTTCATTCCTCGATAACTATTGGGCCAAGATGCAGACCACTGCTGAGTATGAGTCATGGTGTGGTCATGCCTTTGAAATCGTATGTCTTCACCACATCAACGAAATAGTCAAGGCTTTGGGCATAGACGGTAGCATCAACACTCCTTGTTCATGGTCTTATCGTCCTACTGCAAAAGTCATGGCAGATGAGGAGACTGACGAATATTTGAAACATGGAACGCAAATAGACTTACTGATAGACCGTTCTGATAGATCGATTTCTGTCTGCGAAATGAAGTATTGTAATGGGGAATATGAAATCAGCAAGGCATACGATACCCACCTGGCACACCGTTTAAATGTGTTTAAGAAGGTGACGAAGACGACCAAAACTCTCATTCCAACCTTCATTACGCCATATGGGCTATATAATAATATGTATGCAAGAAAGATAAATAGGCAAGTAATAGGAAACGACTTATTCTTAGTGTCCCATTCTTGAGGTTTCTACCTCTTTTACTTCCTTTTTCTTTGTAGCCACCAAACTTATAGATGATGGCGAAAGTTACAATTCTCTTCTGTAATATTTGTAATAAGAGAACTAATACGTAAACTTCATTAACGACAAGCCCATTGGCAGAATTAAGTATGCACTAAATTAATTCCGCCAACAGGTAAAATATACATACCAGATGCGGTTATTTCAGATAAAAGTCCTATATTTGCCATCGGAAGATGGGATTTTACTCAGTCCATTGAGTAAAATTACTCAGTCGACTGAGTAAAATTATTCATTATGCTGAGTAAAACAACTTGAAAGCCCCCATTAAATATAGCAAGACTATACATATCACATCATCATCTATAAACAACAGACCATGTACAAAAGAAAGATATACAATACATCTATTTGGGAGGCTACCCAGGAGCTGCCATGCTTATTGGTGACGAAGAACGTTGGAAGAACTATGTTAGCGGAGCCATCATTGATGCTACTATAAACAAGGACATCTTGATGGATTCTCCAATAGGGAAGCCTGCTCTGCTTCGTCAAACTTTCGAATTGAGCGTAGCTTATTCGGGTAAGATACTTTCTCTAACAAAAATGCTGGGAATATTGCAAGATGCTGGCAACACAGTTACATTGGCAGGCTATCTAAATCTTTTGAGCGATAGCGGACTTGTCACGGGACTACAGAAATTCTCTATAGATGTAGCCCGCAAACGTGCCAGCATTCCTAAATACCAAGTGTACAACAATGCCTTATTGAGTTCTCAATTAGGATTAACATTTCAAGAAGCCGTTTCTGATAGTAAGCAATGGGGACAATTCTTTGAATCCGCCATAGGAGCCTACATATTAAGCGAAGCTTTTACCCATCGTCTTGAAGTCTTTTACTGGCGAGAAGGCAACGACGAGGTTGACTTCATCCTCAAGAAAAATCAGAAATTCATAGCTATAGAAGTAAAAAGTAATGGAGAGGCTTATACCACGGGCTTAGAGCGTTTCCGCAATCTATTCCATCCGTCGGCAATATTTATCGTAGGCGAGAAAGGTATCTCCCCAGAAGTTTTCTTGAACATGGATCTAAGAAAACTATTCGAATAACTTAAGGACAAATAATTAGTAACCTGAGTTCAAAGTGGCAACGTGGAAGAAGAATCGTTTCGTATCTGACAGACATATTTGACACAATACAATAGGTAAACCCTGACCAAGAATGGCAAAAACTCATGGATTGTGATAAAAAAGTGTGAAAATATAGTAAAAAATCAGAGTTTATTAATTCTGTTTTATAGAAAATACCTTATTTTGTAAACTAAACTTTATAAAATCATACAACTCTTATTAAATATAATTTATATGAGTATCAGTAAAGATGTCATCAAACAGTGCCTAATTAGTAAGCAGCGCGAAGTGGATGAGGCGGTGATTGTGAACCGTCCCACTGACTTTGAAGAGAATGGCAATTATGTGATAGTTGGCGTGAGACATGCGGGTAAGTCGTACCTGCTGTATCAGCGTGTGCGTCAGTTGCAGGCAGCAGGAAAGGGATGGGACGAGATTCTGTTTGTGGACTTTGAGGATGAGCGTCTGGCGGAATTCCAGACGGAGGACTTCAACAGTCTGTTAGAGGCTCATTTGGAACTGTATGGTAAGAAGCCGGTGGTGTTTCTGGACGAGGTGCAGAACATTCCTCACTGGGATAAGTTCGTGCGGAGATTGGCTGATGAGAAATACAGGGTGTATGTGACGGGCAGCAATGCGAAGATGCTGAGCAATGAGGTAGCAACCACGCTGGGCGGACGGTTCTTTATCTATGATGCATACCCATATTCATTCAAAGAGTATCTGGCAGCACAGCAGGTAGAACTGAAGGAGCATTGGGAGTATGACACTATCCAAAGAAGTGAGGTGAAGCGGCATTTGAATGAATACTTCTATTACGGCGGTCTGCCAGAAATCCTGTCGTTTAAGAACAAAAGGGCAATGCTTTCAAGTCTTTACCAGAAAATCTACTTGGGTGACATCTGTGCGCGAAACAACATTAAGAACGACAGGGTGTTGAACATCCTGATCAAGAAAATGGCAGAGAGCGTGAAGCAACCTCTGTCGTATAACAGGCTGAAGAATGTGATTGTGTCAACGGGGGCACCTATCAGTGTGCCTACTACGATTGACTATGCGGGGTATGCCGCTGACAGTTGGCTTATATTGCCCATGGAGAATGAGGTTGGAAAGCTGACGGAGAAAGAGACTCAGAAGAAGTATTACTTTATCGATAACGGCTTGCTGAACCTGTTTCTGATGAACTCAGAGACATCATTACTGGAGAACATGGTAGCGGTGGAGTTGTGCAGACGATTTGGCAAGGAGAATGTGTTTTTCCTAAACGCTGAGAAGGAAATAGACTTCATAGTGTCTGAAGAGAAGTTGGCCATACAGGTGTCCTATAGCATCAAGGATGAGACCACATACAACAGGGAGGTGCCACCATTGGCGAAATATGCCAAGGCGCACGAGGATTGGAAGTGCCTGCTGATTACGTATGATGAGGAGGGCACAGAGGAGGGAATACCTGTGGTAACGGTGTGGAAGTGGCTGATGAAGGTGTGACTAATTGGCGAAAGTTTGTAAAGAATCTCTATTTTTGCTAATTGTAATTTTAAAAATATGTTGTTTTTCGATACTTTATACCTAATTAAAGGTTATAGATTAAGGAATGAAGGTAGAAGAAACTAAAAAACAAAAAGTGGATAAGGTTCAGGTCGAAGAGATTCCTAAGGAATATCGAACTCTTCTGTCCCCTTGTAACATACCTGCGGGTGACACATCTCACCTTGCCGTGGATGACCTGAAGTTCGCTTTAGAGCAAAGCGACTCCAGAAACATTGCTGTGACGGGGCACTATGGTTCAGGAAAGAGCTCTGTCGCCAATACTTGCATCAACGAGATGGGGATTGGCGATAAAGTGCTTCGCATCTCCATGTCAACCTTCTCTTTGCCAGCTGATACTAAACCCGTTGGAGATAATCTGTATTCGGATGATATCGAATACAAGATAGTCCAGCACCTTCTCTATAAATGTGACAAGGCAAAGATACCTCATTCCGGATTTAAACAGATACGCCTGCCAAAAGAAGTTAATTTCAGTTCATACGTTACATATACCCTCATTGCATTCGTATGTTATATCATAGCCTTTGAACCAGCGATTTTCCAGATAGACAGTTTCTATGATGCTTATCACAAATTGTTTGATAAGGAAGTTGGTTGGTGGATAAATCTGATAGCAGATGCGGTGGCTGTCGCTTATATGATTCGATATCTGTGGGAAGTAGGGAAGATGCTGGCCTCTAAACTACATCAGATAAGGAGTGTTAAGGTCGAAGCAAAAGGTGTCAAGCTAGAGGCATCTAAGGATGCTGAAGTTTCTGTCTTCAACAGGTATCTGGATGAGATAGTCTATATCATCCAGTCAAACAAATATGACTATATTCTATTTGAGGATTTGGATCGACTGGACAACTCAGACAGGCTTTTCCTAAAAATTAGGGAACTGAACATGCTGATTAATGAGTCGGAAACATTCAAGTCCCAGAAGAGACTTGTCAGATTCATATACGCCATCAGGGATGATGTGTTTACGAGAGAGTTGCGCACAAAATGTTTCGACTATATTGTAGCTGTTGTCCCTGTTGTGGATCATTACAATGTGACCGACTATCTGATAAAACAGTATAAGAATAAAGGTCTGTTCAAAACAGTAGAGACACCTGTGTTGGAACAGTTGTTGAACAGGGTGTCGGGACTGCGTGAGTTGAAGAACATAGTTAATGAATATACGCTTTTCCAGAAGAGCCTAAAGACGCATTTGAGTGGCGATGACGAAAACTATGAACAAAAACTGCTTGCGGTTATTGTTTATAAAAATCTATTCCCGCAAGATTTTGCTAAGGCATATTTAAAGAAGGGTTTGTTTTATAAGATTTTCAAGAACAAATCATTATTCAGTGAAGACGAGACAAAGGAATTAAGGGAGAAAGCGAATGCTTCAATTCAGAGTATGAATGAGGCACGAGAGAAGATAATCAATATTAGAAAACAATACCTTGAAAAACTAAACGATGAGGTTGAAGTTACGAGTCTAATAAAAGATGGGTATGATTATACCTTGGAACAGGTGGCAAGTAGGGATTATCTTTTCGGTCTGTTTATTAACGATGAGTTTGATAGATATACTTATACCGACCATAACCGTGAGGAAACTGGCAGTATGACCTATAATTTCGTGTTTGATGAGATAGAGAAGAAGGTTACGGAGGACATGTGCTATTATGAGGCCATTGATGAGCTTTCACAAGCATATAATAGGAGCAACGATGAAAGGCTAAAACTCGAAAAGGAGATAAAAGTAATTGAGAATACTGCTTTGCGGGAAGTCTTAAGAAAAATAGGTGGAGAAAAGGCCCGTGCGGTTTTCTATAAGATATACGTCAAAGAGTATCCGGCCAAAGAAAATGAGCCTCAAACTGTGAATTATGAAATGGTAGATACTCTATTAACCATGATTTATGGCGGGTATATCACTGAAGATTACTATCTCTATATTTCTAAATTCTACGAAGGGGCAACTTCTGAGAGCGATTATCAGTTTACCAATGCAGTGTTGCAAGGTACAGAGCGACCATTTGATCAGAAACTAAATAATGTCAAAAGTGTAATTCGCAAGTTTAGGGTTGAGGATTTTAAGAATAATAGTATCCTTAACTATGATATTCTGAACTACTTGCTTGATAATAAGGAAGAACATTTCCTGACGAGTTTCATTCAAACCGCTCGAAAGAATCCTGAGTTTATCGTGAGTTATTTCCAGATGTCGGAAAAAGTTAACGACCAGTTCTTCACACGTGTATTTGATGGTTGGGATTCTTGTGTTAACGTCATCAAAGGACAAGAAAAGGCTGAGAATAGTGATGTATTGTTGAAACTCTTCTTTAGAGAGGCGCCTATTACTATAAAACTGAGTGATGACGAGATAAAATACCTTGAGGGCAAATATGAGTTCTTGCATTCTAGTATTACGTTCTATAAGCTAGCCAAACTAAAGAAGTTCATAAATATGTACGATCTGCGTTTTGAAACACTTGTAAAACCCAACAAGGAATCTCAGGATTTGTATGATTATTGCTTAACGAATAAACGTTTCGTGATTAGTAAGAAGAATCTGGGTGTTATTTTGGGTGATAGCATGATAAAGAAACCAATGACAACAATTCTTGAACTGTCAAATGACAAGTTGAAGAAATACTTGATAAATAATCAAAAGGATATCGCTACAAGGTTTGAAACGAGTTGTAACGAAGAGAGTAGAGAGGCACTGTTGTATATGATAAAGGAGGCGGTTGGCGAAGATGAATGGTTAACACAATATCTTAGCCAGCAATTATATAATTTTGATGATGTAAGCAACCTTGACAAAAGAGCGGTGGGCTTGATTCTGGCTGCGGATAAACTGGCAGTTTCATGGCATTGTGTCCTTGGCGCTTATCAAGTGTTAGGAACTCTGGATGATACTCTAAATGAATATTTGACAAGACATGCTGCCGTGCTGTCAAAAGAAAGGTGTGCGGTGGATGAGAACTTGGTAACGTTGATGCATAAACAATTGTTTACTGGTGAGAAACAACCGATGAATGAATTTGTTAAGTTGTTGCGTTGTTTTGACATGCCTTTCACTCTGGAGGAGCTTGAGGAGATGGATGATGAAAGAATCGCTGAAGTTGTAAGACAGAAAAAAGTAAATGCGGATCCCGAAATATTTAAGCATTTGAACCTTAATTGCTCTAATCAAGTTGCTGACGATTATCTCATCCTTCACTATGATACACTCATGGATGATGAAACTATTGAGTGGGACGATTATATGAGGAATAGTATGGGTATTCGCATCCTTAATAGCAAGTTGACTCTGGAGCAAAAGAAAAGATTCCTAAATGAATGTTTGTTTATAACGAAAGAAAGTCCGGACTCATGGGAGTTGGCCAAACTAGTTTGCTTCTATTATAACCAGTGTGGTGTTGACGGGGCTAACAAGGATTTAGTAGTAACTGCATTAACTATTTATCAAGGTGGAGATAGTTGGGAACAAAAGATAACCCTCATTAATAAGTGCAATTCTGCATGGGAGTATAATACTGAACGAGAAAACAAACTTCTAGATGGTTTAGGAGGTGAGTATCACAAACTAACCTATGCTCGTGGTTGGGCTAGCTTTGATATAAACGAACATAATTTCACGTTGTTGGACTACCTGAAAGGGAAAAGACATTATATCAGTAAGGTGGAAGAAAAAGAGGGTCAGTATTATGTGACTTTTAAACATAGCTAACATAGAATAGGAAGAATGTAACTATTCAGCGATAGGGCATGGCGGGGTTTCAAGCCTCAAATAAGGCTTGGATTGCATTGAACGGAGTCTTGTTG
>ENA-OPCM01000925-OPCM01000925.1-human-gut-metagenome-genome-assembly--contig:-NODE-925-length-20653-cov-7.192786_pt1 | contig 20653 bp, 14 predicted proteins | sample MGYA00241252_ERZ501484 | MGnify/ENA primary metagenome ERZ501484 (study PRJEB25962, sample SAMEA2042583) | human gut metagenome | biome: human gut; feature: human-associated habitat; material: faeces...
AGGTCAATTATACCAATTTTCATGTTATTTTATGTTTTAATATATCTTATAAAGATAAGAAAAATAATCGACATAAGCAAATAATAATACATTAATAATCAACAATATAACAAACAAACTACAAGGGATAATATAGTAAAAAATATAATGCGTCTGCCCTATTCCTCTTGATAAATTTATCATTTCACTAAGGTGATGAAATTACATCACTTGAGTGAAGAATCTTTATCACTTAAGTGATAAAACTTACCCACTTAAGTGAAACGATAATTTTATCAGGAGGAAGCCACATACTCATCAAACTGAAAACATATATTCTATGGGAAGATGATAACCTACCCAGCAATCCATACCATAAAAAGACCGCCGCTTCTTCCATCAGAAACAGAAAGAAACGGCGGGTACTCTTAAAAAACAAAAAATCAATCTCTGTATCCCGGATTCTGATAAGCGTCTTTTTCCTCCTCTGTCATTTCCATGCCATCCAACTGTCCTTGTGGGATAGGACGGAGATAATGGAACGCTTCGATGGTACGGCTGTAAGTCTGCGGATTGTGATCACCCTTGCCTCCACAAATCACGTAACTGTCAGCATATTCGTTCCATTTCTGAGTACGAACCAAGTCGAACCAACGATAACCTTCGCCATAGAACTCGCGGCTGCGTTCATCCAGAATATAGTTGATGTCAATGGTTGCCGGAGTGGCGGCTGTCATTTCAGCACTGAAATCACGATCCACTTCCTTGTACTCGGCATTGCTGTAAGTCCAGCGACCGGCACGGGCACGAAGCACGTTCACCAGGTCACGGGCAGACTTGCCGGCTTGTGTGGCAGCTCCTTCTACGGCAGCTTCGGCAGCAACCAGATAAAGTTCGGAGAACTTGGCGATGTTATACGGACGGGTACTTCCCGCATTGGGCTGTCCTGCTCCGGAGCCGTTGTCTGTACGATACGGGCCGAGTTTCCAAAGACCGGGATATACATAGCGACCTACCGCATCCAGTCCCAATACCCAGTCGGCACGACCGGGCAACGTACCTGCTCCCAGATTGCTTTTAGAACCTTCTCCTGCATAGTCTATCTTATCCATATCCTGGAATACGAAAGAGAATATAGGTTCACGTTCTTTCACTTTCATTCCGTTGGCATTGGTCACCGATTCCCAGTTCTGTCCGGCTGTAGACCAGTTGCCGCGATAAACAGTAGTGAAAGTACCGTCGTAACGGGAGTCGTTCACCTTGTCGGCAAACGTCTTGGTAAACACACCCAACGGAGGAGCCATACGGGTCCAAGGGCGGCCATAACACTGCTCGGCAATACGGTTGATGACAGCCTGATTATCAGCCGAACGCGCGTCGGTATAGTTCCAATTCATCATCCATCCGGCAAAGTTATCGGGAGCACCACCGCCACCGTAGCTCAGGCTGCCACCATTATAATACTCGTCTTCCTGCGTATGGTCTGCATAGAGCAGGATTTCCATGTTACGATCATTGGGTCCGGCATTCACCATCCAAAAACTTTCCTGCAAGCCGAAAGGACCAGGGTTCTCGATAGCGGTAACCGCCACATCGTATGCCTGCTGGAAGTACCATGCCGCATCGTGTCCGTTGGGGTCCGTACGCTGGCACTCGGGATAAGTAGGAATGTTATTCGGATTCTTCAGCCACCAGGCATAAGTCAGGTAAGCCTTTGCCAAGTACAGGCGAGCAACGGTTTTGGTCACTCCACCCGTCACACGGGGATTGGCAGGCAAGTTCTCGATAGCGGTCAGCAAGTCGGGGAAGATGGCCTTGGTATACACTTCGGGCACGGTATTGCGCACGGATGTACGTGAAGGAGTGATATTGAACTTCAGTTCGCCGGACCCTAGGTCCAAAGGCACTCCGCCGAAGGTCTGCACCAACAGGAAATAATCGAACGCACGGAAGAAGCGGGCTTCGGAAACCAATGATTCATTGACTCCTACTTCGGCACCGTTCTCTATCACTCCGTTAGCGGTGTTGATGTTCGAGAAAGCGGTTCCCCACAAGGCGTCGGAACGGCAAGTCGTGGCAGTCAGGTTGCCTACTCCGGACAGGTCGGCATCCTTGAAGTTACCATCGGCACTCCATCCCCAGGTTGCCTCGTCGGTTCCCGTCAGACAGGAATTATAATAATAAGCTTGTCCGTAAATATAGCGCAAGTGTGCATACATAGAGGTCACACCGCCTTCCACTCCCTTTTCTGTCTTAAAGAAAGTAGGATCATAACTGCTGCGCGGCTGCTCGTCCAGAATGTCTGAACAGGATGCTGTCAGGAACAAAGCCAGTGCGGCTGTTCCCAAAACTCTTATTTTTGAAAATATAGGTTTCATAGTCATGCTTTCATTTAGAATGTTAAGTTAATACCGAATAAATAGTTACGGGTGGACGGTGAGTTAGTACCTACTGTCAGGAATCGTTTCTGAATACCTTCTGTCACAGCTACATTCTCGTTACCGTAAGAGTTGGTTTCGGGATCCAGTCCGGTTTCTTTATGGAAAGGAGAACAGATAATGAACGGATTCTGCACGGACAGGTAAGCACGCAGGCTCTGTATGCCCATGCGGGTCAGCCAAGCCTGCTTCTCGAAGTTGTAGCCCAGCGTAATGTTGCGTACTTTCCAGTAAGAAGAGTCAAAATAGCCCAATGTGCTTCCGTATTTCGGATTGTCACCACTCTGGATACCACCCGGTTTCGGGTACTTGGCCCCCTTGTTCTCCGGTGTCCAGTAGTCTACATCCACTTGTCCGCGACGACCGGTCAGCATATTCAGGTAACCGTTGCTGTGGTGCAGTGTACTGATCAGCTTGCCTCCGCAACGGAAGGCGGTGATAACGTTCAAGTCAAAGCCTTTATAGGCCACGCGAGTGCTGAAACCTCCTTGGAATTTAGGTTCCAAGCTGATAATCTGACGGTCTTCGGGACCAATGGCGCGGGTCGGCTTGCCGCTGGCATCACGATCACCGGTATATTTCACTTTGATCATACCTTCATTGCCACCCGGCTCCAGAATGTCCAAGTATTGGAAATCGGGATCATCACTGTTCCATAAGCCTACTTTTTCATAGTCGTAGATACAGTCGATGGGATGTCCTACAAACCAGTTGTTCGCTTTATCATCTTTGGAACCCGAAGCCAGTTCGGTAAGTTTGTTACGGTTGGCAGACAGGTTGAGGCTTGCCTCCCATGTCCATCCGTTATGGTTGTCCAGAATCGTTCCGTTCAAGGTAAATTCAAAACCTTTATTTTCCGTCTTTCCCACATTAGCCATATAGCTGCTTACTCCCGAAGTGGAAGGAAGGCTTACGCTTTGCAGCAAGTCGGTGGTTTTCTGAATGTAATACTCAAATGTACCGGACAGGCGTCCTCTTAGCAAGGTGAAGTCCAGACCGAAGTTCCATGTAGAAGAGTATTCCCAACCCAATTCGGCATTAGGCAGTTCGGATACATAGTAACCGGTGACATAGCCAGTAGGACCGAAGTTATAAGGACGGGTTGCCAAGCGTCCCCAGGTCTTATAAGGATCAACAGCCTGGTTGGAGGTCTGTCCGTAACCTACACGCAGTTTCAGGATATCTATCCAGTCCACCTCGTCCATAAACTCTTCCTGACGAATGTTCCATGATCGGATATTTGATGTGCCAGAAGAATCCGTCCTGCTCCTCATGCTCTACCTCTGCATCGGAAATGGATGTCTTACAAACCGGACACCAGTTTACGATACGGGAACCCTTGTAGATATATCCTTTTTCATATAATTTAATAAAAACTTCCTGTACGGCATCAGAACATCCTTTATCCATGGTAAAACGTTCTCTCTGCCAGTCAGCAGAAGATCCGAGTTTCTTTAACTGGTTGATGATACGGTTACCGTATTCCTCTCTCCACTCCCAGCATTTCTCTAAGAAACCTTCTCTTCCAAGATCTGCCTTGTCGATTCCTTTTTCTTTTAAGGACTGGATTACTTTTACTTCGGTTGCAATGGAAGCGTGGTCTGTTCCAGGCTGCCATAATGCATTGTATCCCTGCATTCTCTTGTAACGGATCAGAATATCCTGCATGGTATTGTCTAATGCGTGTCCCATGTGAAGCTGTCCTGTAATGTTTGGTGGAGGCATCACAATGGTGAATGGTTTCTTGCTGCGATCTACTTCTGCATGGAAGTAACCGTTGTCTTCCCATTTTTTATAAAGGCGTTCTTCAATGCCCTTTGGGTCATAGGTCTTTGCTAATTCCTTCATTTGTCTTTTCCTTTCTTTTTGCTTCGGCATTGCGAAACTCGAATTTACATTACGAACGTTGTGAAACCGTAACAAAATTTTCGAAAACACGCTTCCGCTACGTGTCGCTCGCAACGGTGCTAGCATGCCAGCCACAGCTAGCGCTATGACTGCCAAGCAAGAACCGGCGGCTCCCCAGTGTCTTCTCAAGCTTTCGTTACATTTCCACAACTCAATTCATATTTTCTACGAGTTTCGAAATTGCCTAACTAATTAATTCATCTTTTCTCCCGACGTGCACACTCGAGAGCAAGCGTGCAAAAAAGCCCTTCACATCCTTACGGATGCAAAGGGCGTGTCAACGCGGTACCACCTTTGTTATGTTGTAAAAACAACATATCTCTGCCGGCTCATTCCTAAGCCACTGTCCGGTAACGGGGACAACTCGTTCTCGCTTACTTCTGACTGCTTCTGGCGATATACGAAATTTTTCTCCGCATGATCAACTTGCAAGTTCTGCCACTTATCTGCAACAGACAGGTTCAGCGCGACGGTTCAAAAGCTACCTTCCACACAACATGTTCTGGTGACATCTCTCAGCCGGTGAATGTCATTCTCTTTCAGGTGTCTGTGTGTACTCCTCTTTCTCATCACCTTTTTATATCTTTTCTCATCATAAAAGCTAACGTGGCATTTGTCAACTGATTTTTTATACGTGATTTTAATTTATTCATTCCTTCTTCCTATCCTAATAATTTCAACAGATTCTGATAGACATATTCTCTCAGAAAATCTGCCTCCAGGTCAAGTTCGATTTTTTTCTCTGCTGCGATGCGGTACATAAAATAGACAGAAAGCTGGGTTTCGACTGCGGCTCTCCGCAGAAAAACATTCTCTTCCCTGATCAGTCCTTCGCGGACACCCTCCTCCACAATGCTGTTGATAATCTCGTTTTTCTCCTTATCGCAGCACTGGTGTTTCATACGCTCATACTCATCTTTCAGATTCTTTGGTATCTCGTATGATTCCAATACCATTTTTATCAGGAAAAAGACACCCTGCTTTTCTTTTACATGCTCATCAATAAAATCCATGACCTCGTTAATTTTCTGTTGAAACGTTCTGTTATCTGTAGAAATTACCTGCAGTTTTTCAAAGCACACTTTCACATAATATAAAATTGCAGAAGAGATTATCTCTTCCTTTGAAGAAAAATATTCGTATGCCGTTCCTTTTCCAATGCCTGCCCGGCCTGTGATATCAGCTACTTTTAAAGTATTGATATCACAACCTTCATTAATGAACTCAATGACTGCCTGATACATGGCAAGCACTTTCTGTGATGGATCCTGTATCAGTTTCTGCTCGTCCATTATAAGTCCTCCTCGACCATGCTCTTATTACGGTTAAATGCATCATAAATACATGGAACAACGATCAGAGTTAACAGTGTACCATATAACAAACCGCCAACCGTTACGATCGCCATTGGCTGCATCATTTCTGAACCTTCTCCAAGTCCGACTGCCATCGTGGACATGGACAGGATCGTGGTGAGTGCGGTCATAAGGATCGGACGGAGTCTCGTTTTTCCTGATTCGATAATGGCATCTTTTTTCTCCATTCCGCCACGGCGGAGCTGGTTGATAAAGTCTACCATAACGATACCGTTATTTACGATAATTCCGGCAAGCATGACAAATCCAATCATTGCCACAACGCTGACTTCATTGCCGGTAAAGTAAAGTGCGAACAGACCACCTGTAAATGCCAGCGGGATTGTAAACATAATGATAAACGGCGACAACAGTGACTGGAACTGTGCTACCATGACAAGGTAAATGAAGATAACTGCCAAAAGAAGCATCAGATACAACTGATTCATCGCATCTGCGATCATCTCATCCTCACCTGCCATCTCAATGGAGTATCCTTCCGGCAGATCGATCTTATCTAACTCTTTCTGGATTTCATTACTCAGCAGACTGACATTATGGTCATCATCCACTCCTGCGGTCACACTGATATATCTGGTCTGCGCATCACGGTTGATCGTTCCTAAGGTGTAACCTTCCTCAAACTGTGCAATATCAGAAAGTGCTACTTCTGTCTCGTTTCCTTCTCTGTCTGTATAGGTAAAGGTCAGGTTTTTGATATCAGCCAATGTAACATCGGACTGCTCCTCGCTCTGTACATAAACCTGATAATCATTTACATCGGTAGAGATCGTTGTTGTGGAGGTTGACGATGCCATCTCCCCATAAACAAGCTGGAATACCTGTGCAACGGTCATGCCGTATTTTGCAGCTTTTTCTTTATCTACAGAAATGGTGAACGACGGTGTTGTGTTATCAAGTCCATCATCCACATCTACGGTTCCCTCGGTGTTCTCTACTACCTTTGCAACCTCGCCTGCAAGTTCCTGCAGTTTGTCAAGATTATTTCCTTTTACATTGATCGTCAGTCCACTTCCCATAAGTGATGTCATATCAGAAGCAGAGGTGTCTGTTGTAACTTCGCAGTCCATGTCTTTGGTCAGTTCATCCAACTGTTCGATTACATCTGCACTGCTCACTTCAGATTCTTCATCCAGAATCATATACATGGAAATACTGTCTGTAGAACTGCTTCCCATCATGGAAAGAGCACTTCCACCTGCCATGGCACCAATGGTCTCAATGCCATCGATCGTCATTGCTTTTTCCACGACTTCATCTGCCATTTCTGTCAGTTCGCCAAACGTAAGTGTCTGATCCTCTTTTGCTGAAATCGTCGCACTGATCTGGTTTGTCTCCATGTTCATATCCATGAAAGAATATCCTCTGGAGAATGCTGCCACAACACTTGTTCCAAGCAATACGATCACTGCGATAAATACGATTGGTTTGAAACGCAGACATACCGCTAAAATTTTTCCATAAAAATCTTTTACTTTATCAAAGAGATTATGCCTGATCTCTTTTGTATTTTTTAATAATCCTGCTGCCATCATCGGCACGAAAGTCAATGCCACGAGAAGACTCGCTGCAAGCGTAAATGCAATTGTCAGCGCAATATCCACAAATAACTGTCTTGTGATACCCTCTGTAAAAATAATCGGTGCAAATACACAGATGGTTGTAAGTGTGGATGCTATGATCGCCCCTGTCACCTGTGAAGCGCCTTCCACGGCTGCTTTCCGGATGGAATACCCCTCTCCCCGCAATCGATAGATGTTCTCGATCACGACAATGGAGTTATCCACCAACATACCAATTCCGAGTGCCAGACCCGACAGCGAAATGATGTTTAACGTAATATGCGTAAAGTACATCAGTACCACTGCAAAAACAACACTGAGTGGGATGGAACATGCTATTACAAGTGTAGGTTTGATATCTTTTAAGAATAATAACAATACAATAATTGCAAGGATGGCTCCCACGATCATGTTTTCTACGACTGATTTCACGATCATGTCAATGTAAATACCCTGATTCATGAGAACGCTCAAATGTAACGCTGTATTTTCTTTTTCCAGACTGTCAAATTTTTCCAACAGTCTGTCTGTGACATCTCCGGTGGAATATCCGGTCTGCTTTTCAATGGAAAGCATAACGGCTGCATTGCCATTCACTTTCGAATAAGAATCACCGGAGTTGTCAATGTACTCGATGTCTGCCACATCCAACAGTCTGACCGGTTCGATACCATCCATACCAAGATCCATCAGAACGAGATTTTCAAGATCTGCTTTGGATGTCACCTCATCTCCGACTCGCACCAGATACTGCTCGTTCCCCTCTGTCACATAACCTGCCGGCATGGAGAAGTTCTGTGCTGTCAGAAGATTTTTTAAGGTATCCATTGTAAGGATCGTGTTCAGATCCGCTGAATCTTTTGCCTGCTCTTTTGCATCATCTAACTGGCTCTGTCCCTCTTCGATCTTATTTGCTGCAACAGCAAGATCCGCATATCCCTTGCTCATCTCCATGATACCGGATATCTGGGATTCATTTAAAGTCACTAATGCGTCATCTAAAGATGTTTTACCGTCTGCCACCTGTGTCTGGGCGGACTCGATTGTCGCGATTCCCGCCGCAATCTGTGTCTTGCTCTCACTCAATTTTGAGATTGCAGCCGGAATGTCTTTGTAAGAAGTCAGCGTCACACCTGCATCTGCAAAAGAGGATGCCTGACTCATCAGCATCACATTGATATCATCCAGTTTGGACTGTAATGTCACGATCTGGCTGGCAATGTCACTCTCACTTGTATAGGAAGTCCCTGCCTGTGCATTGATCTGGGCAATGGCTGTGGATTCCATGTATGCGATGAAATCGGATTCGCTGGCCGCATTTTTATATGCTTCTAACATTTTAGGATCTGCCTGTAAAGTTGAAATCACTGTTTCCAACTGATTCGCCTGTTCCTGTGTCATCTGACCATATTGAACCGCTGCTGCAAGCGCTTCCTCCACTGTCATGTCTGCACCTGTCATTGGATTTTTTGCTGTTAAAATTGCCATTACACCATCGTGCGCCTGATATAACTGCTTTGCCCCACTCTTCGCCTGGCTGACACCGTCTTTTGCTTTCTGCAGACCGTCAATCGCGCTCTGTAACTGCGTTGCTCCATCATAAGCTGACTGTAACGACTTGATTGCACCATCCATGGACGACTGTGATTTCTGAAGATCTGATAATTGTGTGGTCAGATCTGCTTCGGTGTTAAACAGTTGGATTTTATTATTAATGATCTCATTTTCACCTGCTCCAAGCTGGCTTCCCATCTCTTTTTCACCATCGGAAAGCTTCTTTTTCCCACTGTCGATCTGGGAAGATGCCTTGTCTAACTCTGCCTGTGCATCTGTAAACTGGGCATCTATTTTGCTTAAAATCTGTTCGTTTAAAGCATCTATTTTTTCCTGATTCATGGTTACCTGAAGGTCCGTATCCAGCACACCTGTTGCCGTCACAGATGCCACACCCTCGATACTCTCAAGCAGTGGTAATAGTTCATTATCCACATAATCAGATACCTCTGCCTGATCCATACCATCCACATCCGCAGATGCGATCATGACCGGCATCATATCCGGATCGATCTGCATAATGATCGGTGAGCCCGCTGAATCCGGGAACTGTCCGGTCAACTGATCCAGCTGCTGCTGAATCTCAATCATAGCAGAATCCATGTTCGTGCTCTGCTCATACTCCAAAATAACCATAGAATAGTTATCATAGGACATGGAACTTACATTATTAATATTGGAAGTTGTCGCCATTGCCGCTTCGATCGGCGATGTCACATCTTTTTCCACTTCCTCCGGACTTGCACCCACATCTGTTGTGACAACGATCACATACGGCAGATTCATTGCCGGCAGCAGATCTGTTGTCATCCTCGTCAGCGAAACAACTCCTAAAACGATCACCAGTACAACAGCCACTAACACTGTGTACGGACGTTTTACACTATACTTCGGGATCATTCTCGTTCCTCCTGAAAAATTATATGTCTGATTGGCTATTGCATTCCCGCAAGCCAAAACCGACCGGTCGGTCGGCAAAAATCAGTTTACTCCTCTCTCATCAAAATGCAAGGAAAATCGGACAGAATTTAGAATTATTTTAGAAATGGAACAAAATTTCCTATTTACGCAAAAATGGAGTACCTATCGGTACTCCATCCCACGAGACTGTATCTTTCCAATATATAATAACAGAGGCTTTACTCTTTTTTGTTTATGACTGCTGTTCTACCAGTTTCTGTATTGCCTGCTGCTCTGCTTCCGGCATCAGCTTTGATACCTCGATCAGAACGATCAGTTCTTTTGCATAGGAAGCAACCTCATCAAAACAATTTTCTACTGCTTTCATAATGACTGGCATGGAAATAACCTTCTCATCCGGGACATCAATAATCTCATCCACGTTTCCAACCTCAAGCCCAATCTTTGTACCATTCATGGATGCAACGATGATATTGTTGATTTCCTGTTCCGGATAATGAAACTGTTCTGCCAGACTGTACACTGCAATAACTTCTCCGTGCAGATTCATGATCCCATGAACCTGTGGCAGTGAATTTGGAATATTCACCACATTCATTCTTGTTTCAATGGATTCCACATCATTGACAGGAATACCAAACTTCACTCCATTTAACAAAAATGTAAGTAACTGCATTATAATCTCTGTCTCCTTTCTTATGATTCGATCTCGGGACATTTCGCAGTATCCATAAGACCTGCAAAAAGGGGACTGGCACAAAAGTACCGCCCCACTATTCTGTTCTCACCCTGTTCTATTCATCTTCGCTGTCTTCATCATCAACGATCGCTGCTGCCGCACCTGCCACAGATGAAACAACCGCTATCACAACAACGATGACAACCAAAAGTAATAAAATTCCCATGAAAACTAAAAAACCGCCTTCTGTCATGTCTTCCTCCGTTCTGAAAGGATTGTGCAGATTCACTTCTCAACCATTTCTTTTTTTCCAAAATCTGTGCCTATTATAGCACATTAGCAACTGGAAAAAAAGAGCCTATGTTTGATTATTTCAGATAATTTTTCTGATGTTTTTTAATATTGTAATCTTTTTCTGCTACATCAAAGGAGAACCGCCGTGATATGGGGAATCACGACGGTTCTCAGGGAAGGTTTTTTCATTTGTAGCTATATTCTAATTTATCCTTTTACACTGCCGAGGGCAACACCCTGTACGATGTGTCTGGATAAGATCAGATAAATGATAATAACTGGGAAGATAGAAAATGCGATCATCACATAAACCTGACCCATATCAAACTTCAGCCAGTCAGCTGCACGAAGCTGTGCGATTAAGATTGGCAGTGTCTTTTTCTTGTCATTGTGTAAGATCAAAGCCGGTACAAAATAATTATTCCAACTGCTTACAAATGTAAAGATTGCCTGTACTGCAATGGCAGGTTTCATTAATGGAAGTACAATATTGTTAAATGTATGGAACTCACCGGAACCATCAATTCTGGCTGCCTCGATCAGAGATACCGGCAATGTACTTTCCATGTACTGTTTCATGTAAAAGAATGTGACCGGTGCAGCGATCGTTGGGACGATCAAAGGGATAAATGTATCTTCCATTTTTAATGTACCGACTAATTTTACAAATCCAAGTGCAGTTACCTGTGTAGGGATCATCATAACTGCTAAGATAAATGCATAGATGTATTTTTTCAGTTTAAAATCATATGCATGGATCGCATAAGCTGTCATGGTTGAAAAATAAGTACATAACGCTGCTGACAGTACCGATACGATCAGACTGTTTATCATACCCTGCCATACCGGAAGTGTTCCGTGTACCAGATTGTTCCAGTTTTCCAGCAGATGTGTGCTTGGCAGTGGTGTAAATCCGGCCTGCAGTTCACCGTTCGATCTGGTCGCATTAATGAACAGCACATAGAACCAGAACAGGCAGGCAAATGTAACAAGAATCAGGACTACATAAGCGATAAATCTTCTTGCATGGATTCCAAGTCCTTTTTTCAGATTTTTATTTTCGTTCATAATAACACCTCACCTTTCTATTCTACTCATGCTTTTCTCTTATCGTTTCCAGTTACCTTAAAGACAATAAGACTTAAAATTGCGGTGATGATGAACAGGATTACGGATACTGCACCAGCCATTCCGTAGTTCTTGCTGTACAGATGTTTATTTAAGAACATGATCAATGTCATGGTCGATCTCATTGGATCACCGGTACCATTGGTCAAAATCTGCGGTACATCGAATAACTGTAATCCACCGATCAGTGATGTGATCACAACATATACTAAAATCGGACGGAGCAGCGGTAATGTGATTTTGTAGAATACCTGTGTGGAAGTTGCGCCATCCACTTCTGCCGCTTCAAATAAAGAAGTATCGATACCCATCATACCTGCCATTAAAAGAATGGTCGTATTACCAAACCACATCAGGCAGTTCATAAGGGCGATCAGTCCTCTCGCACTTCCTGTGTTTGCCAAGAACTTATATGGCTCTGAAATAATTCCGATCTGCATTAAAATCGAGTTGATCGGTCCACCATCCGAGAACAGTGTAAAGAACAACATGGAAAATGCGGATGCCATGATCAGGTTTGGCAGATAGATCACGGTCTTGAAAAATCTGCTTCCTTTTAATTTCAAACGCACATCAGAAAACCATGCACCTAACAGTAATGACAAAATAATCTGTGGCACAAAACACATGATCCATAAAATCATGGTATTCTTTGCGTAAATCCAGATATCGCCCTGTGTAAACAGCGTTTTGTAGTTCTCCAGTCCCACAAAGTTAGGTCCGATCTGTGTCAGACCCGATAAATAATTTTCAAAAAAGCTGTTATAAATGGTATTAAACAGTGGTATAAGCTGGAATACAACATACACCAGAATAAAAGGAATCAGAAAAATGTAACCCCATTTGTTATATCTGACTGCTTTACTGCTTTTCTTCTTCATAACGCCTCTTGCCCCCTTCTTTTTATTTTTCACAGAGTTCACAGCATCCCTTCACGGACATCTTTTTGTGCAAATCTGCTGTCAGCTCTGCGCTTTACGCCGCTGACTGCTTTCTCTCCGTCCGGAGATAGGTATAAAGATAGCCGCACCCGCCGGTCTGGCAGGCGCGGCTTATTATTTTAGTATGTTAAGTCCGGATATTTCTCAACAACTGCTTTGTAGAATAAGTCAAGTGCATCATCAAGTGAAGCATTGCCTTCAAAGTAGTTCTTCATAGCGTTCTGGAACTCTTCGTTACATCCCTGATCGTATGCAGAAAGGTTGCTTAAATCAAGTTTTTCTACACTTGCACAGTACATAGACAATGGGTTCTGTCCGCCTAATACTTTACTCTGGTAGCTTGTATCTGCTGCCATTGCTTCCATAGCCGGTTTATTGTTAACGAAGTCATCATCTTTTACTACGATATCTTTCATGATCGTCTCGTCTGTTGTCATCTTTAAGATGATATCTTTTACAAGACTTGCGTTATCTGTACCTGTTGCTCCACAGATCCATGTACCGCCCCAATAGAATCCCTGAGGTCCTGGTGTAGCGCCCCATCCACCGTTGTAACCGATAGATCCTTCGGTGTCGGCTGCCATAGAGAAGTTCACGAACCATGCCGGTCCAAAGTAGCAGAATACTTTTCCTTCAGGATAGAAACCTTTCTTCCAGTCATCGCCCCAGAGTTCATATGTCTCTGTCTCGCCTGCATCATAAAGCTCTTTTGAATCAGATACCCATTTCATAATGTTATCATCAATATTGATCTTGCCATCTTCTACCCATTTAGAAGTAACGTTGTTAGAGTATACACGGTAAGTATCATTGACAGAAGATGTCATCTTGTATCCGGCAGCTTTCATTGTCTCTGCTGTATCATTGAAAGTATCCCAGTCTGAAACATATTTCTGAACTTCGTCAGGATCGTCTGTTCCAAGAACTTCTTTTGCTGCATCACGGTTATAGAATAATACGCCCGGGCAGCCCTGCCATGAAACACCTTTTAATACACCGTTAGAATCTGTAACGATATCTTTTGTATACTGATACTGGTTTGCAAGGTCTGCATCTGTAATTCCAAGATCTGCGATCGGCATTGTATAATCTGTATCGACATATTTCAGTGCGTAGTCAGCTTCTACTAAGAATAAGTCAATCTTGTCATCGGCTGCTGCTGATTCCTGTTTTAATAATGTTGCATCCAGATTGTTCTGATATGCGTTGTCATCACTTGGTGTGATGTTCCATTTTACGGTAACATCCCCAATCTTACCAGTTGTGGCATCCACTTCCTCATATCCAGGATAGTGATCTGTCAGACGGCTCTTAAACTCTTCATTCCAGCAATAAATGTTGAAAACTTTTCCCTCATCACCTGTTGTATCTGTCTCCGCTGCATCAGATCCAGATTCTGTTGCCGTTGCTGCTACACCTGAGTTGCTGTTGTCTGCGGATGTTGTGTCTGATGACCCACCACATCCTGCTACCATAGTTGCTACCATGGATACACATAATAATGCGCTAATGATTTTCTTTTTCATAGAAAACCCTCCTCCTTAATTTTTTGGCTTCCGCCTTGTTTACATTGTTATTTTTGTTCCGGAATCTTTCCTACCGATTGTCCCGGTATGAGGATTCCTTCTATAACGACTCTCTCTAAGAGAGTTGTTTTTGGTTTTTCAATGGAACCGATCAGCCGTTTTGCAGCCTCTCTGCCAATCTCTTCTGTGTCCTGCTTAATTGTGGTAAGCTTCGGATGCAAAAGCTGTGACATCCTTGTTCCGTCGTATCCTGCTACCGAAATGTCTTTTGGTATCCGAAGTCCCATCTCTATAATGACATTTCTTCCACCGATCAGTGCGGTGTCATCAGGATAAATGATACAGGTTGGCGGATTTTCCAGATTCAGAAGTTCCTTCGTCTGTTTTGCCGCTTCCTTTGTCTCCAGGTAACCTGCTGTACGGATGTACTCATCCGGGACTTCCAGCTTCAGTTCATCCATTGTCCGGTAAAAACTTGTCAACCGGTCTTTGGTAACTGCCGAACCATTCTGCTGTCCGTGGATGTAAGCGATCCTCCTGTGTCCCTGAGAATAAATATATCTGACCAGATCTTCCATGCCCTGAATGTTGTTCGAGCTGACCGCCGTGCAGTTGTGATGCAGGTAGTCAATGGTGACAACCGGTACTTCGCTATTCATCAGTTCCATGACACCAGGGTCGTTAAAATCCGCACACACAATTGCAACTCCTTCAAAATTCCGGTATTTGCAATGTTCCAGATAAGACATCTTCCGGTTTTCAAAACAGGTATTGATAAATGTAATGTCATAACCCTGCTTCTCCGCCTGAACTTTCAGACCATTTAATACTCCTGAAAAATATTCATGCTGTAAACCTCTTCCTGCTTCCTCTTCAAATAGAACTCCGAGGTTGTATGAATGGTTGGTCTTAAGTGATCTTGCTGCTGCATTCGGGAAATATCCTAATTGCTCTGCTACCGTCCGGATACGACTCTTTGTCTCTTCACTGATATCTTTTTGATCATTTAATGCCTTACTGACGGTGGCAGTTGATACTCCACACTTTTCGGCAATTGTTTTTAAAGATACCATTGAATCCTCCAGGTACTTCTTCCAGACTTTATTATGTATGACCTGTTGTCTAGTTACTTAAGTCTTTCGAAGTTTTTACTTAATCGTTTTCGCACTTTTAATATAGCTCTTATGCAAGTGGATTGCAATACTTTTTTGACATTTCGGCTAATTTTACATTTTTATTTCTGATTTTTTGTGCATTTTTTATGATTCTTTCTGTTTTTTAACAGTTTTTGCAGCAAAACCTTATACGTTTTCGTATTTCAAGCTTAATTATCCAGCTTAACCTTCTTTTGTTGCTTTCTTCCATATTAGGTTGTAATTTTTGTTAAAAGTGCTGTTTTTGCTTATTTCAAAGGATTTTTTGTTGATTTTTATAATTCTGCAAGATATAATTTTATATAAGGAATATTTACTTAATCGTTTTCGTTAAGTAATATGCAAAACAAGGAGGCTAAATCCTGCACAGCTTGCTGGGCGTTGCTCCTGTAAGGACGCATGCTATGCACGCATAGCAGACATTTTGCTTCGCAAAACAAGGAGGCTAAATCCTCTGCTCCTGTATGGACAGTCGCATTTTGCTTCGCAAAACAAGGAGGATTTATATGAAATTCGGATATTTCGATGATAATGCAAAAGAGTATGTCATCACTTCCCCAAAAACACCACTGCCTTGGATTAATTACCTCGGCTGTGAAGATTTCTTTTCATTAGTTTCAAACACATGCGGCGGCTACAGCTTTTATAAAGATGCAAAGCTGTTACGTCTTACCAGATACCGTTACAACAATGTTCCCGGAGACAGCAACGGACATTACTACTATATTAAAGAAGGAAATACCATCTGGAATCCGGGCTGGATGCCAACCAAGACTGATCTGGATTCCTATGAATGTCATCACGGTATCGGTTATTCCATTTTTAAAGGAAGCAAAAATGATCTTGCCGCAGAGCTGACAGACTTCGTTCCAATTGGAAGCACCTGCGAGATCAATAAGCTAACCATGACCAACCACAGTAAAGAAGAAAAACATTTTTCCATTTTTTCCTATGTAGAGTTCTGTCTCTGGAATGCAATGGACGATATGACAAACTTCCAGCGTAACTACTCCACCGGAGAGGTTGAGATCCATGGTTCCGCCATCTATCATAAAACCGAGTACCGGGAAAGAAGAAACCATTACGCTGTTTACGCCGTCAATGCTCCGATTGCCGGATTTGATACAAGTCGTGATGCATTTCTTGGTGCATATGGTGAAAATTCGGCTCCTGAAGTTGTCGTATCCGGCTCCTGCAAAAATTCTGTTGCAAGCGGCTGGGCTCCGGTCGGCAGCCATCAGTTAGATGTAACCCTTGCCCCGGGCGAATCCAGAACTTATGTGTTTGTTCTCGGTTATGTGGAAAATCCGGCATCAGAAAAATGGGTTGGCAGACCGGAAGATGGTATCATCAACCGCACTCCTGCTGAAAAATTATTAGAAAAATTCAACTCAACAGAAAAAGCAGACCATGCACTTGCCGATCTGAAAGCTTACTGGGAAAAACTACTCAGCCATTTTACTGTTTCTTCCAAAGAGGAAAAGCTTGACCGCATGGTAAACATCTGGCACCAGTATCAATGTATGGTAGCCTTTAATATGAGCCGTTCCGCTTCCTATTACGAATCCGGCATCGGACGTGGAATGGGATTCCGTGATTCCTGTCAGGATCTTTTGGGCTTTGTTCATCTGATTCCAGACCGCGCACGTCAGAGAATTTTAGATATCGCTTCCACACAGTTTGAAGACGGCAGTGCTTATCATCAGTACCAGCCACTCACCAAAAAAGGGAACTCTGATATCGGAAGCGGTTTTAACGATGACCCACTGTGGCTCATTGCCGGAACTGCAGCTTACATCAAAGAAACCGGAGACTACTCCATTCTGGATGAGCGCACACCATACGACAACGATGATTCCAAGGCAACGGATCTTATGGAACACTTGAGAAGATCCTTCCACTATACCATGGAACACCGTGGTCCACACAAACTTCCGCTGATCGGACGTGCTGACTGGAATGACTGTCTGAACTTAAACTGCTTCTCTACAGAGCCAGGCGAATCGTTCCAGACCTTCGGACCATCGGAAGGTCCTAATGCAGAATCTGTTTTCATTGCCGGAATGTTCGTCCGCTATGGAAAAGATTACGTGGAAATCTGCAGACACCGTGGCATGGCTGAGGAGGCTGCTCTTGCAGAAGAAGCCATTGCAGATATGGAGAAAACAGTTTTGGATGCCGGCTGGGACGGAGAGTGGTTCCTGCGTGCATACGATCATTATAAAAACAAAATCGGATCCAAAGAATGCGAAGATGGCAAGATTTACATTGAGCCACAGGGCTTCTGTGTCATGGCAGAGATTGGCTTAAAAGAAGGCAACTGCTTAAAAGCAATGGAATCTGTTGAAAAATATCTGGATACCAAATACGGTATTGTATTATTGCAGCCACCTTATCACAGATATCATGTTGAGCTCGGTGAAATCTCTTCTTATCCACCAGGATACAAAGAGAATGCCGGTATTTTCTGTCACAACAACCCATGGATCTCCATTGCAGAAACTGTTGTTGGCCGTGGAAACCGTGCATGGCAGGTCTACACAAGAACCTGTCCGGCATATATCGAAGATATCAGTGAAATTCATCGCACAGAGCCATATGTATACTCCCAGATGATTGCCGGTAAAGACGCTCCAAACTTCGGAGAGGCAAAAAATAGCTGGCTGACCGGTACTGCTGCATGGACATTCTTAAATGCTTCCCAGTATATCCTCGGTATCCGCCCTGATTATGATGGTTTGATCGTAGATCCTTGTATTCCTTCCTTTATGGACGGCTTCACCGCAAAACGTGATTTCCGTGGCACGACTTACCACATTGAGGTTGAAAACCCGGATCATGTAGAAAAAGGTGTTGCTTCTGTTACCGTGGATGGCAATGCGATTGAGGGAAATCTTATTCCTGTGGACGCTGGCAAAAAAGAGGTTCACGTTAAGGTTATTATGGGATAACTAGAACAAGTCAATATTATTGGCTATTATAACGAAAAATCGTACAGACAAAATATGATATTCCTGTTCGCAAAGCTCACAAAGGAAATCATATTTGTCTGTACGATTTTTCGTTTATTTACACTATGAATGACTTGTGCATAGACACTGAGATATGCCCTGCTTATGTTCTAAATATAGCCGCAAAATCTGCCAAATTACGTTGTTGGCTCCGGTTTTCAATATCTTTGCAAAACAAATTCAGTTCTAACATACCTTATTCCTGCTTGTAACATAGATATGTCCAATCCCAAATATTACTGCAAATATAATCAAAAAATAATGTAACATTGTTATACCACTTAATAAGAAGATGCCAGTCGGTATAACAGCCAATGCCATTTGCTCCCGGTAAGTCTGTTTATTAAAGTAAAGCATCCAGATAATCCAATATGAGAGCATTAGCACTGTATTTCCAACAAGATAAATAATAAACGCATTTATGGAAGGAAATCCAGATTCAACTATGCCAATATTGAATATCATAAGAAACATACATCCATAACGTCCTATCTGTTCCAGAATATTCATAAATTTATTGGTACATTTATTTTTCTGATTCTTCACCCGGACTGCATATATAATATTCGGAATTAAAAGAAGAATCACTAAAACAAGCCCAAACGTATTAAGCCAGTTCATTCCAAGTTTTCCTGCTACAAAAACAGATGTTGGACCGTCTGCTCCACCAATTATAGATATATTATCTGACATTATTGCATCTCCCATAAAATAAATCAAAATTTAACAACTGACAAACAATGTTTTTAGCTATACTAGTTTCAAACCGATTTTATCATACCGGCAATATTGCTTTTTCAAGAAGTCCCTTATAAATCTTCTCAACATCATAATCCGGCGTATACTGGTCAAGCATCTCATAGATCTGTCTCATCAAATTTATCGGTTCTTCCAGCATATCTGCTGTTTCTTCTGCACTACAGCCTTTTTTATACTTCTTGATAATAAGCTCAATTTTGGCTTCCATTTTTCCTTCTATTTTTCCTTCGCGTTTTCCAGCATTTCTGCCTTTCAATTCTGATTCACGCAAATCATCCGCAAATAATTCCCGTAATGCTTGACACATTCGCCTTTCCTCCTTTAATTCTTTCCAGTTGGCACGCATAATCGTATCTGCAAGTGCCTGATATAATTTTGATTCTTTTTTCTTTCCATACTGTTCGATAAAATTCCGGATTTCACCACCTGATTTCAAATCATTGCGGAGATTGTTCAGCCAATAGTTATTTTCTTTTGATAGTTTTGGAATGATGATTAGCTGTATTGGAATCGAATCTCCAATCAGATAGTAAATACCGTTTTCTATATTTTTTATTGACATTTTTTTGTCATATTCCAGCCTTTGCAGCATTTTCACCGGATAATGGTAACATACAAATGTAATGGTCAGTTCCGTTGCTGGTATCTGATCTACGTCACCTGTTTCGGATTTATAGAGACAGGCATATCCATATGTTTTGTAAAAATCATCAATATTCAGTTTGTCATCCGGTGATTTGTACTCAATAATATTATACTGCCGAAAGATTCTTCCGATATTCTTTTTGATTTTTACATCCTTCTCATTCTTTACCAACACATCAATCTGCATTGGTTTCTTTGAAAGCAAATGTTCCGGCTCAAATTCCAGATACTCTGCTTCATCTTCCAGCTCAATCTGCAGCGCCGCATCAAAAGCTGGATGCCATTGGATTTTGTCATCGTTTGTGTTCAATCATTTTCCCCCTTTATGATAGTTGAATTTTCTGTATTTTTCAATGCGTATGTACTATTTTTATCACGAAATGCCCCCAAATACACATCAGTAATACACAATAGAAATCTTTTGCATTGAAAATGTTCATCAAAATGGAATCTCGTGCCGAAACGGCTATGATACTTGAGATATATTCCATCACCAGAAAACTGATTTTGGATTTGCAAACAGGAACGATAAGAAAAAAGCAGTTATACTTACTAATAGCTGCGTATTGTTTTGTCTGCGACTTTGATGTAGCCATAGTGTAAGCTACTCTGTGCAGAATGTCAATTCCAAAATTGCCGTTTCATCTCATAATGCGAATAACCGGAGTTTAACTTGTGAACTGCCGCTTATAGGTGGTGTTACGGATTTCCTAAGGTTATGTCGTATTGCATGCCAACAAAGTGTATAGAAATATAAAAAATAGAACTGTTTGTTTTC
>ENA-OPCM01000937-OPCM01000937.1-human-gut-metagenome-genome-assembly--contig:-NODE-937-length-20495-cov-2.900294_pt1 | contig 20495 bp, 22 predicted proteins | sample MGYA00241252_ERZ501484 | MGnify/ENA primary metagenome ERZ501484 (study PRJEB25962, sample SAMEA2042583) | human gut metagenome | biome: human gut; feature: human-associated habitat; material: faeces...
AATTTTTATTTTTGCCTACAAATATTTTACACTAACTTGAAAATTTAGCAATTCATTTTTGTTTTAGTTTTATTTGCTAATACTGTACAATTATGTTATAATGTTTCAAGATTTTGGAGTTTTCTATCTCCTTGCAAGACTAAATATTACATTAGGAGGCAAAAAAATGACATCTGCAGACGAAAAGTTAAACCGGCAATTCAAAGAAGTTATAAGGCCATACATTAACCGATTGAATGAATTCTTTGATAATCCTCATTCTTCCAAAATAGTTCTTATAACCGATGGCTCTATAAATTCTAACTGCACAACTAGTACCTTATATTATATGGTGGGCAAAAAATGTAAAACAGTCCAAATCTCAGAATTAACTTTATCGCAAGTATACGCATATGCTAGCGTAAGTCCTAAACGTCTTATTTCTATTGGACAACGAGATGCTGGAAATCTTTTTATCAAAGTTAGAATTCACTAATTCTTTAACTTATCAACGCAAAAAATGTTAGTTCAAAATTTGAACTAACTTTTTTTTGTGTATTATTTCTTTGCTGCTTTTATAAAAGCTTTAAATAATGGAGCTGGTTTATCTGGTCTTGATTTAAATTCAGGATGAAATTGTCCTGCTATAAAAAATTTATTGGCAGGTATTTCAACAATTTCTACTAATAAATCATCTGGTGATGTACCAGAAATTTTCATTCCTGCTTCTTCAATTTTTGCTCTAAAATCATTATTGAATTCAAATCTATGTCTGTGTCTTTCAGAGATTTCATTTGAATTATATACTTTTTCAGCTAAAGTATTTTCTTTAATTTTACAAGGATATGCACCAAGTCTCATAGTTCCACCTTTTTTCTTAACATCCTTTTGTGTATCCATTATATGAATAACAGGATTTTTAGTTCTTCTATCAAACTCTGTAGAACTTGCATCCTTTAATCCAACAACATTTCTTGCGAATTCAACAACAGCCATTTGCATACCTAGACAAATTCCTAAAAATGGTACATTATGTTCTCTGGCAAATTTTATTGCATTAATTTTACCCTCAATACCTCTATTGCCAAATCCTCCTGGAACTAGTATGCCATCAAATTTTTTTAACATTTCCTCTGCTTTTTCATCATCTGTAATTAATTCTGAATCAACAAATTCTATATCAACATTTACATTATTTGCAAATCCACCATGTTTTAAGCTTTCAACAACAGATAAATATGAATCTTCTAAACTTATATATTTACCTACAATAGCAATTTTAACTGCATTTTCTGGAATATTCTTTATTTTTTCAATCATTTTTTCCCATTTTTCGTTTTTAGGAGCTTTATTTTTTAAATTAAGGTGTTCACAAACAACCTTAGCTAAACCTTCTCTTTCTAGCATTAATGGAACTTCATATAATACATCTACTGTAGAATTTTGTATAACATTTTCTTTTTTAACGTTACAGAATAACGCAATTTTATCTTTCATTCCATCAGGAATTCTAATTTCAGATCTACAAACTAATACATCTGGTTTTATTCCATATGATTGAAGTTCTCTTACAGAATGTTGTGTTGGTTTTGATTTTAATTCATTTGAACCATGGATATATGGTAATAATGTTACATGAATATACATAACATCTTCATTTTTTTGTTCTAGTCCAATTTGTCTTATTGCTTCAATAAATGGCAAACTTTCAATATCACCAACAGTTCCTCCAATTTCTGTTATTACAATATCAACATCTGTTTCATCAAACTTGTATACTTTTTCTTTAATGGCATTTGTTATATGAGGTACTACTTGTACTGTTTTTCCTAAGTAATCTCCTTTACGCTCTCTTTCGATAACTTCTGAGTATATTCTTCCTGTTGTTATACTTGAATTTTTTGTTAAACTTTCGTCAATAAATCTTTCATAATGACCTAAGTCTAAATCAGTTTCTGCTCCATCATCAGTTACAAAAACTTCGCCGTGTTCACAAGGGTTCATTGTACCTGGATCAACATTTATGTATGGGTCAAATTTTTGAATTGTTACTTTATATCCTCTATTTTTCAATAATCTTCCCAAAGATGCTGCTGTTATTCCCTTTCCTAATCCAGACACTACTCCACCTGTTACAAAAATATACTTTGTGTTCATACAAATACCCTCCATTTAAATTATTCTAAAAACAAAAAAATAGATTAAAAAAAATTGTCCCCTGTTTTTAGGGGTTTTTTTTTAATCTATTTTTAATATATTATTATTGTATCATTACTGACAAAATTTTACAAGCAAAATTTTGTTAAAATTCATTTCTCCATTTTTTATTTAATTTTTATATATTATTTTGAATTTAAATTTTTGCTATTCTACAAAGAAAAATCCTAGTATGAAAAACATACTAGGCGGATTTATTTAATCCAATAAAAAAAATTAAATTAAAAAATGAAGAAGTCAACTTTTTGCTGACAACAAATAGTATTATACACTATTGTTTTATATTTTGTCAACTATATCTCCCTGTCTTTTATAAATGCTATTTGATTTTATAACACCTCTTACTGAAGACAATGGATATATATTTGTGTTTCTTCCAATAACACTCCCAGGATTTAAAATAGAGCCACAACCTACTTCAACATTATCACCAAGCATTGAGCCAAATTTCTTTAAACCTGTTTCAATTTTTTCACTTTCATTTTTTACAATAACTAACTTTTTATCTGATTTTACATTTGAAGTAATAGACCCTGCTCCCATATGAGATTTATATCCTAATATTGAATCTCCTACATAATTATAATGTGGAACTTGAACATTGTTGAATAGTATTACATTTTTTAGCTCTGTAGAATTTCCTACAACTGCATTTTCGCCAACTATGGCATTGCCTCTTATAAATGCACAATGTCTCACCTCAGCATTTTTTCCAATAATAGCTGGACCATTTATATAAGCAGTTGGTGCAACTTTTGCAGTTTTAGCTATCCATACATTTTCGCCTATCTTATCATATTCTTCTTTACTTAATGTATTTCCTAAATGTATTATGAAATCTTTAATTTTAGGTAATACTTCCCAAGGATATGTGCATCCATCAAACACATCTTTTGCAATTGTTTCATTTAAATTATATAAATTTTCGATTTTACATTCTTTCATAATAAAATTTTCCTTTCTAATTTTTTTCTTATAGTAATACAAAGATTTTTAAATGTCAATGTAGTATTTTCGACATTTATACATCAAATGTTGTCGTATGATTTATATTGAAAATCAATTTAAACTGTATTATTATTATGACACAATTTTTTTCAAATGTGTAATTTCATACACAAAATCTCAGAAAATAATTGAAAAAACAGACATAAATTGATATAGAAACTATTTTTTATGTTATTCATTTAACAAAAATTCCACTTTTTATTTACAAAATCGCCATATTAATATAAAATATACGCAGAATAATTTAATAAAAAAAGGTGAAAATATGTATAATTTTATTTCAAAATCTGAAAAAGATACAATTAATTTTGCAAAAGGTTTAGCTTCTAAACTACATAAGGGTGATATTATTGTTTTAACTGGTGAACTTGGATCTGGGAAAACGAAATTCACTCAAGGTTTTCTAGAATATTTTGGACTTGAAAATGAAATTTCTAGTCCTACTTTTACAATTGTTAATGAATATAATAGTAATACTGGTTTAAACATTTATCATTTTGATGTTTACCGCTTGTCAGATACTGATGAGTTTTATGCCATTGGTGGTGATGAATATTTTGAAAATGGTATTTGTATTATCGAATGGGGTGAACTTATAAAAGATGCACTTCCTAAAGATTACATTCATATAACATTTGAAAAAGATGATTCTAATGAAAATTACAGAAAATTGAAAGTTGAAACTTTTGGAAATAAATATCAAAATTTATTTTAATTATATTATTTTGGGTTTATAGGTCTTCCCCTAAAAAATCTAAATATATATACAAGGAGGATTTAATTATTCAATAGATTTTCTATATGATTAATTAAAAATAATAATGAAAATATTATCAATAGATACATCTTCTAAAATTTGCTCAGTATCTATTTTAGAAGATACCACTGTTATACTAGAAAAACATACTAATGATGAAAAAACACATTCCCAAAACCTGATGCCGCTAATTGATGAACTTTTCAAAGATACTAATTTAACATTAGATAATATTGATTTACTTGCTTGTTCACAAGGTCCTGGCTCTTTTACTGGTATTAGAATCGGAATTGCAACAATAAAAGCTTTTGCAGATGCTAAAAATATTCCAGTAGTTGGAGTTACATCTTTAGAGAGCTTAGCTTATAATATTACAGAATCTGGTTTAATTGTAAGTTTAATTGATGCCAAAAATGAGAATGTTTATTATTCTTTATTTAGTAATAATGGAACAGCATATACACAAATTGGTGATTTTAAATCATGTTCTATCCATGATATTTTAAGTGATTTATCTATATATGATGACAAATTAATTTTTGTTGGAGATGGTTCTGTAATTCACCATGATTTAATTATCACATTAATAAAAAATCCTGTTTTTGCTAATAGTGAACAAAATTTGCAAACAAGTATCAGTATTGGCAAATCTGCATATAATAAATTTACTAATGGTATATATGGTGATTCAAATTCTCTACTACCTATTTATTTAAAAAAATCTCAAGCAGAAAGAAATTTAGCTGGTGAAAAATAGATGAGTAATAATTTAAAAGAACAAATTTTAAATACTTTTGCAAATCATATTACAATTTGCAAAATGTGTGATAAAGATTTATTATATTTAAAGGAAAATTTAATTACAGAATTTGATAATTTTTGGAACTATGAAATTTTAAAGCAAGAATTTTTAAATACCAATACAACATATATTGTTGCCAAACAAAATGAAACAATTGTTGGTTTTGCAGGAATTCTTACAATTGTTGATGAAGCAAATATTATGAACATTGTTACAAAAAAAGACAAAAGAAATTTAGGTATTGGAACTTTACTTTTACAAAACCTAATACAAATTTCCAAAGAACAAAATTTAAATTCAGTAACATTAGAAGTAAATGAACATAACATACCTGCAATAAAACTATACGAAAAATTTAATTTTACTAAAGTTGGTCTTAGAGAAAAATATTATAATAACACCGATTCTGCTATTATAATGACTTTATACATATAACCAACTTTAAATTTAAGGAGGAACAAATGAAAAATAAAAATGAATTAAATTACAAAAATTTAAAAATTAGTTGTGATCCAAGTATTTTTAAATTTAAAACAACTGAAGAATTGGACAATATTGAAACTGGAATTGGACAAGAAAGAGGAATTAGAGCTTTAGAGTTTGGTTTAAATGTAGATATAAATGGATATAACTTATATCTTGAAGGTCCTGCTGGAGTTGGAAAAACAATGTATACTAAACATTATTTAGATAAAATTTCTAAAAAGCAAAAGACTCCTTGTGATTGGTGTTATATATACAACTTTGAAAATCCTAATGAACCAATTGCCTTACCTTTACATGCTGGACAAGGTAAAGAATTTAAAGAGCAAATGGATGCTTTTATAAAAGATATAAAAAATGATTTGAAAAATACATTTAACAATGAAGACTTTGAAAAAGAAAAAGCTTTAATATCTCAAACCTATGAAGAAAAACGTGAAGCCTTAATGGTTAAATTAAATAAAAAATCAGAAAAATATGGATTTCAAGTAAAATCAGCTCAAAATGGAATTTATATGATGCCTATTATTAATGGTAAAGCAATTGAACAAGAAGAATTTGAAAAATTAGATGATGAAACTAAACAAAACTTTGAAGATAATTCAAGCATTGTTCAAGAGCAAATTTTACAAGTTATTAGTGAAATAAAAAATATTGAACAAGAATCTCAAAAGAAATTATCTGAATGGCAATCTAATGTTGCTTTATTAACAATAAATGCACATATAAATTATATCAGATCAAAGTTTAAAAGAAATAAAAAAATTAGTACTTTTTTAGAAAATATCAAAAAAGATATATTAAAAAATATTGACTACTTCTTAGTAGAGCCTCAAATTGAAACACAACAAATGCCTGGTCCTAGACCTGAGCCACCAAAACCTTGGGAAAATTATAGAGTAAACTTATTTATCGATAATAGTGCACAAGAAGGTGCTCCTGTAATTATGGATTCAAATTATTCTTATCACAATATATTTGGAAAACTTGAATATGAAAATTACTATGGTTCTTTGAAAACAGATTACACTATGTTAAAACCTGGTTTACTACACAAAGCAAACGGTGGATATATAATTTTTCAAGCACATGATTTAATAGAAAATTCTGTTTGTTATGAAGGACTAAAAAAAGCATTACGTCAAAAACAATTATTAATTGAAAATACTGCAGACCCTCGCTCACCAATGGTTATGGTTTCTTTAAAGCCTGAACCAATTCCACTAGATTTAAAAGTTATTATTGTTGGAGATGAACAAATATATCAAACACTACTTGCAGTTGATTATGATTTTAGAAAATTATTTAAAATAAAAGTTGAATTTGAAGATAGCTCTGATAATACAGAAGAAAATATGAACAAATTAGCAAGATTTATTCATGGTTTCTGTGAACAAGAACAACTTCCTCACCTTGACCCATCTGCAGTTGCAAAAATAATGGAATATTCTTCACGACTTGCTGATAACCAAGACAAACTTTCTACTAGATTTAATGATTTAGCACAAATAATTGGTGAAGCTGCAACATGGGCAAAAATGAAAAAATCAAAAATTGTAACAGCTGAATTTGTAGATATGGCTTTATCTGAAAGAGCAAATAGAATAAAAAAATATGATTCAATGTATACAGAAATGATAAAAGAAAATACTTTATTAATTGATACAACAGGAGCCAAAGTAGGACAAATAAATGGTTTAACAATAATGAATATTGGTGACTATATGTTTGGAAAACCCGTAAAAATAACAGCAACAACATATACTGGAAAAAATGGTGTAATAAATATTGAAAGAGAAGTTGATTTATCTGGCTCTACTCACTCAAAAGGTGTATATATTTTAAGTGGATATTTAGGTGAAAAATTTGCACAAGATATTCCCCTATCTCTTACAGCAAGTATATGTTTTGAGCAACTATATAATGGTGTTGATGGAGACAGTGCATCAAGTACAGAGCTATATGCAATTTTATCAAGTTTATCTGGAGTACCAATTAATCAATCATTTGCAGTTACTGGTTCAGTAAACCAAAAAGGCGAAATTCAACCAATCGGTGGTGTAAATGAAAAAATAGAAGGATTTTTCCAAATTTGTAAAATGCGTGGACTTGATGGAACTCATTCTGTTATGATTCCAATTCAAAATCAAAAGAATTTAAACCTATCAAACGAAGTAGTTGATGCTGTAAAAAATGGATTATTCCATATTTATGCTATAAGTACAATTGATGAAGGAATTGAACTTTTAACTGGTGTTCCAGCAGGAAAAAAAGATTCAAACGGAAACTTCCCAGCAGGTACAATAAATTATTTGGCTTATGAAAAATTAAAAAAATATGCTGATATAAAAATAGAAGAATAAAAAATTCAAGCCAAAAGGCTTGAATTTTTTATTAGTTATTTGATGTAACTTTAAAGTGCCAAATTGCACTTTAAACATTGATGTTGCACTTTAAAATAATCTGTAATTTCGATATTAAATATAACCTGTATTCTTTTGGCAAAATATAATAGTAGATTAATTACTTATCCATTTTCTCAGCCAGATTTCTTGCCATTTGCACTCCTGAGCATGATGCCATCATTAATCCCCTTGTCATTCCTCCGCCATCTCCTATTGAATACAAACCTCTTACACTTGATTCAAAATTATTGTCTATTTCTAATTTATTACTGTAAAACTTAATTTCTGGAGCATATAGTAAGTTATCTGGATTTGCAAATCCTTCAACTATTTTATCCATCTCTTTTATAAATTGCAAAATATCTGTCATAGTTCTGTAACCTATTGCAAATGTTATATCTCCTGGTACTGCTGATTTTAATGTTGGTACTACTGAATTTTTGTCTAATTCTTCTTGCCAAGTTCTTTTTCCTCTATTTATATCACCCAATCTTTGAACTATAACATTTCCATTTGCAAGCTCATTTAAATTTTTTGCTACATTTCTTCCATAATCAATTGGTTTATTAAATGGATATGTAAAATTATGTGATACTAAAATAGCTAAATTTGTATTTGTGCTTTTTTTCTCTTTATATGAGTGCCCATTTACTAAACTTAAATTATTATCATATACTTCTGATGAAACAAAACCACTTGGATTTTGACAAAATGTTCTTACTTTATCTTTGTATGGGTATGGATATCCAATAAATTTTCCTTCATACATATATTTATTTACATCTTTCATAACTGCATCTGGTAATTCATATCTTACACCTATATCAACACAACCAGATTTTGTTATAATATTGTGTTTATCACACATTTCAACAAGCCAGTTTGCGCCTTTTCTTCCTACTGCAATTATTACATTGTCAGAAAATAATTCTTGCTTTTTATTGCTTTTCTTATTTAAAATTTTTACTCCTTTTACTGAATTATTTTCAATTATTAAATCTTGAACTTCAGTTTCAAACATCATATTTATATTATTTTCTTCTAAATAATTTTCTAACTTTTTATATAATTCATGAGCTTTTTCTGTTCCTAAATGTCTTATTGGAATATTAATAAGATTAATTCCTTGTTTTTTAGATTTTTCCTTTATTACTTTTACTTCATCTTTAAAATTTACACCTTCTAATTTTTTATCAGCTCCAAATTTTAAGTAGATATCATCAGTATAATCAATTAATCTTTTAGTATTTTCAACACCTATATATTCTTGTAAAATTCCTCCAACATAAATATCATCATCTTCATCATTATATAATGATAATTTACCATCAGAAAATGCTCCTGCACCTGAAAATCCACTTGTTATATTACAATATGGTTGGCATTTAACACATTTTCCAACTTTTTCAATTGGACAATTTCTATTTTCAACTCTTTTTCCTTGGTCTATTAATAAAATATTTTTTGCTTTTTTTAATTGAATTAATTCATATGCAAAAAAAATTCCACTTGGACCCATTCCAATAACAATAGCATCATACTTTTCACTCATAAAATCATTCCTCTCATATTTGATTTTCCTAGCTCATTATATATGTTTACGTTTTTAAATTCAATATATACTTTATTTATATTTTTAATTTAGAGCCAAAAAAGTTGAACTTATAAATATTTAATAAGTTCAACTTTTTTTCTATTGTTATAAGTATTAAGATAAATTGTAAGTTTTATCATTCTAGGAAAAAAGCTCCTGCTTTAAAACAGAAGCTCAAAAAAAACGATCAGACTAAATAATCCATTATTATAAGAATTATCAAAAATATATAAAAACTAAACATCGAAATCCCAAAAATTAAAGCTTCCTTTAATTGGCTAACTTTAATTATCATTATTGACCTCTTATTGATATCATACTTTTTATTTTTAATCCGATAAGAATATATCAATAGTTGTACAATACCAATAAAAAAACATATCATTCCAATAATCGCCATCGCCAAGATAATAATCATTATTCCTAAAATATCTAAAAAATGAAGTTTCATATTTCAGTATTCCTCCTTTTGGGTGAATAAAATTACTACTAGATACCAATGTCTGACCTCCATTAGAATCTTTTTTGCTTTTTGCACCTATTAATATTATACCATATTTCCTATATAATTCAATTACCAAATTACTATTTATCGAAATAATACATTTATTTAACCTTTTTTCAATTATAATTTATCATCAAATATCTAACAATAAAATTTAACTTCCTCCACTCCATAAAACAATTTCCATTCATACATAATATAGAAAAAATTATATCTTATTGATTTTAATATTTTATTTAAATCATGCTCTGGAATTCTACTATTATTATTAGCTAATATGCAATCTCCACTTTTGGTTAGCCATACTTTAGTAGCATTAGGACCGTGTATTTCCTTTGCATACATGTACATGAATTGGTTCTCCATTCTCATTTGCCCAGAAAAAAACAGTATAACCAAGATAGCTAAATAAATTAGGCACTTTGCATACCTCCTTTTTTTGCTACTTCAAAAAAATAACTTGCTCCTCTTTCAACAACACTTTTAAAGAGTTCAATTTCTTTTTCTGTGTAATTTCCATCTTTTCTAACAATATTGTAGGAAGGTAACTCAAATATTATTGTATCAAATCCATTTTCTGTTGGTCTTTCGAAACAAACTATAAGATATTCTTCTCCATCTTCTTTTTTTCTCATATCTGAAGAAACAACAAGTGTTCCATCTGAATATGTTACAAATTCATGCATCAATAAAATCATCTCCTTTTTTATATAATTAATATTTAAAATTATTATATCATCTTTCAAAAATAAAATCCACAAGTCTATATTTTTTCAGTCAATTATTATATCTTTTTCAAAATCATTTTATTATTGCAAATATTGAAAAATAATAAACCTAAAAAAGAAGTTACTTTGTTAAAATAATTTAACCAACTAACTTCTTCTATTTGTATTTTGTATATTTTAATAACTTTAAATTTTTTCTGCGATTAAATCATAGTCTTGTGTTTTCAAAACTTTTACTTTTACAAATTGACCTTCTAGATTTTCTTCATTGCAGTTTACAAATATTACTCCATCTATATCTGGTACATCCATATAACTTCTTGCTATATAGTATTTTCCATCAAAGCTTCTTTCTTCTAGTAATACTTCTAGCTCTCTGCCTATGTATTTTTGAGATATTTCTTCATATACTTTTTGTTGTAATGCCATTATTTTGTTGTATCTGCTTTTTTTAGTCATTGGATGTATTTGCTCTTTTATTCGTGCTGCTGGTGTTCCGTCTTCTTTTGAATATGAAAATGCACCTAATCTATCAAATTTTGCTTCTTTTATAAATTCATATAATTCATCAAAATCTTCATTTGTTTCACCTGGGAAACCTACCATCACTGTTGTTCTAATTATTACATTTGGTATTTCTTTTCTTATTTTTGCGACAACTTTTCTTATACTTTCTCCATCACTTTTTCTGTTCATTCTTTTTAACACTTTGTTTGATATGTGTTGAATTGGAATGTCAAAATAATTACATATTTTATCATTATTTTTCACAACATCAATTAATTCGTCTGTTATTGTTTCTGGATATGCATATAAAAATCTAATCCATTTTATTCCATCTATTTTGCATAGTTCATTTAAAAGTTCAGCAAGTCTTGGTTTTCCATATATGTCAACTCCATATTTTGTTGTGTCTTGTGCAATTACAATTAGCTCTTTTATTCCACTTTTTGCTAACATTTTTGCTTCTTCAATTACGTCTTCAAATTTTCTACTAATATACTTACCTCTTATGTATGGAATTGCACAAAATGTACATCTATTATCACAACCTTCAGCAATTCTTAAATATGCAAAATTTTCTCCTGTTGAAACAACCCTGTCCATAAAATCTAATTTTTCATCTTCTTCATCCTCACCGACTTTACCAATAACAGATTCAATTTGCTCCCATATATTATTGTATTCACTATATTTTATAAATAAATCAACTTCAGGAAGAGCCTTTTCTAGTTCATCTTTGTATCTTTCTACTAAACAGCCCATTGCTATTAAATACTTACATCTTCCTTGTTTATATTCTGCCATTTCTAAAATTGTATTGATTGCTTCTTCTTTTGCTGATTCAATAAATCCACAAGTATTTATTACTATGACATCCGCATCTGATGGATCATTTACTATATTAAATTTATTATTTTTAAATAATCCAATTGTCATTTCTGTGTCTAATAAATTCTTGCTACAACCTAATGATACAAATCCTACATTCATTATTATAAATTCCCTTCTTCACTTTATATTTTATTAATTACTACATAAATGTTTTCTTGTCATTTCTAGTAAATGTAATGGTGTAAATCCAACAATTTGTGTTTTAGCTCTATCTTTTTTTAGCTCTTTTTCTAATAATTCTACAATTTTAGCTTCATCAGATTTTTCTTCCATATCTATGTAATCAACAATTACAATTCCGCCAATATCCCTTGCTCTTAATTGTTTTGCGATTTCAATTGTTGCTTCTTCATTTACTTTTAATACTGTTTTTTCTAATGTATCTTTTCCAATATATTTGCCTGTGTTTACATCTATTGCAGTTAATGCTTCTGTTTTATCTATTGTTATAAAGCCTCCACAATTGAGCCAAATTTTTCTATTTTTTATTTTTTCTAATTGTGCAAAGATATTGTCTGAAATTAAATTCTCGTTTTCTTTTAGCTCTGTTTTTTCCTTTAAATTTTCATATTCATTTATAATAAAATTGTACACATCTTTTTCATTAACTACTATTTTATCTATATTATCTGTAAATCCTAACAATACTTTATTAACAATTCCTCCAACATCATATATTTTTTTAGGAATAATATCTTTTTCTTTTTTTAATTTTTCTGCTTTTTCAATTATTTCTTTATATGTTTTTTCCACATTTTTTATATCATTAATTATTTCTTCATCAGATTTATTTTTGGCTGCTGTTCTTATTATAAAACCATCATTTTCAGATGAGTTGTTTTTTACAATTTCTTTTAATCTTTTAATTTCACTTTCATCATTTATTTTACTTGATATCGTTATAAATTTAGAATTTGGAACCAATGCTACATATTTTCCTGCTATATTTAATTCGGTAGAAATTCTAGCACCTTTTGTTTCATTTTTATCTTTTTTTACTTGAACAACAATTGGCATATCTGCTCTAACATATTTTTTTATATCGTTTTTATTAATTTTTTCATTTTTATTTCCTGTAATTTCGCTTGCTTTAGGTAAAACATCTTTTATATGTAAAAAAGCATTTTTTTCTTCACCAATATCAACAAATGCTGCTCCCATACCAGGTAATACATTTATAACTTTTCCTAAGTATATATTTCCTTCAATTGTTTTGTTATTATCGTTTTCTTGATATTTTTCTACTATTTTTCCATTTTCTAAAACAATTACATCTTTTTTTTGATTATTATAATTAATTATAATCTCGTTCATTATTCCTCCACTATTTAGCTTACTTATTGTATTTATTCATTGCCATATCTATTCCATCTTTTATAATGGATGCCACAGCTTCTGACGCTTTATTTATTCCTTTTTTCAATTCTTCGTAGTCTTCATCAGTTATATTTCCAATTACATAGTTAACTAAATCCCCTTTAAATTCAGGCATTCCAATTCCAACTCGAACTCTTGGAAAATCTTCTGAATTTAATCTGCTTACAACTGATTTCATTCCATTATGTGTTCCAGGTCCACCTTTTTTACGTATTCTTATTTTACCTGGATTAGTATCTATATCATCATAAATAACAATTATCTCTTCTGGATTTAATTTATAAAAATTTGCAAATTGAATTACTGAATCCCCACTTAAATTCATATATGTTTGTGGTTTTAATAATATCACTTTTTCATTTTCAATTTCACCAGTTCCATATAGACCATCAAACTTTTCTCTTGATATTGCTATTTTATATTTATCTGCTAATTCATTTACAACATCAACACCCATATTATGTCTTGTTCTAGCATATTCCGCTTCTGGATTTCCAAGTCCTACTATAAGATACATAAAATGCCTCCTTTTTATGTTAAATACTTATAAAGTATAACATATTTTTAGGATAATCACAATAATTTTTTATTAATTGATATCCATATTATATTTAGTACATTTTTCCTCTAATAATTTAAAATTACAACACCTTAATTTTATATTTTGTGGTAATCGCCCCTCATTATATAATTGATATAACTTAAAAGACTTATTTTTTACTTGTTGATAATTTGCATTTAACCAAGCTAATTGTTCCCTTAATAACTTTTGATACTTTAATTCAGAAATTGTTAATGTTTCTTTATTTAAATCAACTAATGAATAGTTATTTTTATTTACTGGTATCATATTATTAAAATTTACAACACCTAATTCACCATTTTTTATTTTGAAAAAATCTAAAGTATTTTTCATATTCTTGTGTTTAGGTTTAGGACTTGATAATGGTGCAAAATATTCACACATTTCGATTTTAAACAATATTCCTATAAATGATCTTAACTCTTTTTCATTTTTATTATAGGCCACTTTATTATCATATTTTCTTAAGTAATCACAATAATTTGAATTAACTCTAACAATTTTTAAATTTATAATCATCTAAAATTACCTCCTTAATATTTTTATATAAATATAAAAGGACTAGAGCTTTACCTCTAATCCCCCTTTTTTAAGTTCCAATTTAATGGCTGGAAACACCGCTTTTTTAAGTTCCAATTTGATGGCTGGATTCACCGCTTTTTTAAGTTCCAATTTATTGGCTGGATTCACCAACTTTTTGGCTGTTTATATAAGCAGTAATATTATATGCATTTTACATATATTATTGCTCTGTGTATTTTTAATATATCATATTTTTCAATAATAATCAATGCTTTCACTACTTTTTATTTTGTTAATTCATAACTTTGCTCTATCAGTTCTTTAACTAATGACTTGTCTACCTTTTCATCTATAATGATTGTGTTCCAGTGCTCCTTATTCATGTGATATGCTGGTATTATGTAATTGTATGTATTTCTTAATATATCAGAATAGTTTGGATCTGTTTTTACATTAAGATATAATTTATCATTAACATACATAATTAATGCAAACCATTTTTTATTTTTAGTATGTTTCATTGTTACTGATTCAAAATCACCTGGAAAAGGACTGTCTTTATATGTATTTTCTAAAGATAAACAATACTTTATTATTTCTTCTTTATTCATTTCAGTTCACTTTCCTTATCTTTAATGTAATTCATATATTATATGATTCCATCTTTTTTCATTTTTTCTATTATTTTAGTATAAACTCTATCTCGTACCCAGATTTCGGATGTTACATTTAATACTTCATCAATAGGAACCCATTTTACTCCACTATTTTCATCTTCTTTTATGTGTATTTCTTCATTTTCATCTGCTTCTAATAAATATGTTACATTAAGATGAACATGCGAACCTACATATTTTCCTCTTTTTTCGTGTCCATTTACATTAATTATTTCTAGTGAATATATATCATTAGAAATAGGAGCAACATTTTTATTCCTGTTTCTTCTTTTGCTTCTTTCATTGCAACATATAGAAGGTCACTATCCCCATCACTATGACCTCCTACCCAGGCCCACGAATTATAGATTTTGTGATATATCATTAACATTTTTGTTTTTTCTTTATTAAGCACAAATGCAGAGCTTGTGAAATGTCCATATTCGTTTTGTCTAGTTAATGTATCATTGAAATCTCTAATGTAATCTAACATTATTTTTTTATCAACTTGCTCTTGCTCATTATATGGAATAAATTTTTCAATGTTTTCTTTTAAATTATCTACATTAATTTTTATTTTAATTCCTAAAATGCCATATTGTTGCTCTTTTTCTGGTGAATATATTGTATGCATTGTTTTTGTTTTTTGTATTATTTCTTCTTCATCTGAATATAATTTTCTAAATAAATTTTCAAATGTATCTTCTCTGTATAAATCGATAACATCAACTATTAATTTTTCTTGTAAATCTGGTAATTTTGAAAACTCTATTTTGTCTCCAATTTTTACTTGTTGTCTTTTTTCGTCATATAATCTAAATTCTATTGTTTTTGTTCCATTTTTTATTCTTTCAAATGGACTTTCATTTAATTTCATTTTGTGTAACATGTGTATTCTCCCTTCATAATTTTACTTTTATAAAAAGTCTATTTTTAATGTTTTTAACTTTTTTTATATTCTTTTAATCATTATTCAAAAAATTCATTACTAAATCAATAATTACTTCTTTTTCTTTAGGATTTGACTCTGCAATTAATAATGTTAATGCTGCTAATGTGTTATTATCGATTACTTGTTTACCATTTTTATATAAAATATCATAATAATTTAAAAAATATATAAATAATGTTGCTGCAATTCTTTTATTTCCATCTACAAACACATGATTTTTTACAACCAAATATAAAAAATTTGCTCCTTTTTCTTCTACGCTTTTATAAATGTCTTCTCCGTGCAAAACTTTGATAAATATTTCCAATAATTGCTTCTAATCCCCTATCTCTTTCGACTGCAAATATTGAACTTTCTTCATTAAATCTTAATTTATTAATTATATTTAAACATTCTTTATATTCTATTTTTCTATTATCTATATTTCCATTTATTTTCTTTAAAGTTCTGTGATCATAGTCATCTAATAAATTTAATGCCTTTGAATATTCACCAATTACTTTTAAAATTTCTTTAGCATCTCCAGCTTCTAATCTTTCATCCATACGATTGGCTATGTCTATTAATTTTACAGTTTTTTCTAAGTAATCTAGTCTTTTCTGATTTATAGCATATCCTTTTAACATATAATCTTTTAAAATTTTAGTAGCCCATTTTCTAAATGTAATACCCTGTTGTGATTTAACTCTGTATCCAACAGAAATAATCATATCCAAATTATAATAATTAGTTGGTTTATCAGAAAATTCGGAATTTCCGAATTTAGTCATAGTTTCATTTTCAGTAAGTTCTTCTTCTTTATAGATATTCTTAATATGCTCATTGATTGTTGATTTAGCTTTTCCAAATAACTTTGACATTTGCTCCTGTGTCAGCCACACAGTTTCATCTTTCACATTTACCTCTAATTTTACTCCTTGGTTTTCAAATAAAATAATCTCATTTTTTTTCTTGTCCATAAGAACACATCCTTTATATTAAATTTAGCTCTTATAAAATTAATCGCTCCATATAAACTTCTCCTTTTCTTCATATTTGAACTATGGAGTTAATTATATAACAAGAACAAATATTTGTATATATTATTTCCAAATTTTCTAAAAAATTTTATATTTTTCTCGTAATTCTATATAAAAATTGTTTTTTCAACCATTTTTCTACAAAAAAAGAATCACCTTAAAATACAGTGATTCTTTTTTTGAAATTTATTTTAAACTATCAGTCCATTTTATTATTTTTTAATAATTTTATTAACCTCAATTTATCGCTCTATAAAAAAATTTATTAACTGCACTTATATATATAATTAAATATGATATAGATATAAAAAATCCACCTAAAACATCACTTGTATAATGTACACCTAAATAAATTCTACTTATTCCAATAAAGCATATTAGTATGCTTAATAATATAATAGATATCCATTTTAAATATTTATTTTTCACATGTTTATAAATTAAATATATCAAATATCCATAAAAAGCCATACTTACCATAGAGTGTCCTGATGGAAAACTGTATCCAGATTCTTCTACTATTCTAAACTCCGTTGGGCGTGGTCTTTGTACTATTCTTTTTAATAATTGATTTAATACTGTAATTATTGCCAAATTTGAAATTATTGATACACCTATTTTCTTATTTTTTATAAAAATAAACAACATAAAAGCCAATACAATCAAGATTATTGCTCCTCCAAAATTAGTAATAAATTTTGCTATTGGTGTTGCAAAATCTGATATTAAGAATGTTGATACTAATTTATATCCAACTATATCTCCATTCATTATCTCTTTATTAAATACATCTTCTGCTAATGCGAAAAATCCTATTAAACAAATAAATACTACAATCCATTTTAAATTTTTAACAATAAATTCTTTTAACTTTTCTTTCATATTTTACCTCTTCTATTATCTTGATTCTTTATATTATTTGCACTCTTCTTAAAGTAGCTCTTATTCTTTCAAGTAGCTTTTCAACTTCTCAAATACCCATATGATTATACCTTACTTTTAAAAACTTTTCTACTTTTATGCTTTCTTTTTACGCCTTTCATTTTTTAGATTATACATTTATATTTGAAACTTTCCTAAATTTATTTTATAATACTTTTAAAGAAAAAAACAAATCTTTTTAGATTTGCCTTCGATTGTTTTAATAACATTGTATATCATCTCCTATACAAATTATCGTTCTTATTTTATTTCTTTTATAACCTTACATGGATTTCCAACTGCTACACTATTTGATGGAATATCCTTATTTACAATACTTCCCGCACCTATTACAACATTATCACCAATAGTTACTCCTGGAAGTACAATTACATTTCCACCTATCCATACATTATTTCCTACTTTGATTGGCTTTGCATATTCTAATCCTTTATTTCTAGTTTTATAATCTAAAGGATGTCCTGCTGTATAAAAACCGCAATTTGGTGCTATAAATACATTATCTCCAAACTCTACTTTTGCACCATCTAAGATTATACAATTGTGATTCATATAAAAATTTTCTCCAACAAAAATATTATAACCATAATCACACCAAAAATTTTGTTCAACTATTATTTGCTCTCCTGTTTTTGCAAATAATTTTTTTATTATTTTATTCTTACCTTCAGAATCTGATGGCTTTAGATTATTATATTCAAAACAAATATCTTTAGCTTTATATCTATCTTCTATTAGCTCTTTATCATAGTTAGCATCATATAATTTTCCTGCTAACATTTTATCTTTTTCTGACATAATGTTCCTCCAATTATAAAAAAATTATTATCTAATTTTTATTATACTAACATAAAAGCAGATAATTATCAACTAACTATCTGCTCTAAAAATTGACTATCTAATTTTTGTCAAGTCCTTTTTTATGGATTTATTATATTATTTTTTCGTATGGCAAACAAGCGAAAACGATATATTTTTTTAAAAATTGTATCTTTTTCACTTCTTTTATGATAAAATTAATTTATGATTAGTTTTCTAAGAATTGTTTATTATTTTTGCACATAGAATATAACATTCTTAGAATTTTTGTAGAACAAGCAGTTAGGCTTTCGTAATAATGTTTGCCTTCTGCTTTTTTATTTTGGTAATAAATATATACTGGATGTTCTGGATAATTTGAAGCACCAAGTTTTACTACCATTTGGCTACAATTAAATAATATATATCGTGCATATTTGTTTCCTCTTTTTGATATTGCTCCTTTCACATTTATACTTTTTCTAGATTGTTTTATTGTTGGATCAAGTCCACAAAAAGCTATTAATTGTTTTGGACTATCAAACCTTGTTATGTCTCCTAATTCTCCAAGTATTTCTGCTGTCAATATTTCTCCAATTCCGTAAAATGAATTTATTATTTCATAATATGGAGATTTTTTTGCTGTTTCTATCATTTTATCTCTTAATTCATTTATCACATTATTATTGTTTTGTACTATTTTAGCCATATCTGAAAGATTCTTGACATCTTTATGCTCTTTATCAACTCCTGGATATGAGTTGGCTGAAGCTATTTTTATTGTTTCTGATAATCTTTTATAGAAATTTAAATTTCTTCCATTAGTCTTGTATAAATTATTATACAATGCATCAATTCGTTTTTCTTTCACTATTTCTGCGTGTGGAAATTCCTTAATAAAATTCAATGCTGTATCATCATAAATTCTTGTTGATTTAAAGATTTTTTCTAGCTCTGGAAAGCATATATTTAATAGCCTTTTATATCTATTTTTACAACTAACATTCTGTTGAAGTAAATAAAAATATTGTCTTGTCATTGCTTTTAAATTAGCATATAAATCCTTTTTAGATAACTCATGATATTCTACTTCATTTACAAAAAATAACTTTGCTAATCTGTAACAATCCTTCTTATCTGTTTTTGTTTTTCTAATAGTGTCATAATTATTTTTAGTAGTTAGACTATTGATAACTAAAGTATTAAATCCGTTTTCTTTAAAATATCTTTCTACTGGTAAATGATATGTACCTGTTGATTCCATAAATACTGTTAGATTTTCTGGACTAATTTCTTTTATTTCTTCTTTTGCTTTCTCAAAATCTTCTAAGTTATGTTTTATTTCTTTTGTATCAATAAGTATCTCTCCATCACTATTCATAAGCATTATCATACTTTTATTTTTAGCAACATCTACACTTAATACTGTTTTCAAAATTATTCACCTACTTCCTCTTTTTGAACCTAAGTCTTTTACCTCTACTATTATTTCATCATGCTTGTTATATAGAGTCAAAATTGCCCTCACTATCTAAAACTAAATTAATAATAGGAATAAAAGCCGAACTGTCAATTTGTTAGATTCTATGACCTCTGTAATTTGATGTTCTAACTTAAATTCTTTGTAAATAATTTTACAACCAAAAAAATTAGATGTAAATTCATTTATTTACATCTAAAAGTATACATGTAATTTATAAAAAGATTTGCATATATTCATTTTTCACTACTAACACACAAATCTTTATAAAAATATTTACTTAAACTTACATT
>ENA-OPCM01000940-OPCM01000940.1-human-gut-metagenome-genome-assembly--contig:-NODE-940-length-20476-cov-2.065521_pt1 | contig 20476 bp, 15 predicted proteins | sample MGYA00241252_ERZ501484 | MGnify/ENA primary metagenome ERZ501484 (study PRJEB25962, sample SAMEA2042583) | human gut metagenome | biome: human gut; feature: human-associated habitat; material: faeces...
ATTCAGCACCGGTCCAGAAGATTACGATCATCCCGCGTACCGTTCCACTTGATGGCTCCCGAATTCAGGGTAGCATTCATTCCGATGCGTTCCATCAGGTAGGGGTTGGTCTTCTCGTCCAAATCATAACGCCAAAACACGGGCGTGTGTGCGGCGGTCAGTATCGGATGCTTATAACGGGTGATAATGCCGTTTTCTTTTTCCTGCGGTTCATTACGACGTGAGAGCAACACTTCATGCTCATCGAACAATTGTTTTACTTTATCTTCGAAATTCATATCTTCTCGTTTATTTAAAGGGGTGTTATTTCTTTGTTTTCATATCACGGACGAACAGCGTGCGCGGGTCGGCATGGAACTTCACGAAGTCATTGGCCGAAGCTTGTCCGGGGTAAGGGGCATAGTAATGGTTGGGGCGTTCGCGTGCGTTGCGCCACACCAATACGTAGCTTATGGGATACTTGCTAATGACCGGCATCAGCGTTTCCGTCCACCAGGTAGAGTCGGGCACGGCTTCGTATCCCGTTTCGGTAACGGCGGTCGGCTTATCGTGCGATTGTCCTACTTCCGTCAGTATGGTCAGCGCCTTTTCCATATTGTTCAGATATTCCCGGCGGTCGAACTGGTACGTGTCGAAGCCTATCAGGTCGATGATGTCGTCTCCGGGATAGCGTTCCAGATATTCGGCGGTATTGTTCGGTTCCGTTCCCGGCGAATAGGCATAAAGCAAATGCTTCACACCTTTCTGCTGCATGAATTCATAAGTCATGCGCCACAAGGCTTTGTATTCGGTGGCGCTGCACAGGGCCTGTCCCCACCAGAACCAGCTTCCCGTATGTTCGTGCCACGGGCGGAACAGAACGGGCACTTTCCGTCCGTCGCTTGTGGTGAGCGAGTTCATAAAATCGGCTATTGTGCCCATCCAGCCCATGAACTTATCATGTTGCGCTCCTCCCGGCAGCACCGAGGCCACAACGGTAGAGTCGCTTACATCCCAAGCGTCTTTCCCTGTAACAGGATTGTCCGTATGCCAACTGAGCGACACCATGCCGCCGCGTTCATACTGTGCGATGATTTCGCGGCGAAGGCGTTCTATGGGAACATTGTCCAGGTTCTTGTCGCCGCCCAGTTCAATGCGTCCCAAGTCGAAGGACATCATGGCGGGGTAATCTCCGCATACGCTTTTCACATCGCTGCGGTTCTCGTCTCCATCCCACCCGATGCCATATACAGGGTCGTCGTGATGACCAAACAGGAAATGGTTCTGCCGAGAGACTTCTTTCAGTTCCGTAAGCATCTGCTCCGCTTCGGGAGTACGCCCCGAGGACGTGTTTGGGCTGGTGCAGGCAAGCATTCCGCCTGCCAGCACCACGATTGTTATCATCATTCTTATATCTTTCATCATGGCTTATTGTTTTTTCTCGATTCGGATATTGGCAAAACTATGATCTGTGTTCCAGTCCGAGTTGGGCTGCATAATCCAGAAGAGATTGTTCCATCCGGCATTGATTCCATTGGTAGCCACTTCCGACAGCTCCAGCCGAACGGTACACCAGTTGCCATAAGTATTAAAACTTCCGTTAGCAGAGGGATTCCAAGCATATTGCCCTCCGTTCAGCTGAATGAGATAACCGACAGAAGCGGAATCGTAGAACGGATTGCCGTTGGCGGAGTTTACTTCGAACTTGAACCAATAGTCCGAAGGATTGGCAGCGGCTTCGGCCGGGATGTCACATCCTCCGCACAACAGGCTGTTCCAACTCCATGCGGCATACGATCCTTTGACGCGGAAATAAGAACCGTTCAAAGGAGCGGGCTCGTTGGATCCGTTTCCGGTAGTAATCAGTTCGGTTCCCGCCCAAAAGCCGTAGGCGTCAGGAGTGTCCAGATTCCAAAGAATACCGGTTGTATTGCGATAAGGAACACTGACTGTCTTTGTTCCGCTTGCACTTTCCCAAGAGAAAACGATCGTAGAGTTATCCGAAGTATTTTCGGGTATGACAATGGACATATATTGTTCGGTCAATGAATCTACTTCCAAGGCCACTCCGTTCATCGTGATGGTGGAGGATTCCGTGCCGCCCCCGAATCCATAGAGGTCGAAATAAGCACCGTTTACTTTGATGGAGCTTCCCGGCAGGGCAAACTCATTATACAATCCCGAGATACTGACTTCGGGAATCTGGACCGTAAAGTCTACCGAGGTGTTTCCCAATTCCGTTTCATAGTAAAGCTTGTTGTTCACTTCACCGGGGATGGTGCGGGGTATCGGAAAATAGACGGCATGAGCGGTGGCATAGACTTCGCTCAGTGCTATCTCTACATCATTCAGCATCACCTTTCTTGCGTGGCTCAGATTCTCGCCGGTCAGCTTGATCATGTCTTCAAAGGCTGCTCCGGTGAGTGGAGCAGTCATTTCCGTATCGTCGGCACGATAAATGGCGGAGATGGATGGAGCACCGTTTGAAGTCATTCCGTCATCATATCCATCATTATAAGTCACTATATCCTGGCAGGAAACCAGCGTTGCTGTGGCAGCGGCAAACATCAGCCCGCAGACAGCTATATTCAGCTTTTTCATATTCTGTTTATTTTTTGATTGTACGACAATTCTTTTTCTATGTGTTTAGCTCCAGCCCGGGTTGTTGCTGTCAATGGCATCGTTGGTCGAAATCTCGGCCGACGGGATGGGGAAAAGCAAGTGCTTGGCTTCACGGTGTTTGTTCACCGATGCTTCATCGTAGTTGGTTTTCGTACCGTCTTCGTTGGTTCCGCCAATGGAGTTCATGACATCCAGATACAGTCCCCAGCGAATCAAGTCCCAGCGACGGTCGCCTTCCAATGCCAGTTCCTTGGCACGTTCTTCAAAGATAGCCGAACGTAAAGCGACTTTCGAATCAATGGCACCATTGCCCGAAGTGACAGCCGGATTGGCATTTGAACGGGTGCGGATGGCATTCAGGGCTTTGATGGCTTCGCTATCAACACCGCTGCCCAACTCACACATAGCCTCAGCATAAATCAGCACGATATCGGCATAGCGCAGGAACGGCCAGTAGGCATCCGAACGCTCTACGGTGGGGTCGGTTACATCGGAATACTTGGTGCTGTAGGCCAATGTGGAGCTGCTTACATTGAAGGTGTATTGCACACCGTCGTTGTAGGGAGCCACAGGATCTGCCACTTTGTTTCCGTTTTCATCATAACCGGTTGCCATGAGTTTGTATTCAGGCGTATTGGGATAATAGAAACCGTAATTGTCGCTGGCTTGATAAGAATAGCGAAAACGGTGTTTCACACCTTTGGTGATACGATAATCCTTGCTGTCGAACAGCGTGTACCAATGATAACGGTTGCCAATCCATTGGCCTTGCTGAATCAGACCTTGGGCATTTTCCGTTCCACTAAACCAACGGTGAATGGTATTGCCATACTCTTCGTCGTTGTTCAAGGTTTGCAGCATGAACATGTGCTCTGCCTTGTTATAGTTGCTGCGTTTCCACAGTTCATCATAAGGAAGCAAGTCATAGCTGCCGTACTTTCCACCCATCACGTCCTTGGCATATTGTGCGGCTTTGGTGTAACAGTCTTTGGTGTCGAAACTTTCATATCCGGCGACTTGCGTCTTTCTGAAAGTCTTGCTCGTGGGGAGAACCAGCACTTTCTCACCGTTATTGAACTCATAGCTGGCACCGGTCTTTACTATCATTTCTTCGCCGGCAGTCATGGAACCGGAAGCCATCGTGACATACACTTTGGCCAAGAGACCGGCTGCGGCACCCTGTGCTACATGCCCTTCCTGGAAATCGACATCTGTATTCTTGTACATCACAGGAATGGCTTCTTCAAGCAAGCGGATGATTTCGGCATATACCTCTGCAATAGGGCGGCGGGGCTGTTCATAAGAAGCACCTTCGCTGATAGCCACATTGAACATCGGAATATCGCCGTATGCCTTGGTGAGCATGAAGTAGGCAAAAGCCTTGTTGAACTTCAGTTCCCCGATGGCGTTGGCTTTGACCTTTTCATCCGCTCCCGTAATTTGGTTCACATAGTTTAAAGCTACATTGGCCCGGTTGATTAAGCTGTAGCAACCTTTCCAAACGGCATCGGCCACTTCGTCTCCTTGAAAGTTGCCGGCTCCCAGATTACTGAATGCCCAATCGGGACCGCTTGTATAATCACAGTCCATTTCGAGGACACGGGGGAAGTTCTGCCAACGGAACATGTCATTGGCCCATTTACTATATACGCCTGTCACCCAAAGATTCACGGCAACATTGTCATTACCTACTTGGTCGGGACCTACGAAAGCGTACGGATCTTCGGCCAAAAAATCATCGCAAGATGTAAAGCTACCCATTAAGGCAGCAGAAAGAGCGACACTGAGAAATATATGGTTGAATTTCATTGTTCTTTTTCTTTTAAGTTATTGTTTGCTATTGATATCTCACAATCAAAAAGTGACCTTCATTCCGATGGAATAAGTCCGGCTGCTCGGATAAGAATAGATATCCACTCCACGACGGGAAGCATCGGAACCGAAGGCGTTTACTTCGGGGTCGAACCAGCTATAGTCCGTAATGGTAAACAGGTTGGTGGCACTGGCATAAAAGTTCAAGTTCTTGATACCCTTGAAAGGATTGGCCCAGTTATAGCCAATGTTCAAGTTCTTCAACTTCAGGTAAGAGCCGTCTTCCACATACCGGTCGCTGATAAGCATATTACGTTCGTAGCTTGATACGGCTTTCGGCCATTGGGCGATTGCGGTTGTTTCAGGAGTCCAACGGGTGTCGTAAGCGGCTTGCGGAATGTTGGCTACATTACCCATTTTCACATCCATCAAGTTACCGTTGAAAATGTCGTTGCCCTGGCTGCCCTGGAAGAAGAAACTCAATGTGAAGTTCTTCCAAGAAAAGTTATTGGTGATGCCATATACAAAGTCCGGATTCGTGTCGCCGATGATAACACGGTCGGCATTGGTGATGGCAGGATTATCATCGAAATTGCGATACTTTATTTCGCCTATCATTTTCTGTCCTTTGGCGCGAACGGCGGGATCGGGGTCGGCCATCACTTCAGCCAGATTGTCATAAAAGCCATCTTCTACATAGCCAAATATGGTACCGATGGGGCAACCGTTGCGTTGCAAGAACACCTCGTCGGCCTTATACCACAAGCGGGTAGCGAACTGGTCGGCTTCCAGACCGCCGATCTGGTTCTTGTTGAAAGAGATGTTGGCATCAATGTTCCACTTCAACGGTGTGTTTTGCAACAGGTAGAATTTACCTGAGATTTCCAGACCTTCATTGGTTACATAGCCACTGTTTACCATCATGTTGGCAAAACCTGTACTCAAAGGGATCTTCACTTCTTGCAACAGGTCGCGGGTTTTCTTGTGGTAATAATCCACCGTCAGATTGATGCGTCCATTCAGGAAACCCATATCGAGGCCTACATTGTATTGTGCAGTCGTTTCCCAACGCAAGTCATCGGCTACCGGTCCACGCCAGTCTACTTGGGCAAAACCGCTGTTGATGCCACCGGCAAACGGATAATTAGCAACACTCAGCATAGGCAGGGTACGATAGCTGCCGATACCTTGATTACCCGTTTCACCATAGCTGGCACGGAACTTTAAATTGCTGAAGATGTTCAAGTCCTTGATAAACTTCTCCTCACTCATGCGCCATGCAAAGGCACCCGAAAGGAAACCGGCCCATTTGTTGGCATCAGTAAACTTACTGGAACCGTCGGTACGGTAGGAGGCGGTAAAGATATACTTGTCCAGCAAGGTGTAATTGATACGGCCGAGGAAAGAAGCCAATGCCGCATCGCCACGGTCGCTTTGCAGCTTGCCGGGCTTGGTACCGAGGCTCATGTCATAGTCTTGTGTCAAGTCATTGGGAAATCCGGTGGCGCTCATTGACTTGCTGCCCCAATTGGTCTTTTCTGCCGTGAAACCTACTACGGCATTGATGCCATGCACTCCGAAAGTCTTGTCAAAAGTGAACAAAGATTCGGTCGTGATTCCCATGTACCAATTGTCCGATTGTCCTGCTTTACCGTTGATGCCGTTCTGTCCCGATCCTTCTTGGGTTTGCTGACCGAAGTAAGTACCGCGATTGTGGTTGGTATAACTGATACCTAAATTCTGACGGAATTTCAAGAAAGGGAACAACTTGACTTCTGCATACGATGACGTGAATACATTGATGGCCTTCAGGTGATCCTTTGTATCATTGATGTAAGCGTATGGATTGGATGCCAGCCAGCTCAATTCGTCATTGGTTGTCTGGTCCATGTGTGTCGGGTCGTAATTGGGCGGGAAAATCAATGACGAACGAATCACACCATAGTCATTGGAGTTTGTTTTGCTGAAATCGGTTTCAGTGTGGGTAAAGTTCATGTTCATTCCCATTTCCAGCCATTTGTACATTTTGCGACCGATGTTGGCACGCAGTGCATAACGGGTAAAACCGGACTCTTTGATAATACCATCCTGATTCAGGAAGTTACCGGAGAAGGCATGCCATCCTTTTTCCGAACCGCCGCTTACACTCAAGTTGTATTCTTGCGAAAAGCCGTTCTGATAAATCAGGTCTTGCCAGTCGGCTCCTCCCACCCAAGTCTGGTTGCCGTATTCATCGGTATAATAACCCGGATTACGGTAATCTTTAGGAGAAGGCAGGTATTTGCCGTTTTCATAATCCAGTGTTCCGTTGGGCAATGAAGGATAGCTCCACATTCCGGGATAAGACAGTTGGGCATAAGGCTTGCCATCGTATTGGTAGCTGTTCAGGTCTTGTTCGTTTATATAGCTGGCGTAAGTCGCAGCATCAAGCACCTTCACTTTGTTGGCTATGCGTGAAAAAGAAAAATTACTTGAAAATTCCACTTGCTCATAACCGGCTTCGCCCCGTTTGGTTGTGATAATCACCACACCATTGGCTCCACGTGAACCATAGATGGCTGCCGAAGCCGCATCTTTTAATACGGACACGCTTTCTATATCGTTCGGATTCAACATGGCCGGATCACCTTCTACACCGTCGATCAATACCAGCGCACTACCGCCCGCTCCGATAGACGTTACACCACGGATATTATACGAAGCCGATTGATTGGGTTTACCATCAACTAACGAAATATTCAGATTAGGTACAGCACCTTGCAACATCTGCGTGACATTAGCTACCGGACGATTTTCAAATACATCTGATGATACATTTTCTACCGCACCTGTCAAGTTTATCTTTTTTTGAGTACTGAACCCGACCACTACTACTTCGTCCAACGTCTGTGTATCATCTTTCAACATAACAGTGAGATAGTTTTTATTCTTCACGCTCACTTCTTGTGTCAGAAACCCCAGGTAGGATATTTGCACTATACTCCCTTCATTGACAGTCAACTGAAACTTACCGTCCATACCGGAGATTGTACCCGCCATGCCATTTTTCTCTTTTATATTGGCTCCGATGACCGGTTCGCCCGACATGTCCTTCACTATCCCGCTAATAGTGTATTTCTTGGAGGATTGTTGTACAGACTGACTGTCTTTCTTCTTGATGATAATATCTTTCCCTTGGATAGTGTAGCTAACATCTTGTCCTGCCAAGACCTGTTCTACCACCTTTTCAATAGGTAAATCTTTGGCTAGCACGGTCACAATCTTTTTGGTATTCAGATCGCTTGCTGCAAATGCAAATGAATATCCGTTTTGCTTCTGTATTGTTTCAATAGCCTGCTTTACGGTTACGTTCTTTAACTGCAAGTTGATAAGCTGCGCAAATGAGCTTAGATAAGAGCATAGCAAGAGCAGGACCATGAAAAAGACTTTCTTCTTATTTTTCATAAGTCAATGGATAAATAATTGATAAATAGGATGAGAAGTTTAGGATTTTATTTATATTTGCCTAAGCTTTCATCAATTAAAGTCACTGTGGCTTTTAAGATAGAAGGGTAAGAGGTCAGGGGATGGAAAAGGAACCTGACCTTTTTATGTTTCTATCAAGAGAGGTGAATCATGTTTTTTCTAAATGGCTTTTCATATTTCTTTAAGTTTTAAAGGTTTAACATTTGTTCATTTGGGAAGTGTGATCACAATATTTTTTCCATTCATGGTATAAGTCATTTTGTCCGTAGATGACAATACATTCATAATCTCCTGAATACTTTGCTCTCTTTTACGGAAGTTTCCATAAAAACGAATCGTATTTAACGTGTCGTCTGCAACGGTTATTTTCACATCATAGCTTCTTTCCAGTTCTTTAATGATATCTGAAAGCAGCACTTCATCAAAATAAAGGCGGTCGTTTGTCCATTCAGCACTGTAAGCGGCTTTGGTGCCGGATACAAATAGTTTTCCTGTTTTTTTATCTAACAGCGCCTGTTGGTCCGGATGAAGTATGGTCTCTTTTTGCCGGGTATTCAGAGCGACTTTTCCTTCCAGCAGACAGACTTTAGCTTCCAGATCGTCTTTATAATTCCGGAAATTAAATTTAGTTCCCAATACTTTGACGTCTAGTTCTTCCGTATGTACTTTAAAAGGTATCTCCTCATTTCTGGTTACTTCAAAATAGGCTTCTCCCGACAAGTTCAATGAACGTTCATTAATTCCAAAATCTTGTGCATAGCTCATTTTGGAACCCGCATTAAGCCAAACCAACGTTCCATCAGGAAGATATAATTTGGTTTTTGAACCGTATGGAGCTTCCACCGTAATCTGTGTCAATTGATTTTGGAGCACTCTCTTTCCACTCTGAAAGGCAATCGTTCCGCAGAAAAAGACAATTACAACCATTGCAGCAACATAAATCCATGGACTGATAGTGAATGCTTTTCGTTTTAGCGATGGTCTTACAAGGCTTTCCGTATGTTCTAAAAATAATTGATAAGCCCGTTCTTTGTCGAAGTGCTGTTCATCTGCCTCATCAGAAGCAGCGATCCAAACTTCTTGCATATCGGAAAAATATTCCCGGTTTTCTTCCGAAACATTCAGCCAATTCTGTAACGACTGCATTTCTTCCGGTGTCAGACTGTTTGTCAGATAACCGACAATCCAATCATTGACCATATCCGTATGTGGTAATTGTTCATTCATAAAAGATAGTGCCTTTATATATACTACAGTTTTTTATTATAGCAGGGTAGGATAAAAAGCAAAAATAATGCATAAAAAAGTTCCTAGTTCTTTTTTAAGTATGACTAATGCGCTATTAATATGATACTTAACTGTATTTACAGAAATGCCAAGCTCACAAGAAATTTCTTTGTAACTCATTTCCCGGAAGCGGCTCATGGTGAATACCTGTTTGCAGACAGGCGGTAATTTGTTGATGGATTCGTGGATTTTGGATTCCAATTCTTCTTTTAGCAGGTTGCCTAAAGGATGCACATTGTCAGAAACAATATTTTGCAATTGGATACCAGCCCGCTCCATAGCAGAAAAACGTATCTCTGTCTCTTGTTGTTTGAGAGCTAAATAGTTCAGACATTTATTACGTACAGCTACTATCAGATAACTGCGAAGAGGAGGGACCAGTTCCAATTTGTCTCTGACTTCCCAAAGATGAAAGATGACATCGTTCACGATGCTTTCCGCCTGCACTCTGTCTTTCAATAGATAATAACTAAGTTTACAGAGAGCAACATAATGATAATCATATATATATTTATATGCTTCATTATCCCCGGCCTTTAACTTTTTTATAATGTGTTTTTCATCAATTGGAATCATATTCTGTTTTTTCTGCTCTGCAATATTCGGATAATATATTGAAAGATGCAAATTAATCAGCAGAAAAATTGGTATTAGAGAAAAATACCGGAAACATACGGATGCGTAAACCAGAAGCACGAACCTTCCCCCTCCCGGGATTCGACTCCAATCTCTCCACCCATCCTTTTGACCAGACTTTGGCAGATGGATAACCCTAATCCGGCTCCTTGTACGAACGAGTCCAATTTTATAAAACGATTAAAAATTTCATGCTGTTGTTCATCAGGAATACCTTTACCTGTATCCGTCACACAGAAACGCACCTGACTCTCGTCTTCCAATGTATAGGAAAGTGTAATCGAGCCCTTGGTAGTAAATTTTAAGGCATTGGTCAGGAAGTTAGAGAGTACCTGTATAATTCGATTTTTATCAGCATTAATCACGATCTGTGGTGAACTTTCATCAAAACGCAATTCGACTGCATCGTCACGTTTTTTGTGCGAGAAAATAGCAATCACCTCCCGGCAAAGTTGTGGTACATCCACCCATCCCATAGTAAGATCTATCGCACCAGCCTCGATTTTGGAAATGTCCAATATGTCGGAAATAAGGTTGAGCAACAACTCACTATTCTCTTGCACCAAAGACATGTATGAATGGCGCAATTCCTCCTCATCGGTTTCGGCAAGCAGACTGGAAAAACCTACGATGGCATTAAGAGGAGTACGTATCTCATGACTCATGTTGGCAAGGAATGCCGATTTGAGTCTGTCCGATTCTTCGGCTTTTTCCTTGGCTTGAATCAGTTCCAGTTCCACCTGTTTGCGGGTAGTGATGTCGGTAGCCAATTCCATGATTGCCCAACGCCCGTCAAGCCATTTTATAGCCATACTCTGGATGGTGTACCAACGTTTGGTGACCGGATTGTAGTCTTCCCAAAAATGAACGCCTGTAAACTTACGGTTGGCATCAAGCAACTTTGGCTTCGGGCAGTGTTTACACCCATTTTCCAATCCTGCATTCAACATTCTCCAACATTCTGCATTTTCCGGAACTTCTCCTGCTTCTTCCCTGAAAGGCTTATTGGCAAAAATCACTTTCAGTGTATCGTAATCGCTCACAAAAATATTAGCATTGATATTATCCAATACCTTCTGCATGGTTCGCTGCGACTGTTGCAGAGATATTTCAACTTGCCAGCGTTTGGTAGCAGTGGATACAATTTGCGATATCTGGCTCATCAGTTCCACATCCTTTTCATCCCATTGTTTGTTCCAGCAAAAGTTAAATGAAAGAAATCCGAAATGTACTCCCAATTGTGACAAGGGGAATACAGCGATGGCTTTTACACCTTGCACTTCGAGCATTTGAGTAATAAAGGGATCGAGCGAATAAATATCGGACGTACAAATGATATGTTTTTCTTCCAGCATGTCGAACCAAGGTTTTCCCGCTTCAATAGTCATACTCCGCAGGTAATCTATAGCGGGTTCTATACCGTCGTTGCACCATTCGTAAGTACAGCCATACGTAACTCCATCGAGGTGGTTTTCCCATGTCGCCAAACGGTCGACACCAGTATAACGGCCAATTTCGGCCAGTGCCATATTCATAGCAGTAGGTATGTCCGGTTCCAGTTGCAGAATTTGCAATACCTTGATAAATAATGCCTGCCGCCGGTTAGTCGCTTCGAGATTCTCCTGAATAGCAATCAGGTCTTTAGATTTCTCTTCAACCATCTGTTCGAGTCTGGTACGGTACTGCTCCAGTTCCATACCGACTCCATGAGGTTCGGGATCAGTGGATTTCATGTTTAATCAATAACTGTGAATAGAATTTAGTTTAGTTTTTGCATCCGAACGAAATCTCGTCTTACACTCTGCAAATATATACATTTATTTTAGAAACCAATCTTTTTCCCAATTAAAACGATTTCTTTTTCTAAAAGCCTAATATTCGAGGGTTTATGGCAAAGAACATCAGTACATTACACAAGTACTCTACCAGACAAGTTCTTTTTTACAGCAATCCTGATTTATAAAAACATTCAATTCTATTTTCTATCAATTAAAGCTCCCAATAATTAAATTCATATCAGTTTCAATCCTACGATTGAAATAATCAAAGTTGTCATAAAGAACAAACGTCCCAAAGTTGCCGGTTCATGAAAGAACAGGATACCGATCAATACAGTCCCCACTGCTCCTATCCCCGTCCAAACAGGATATGCAGTGCCGATAGGCAATGTTTGTGCAGCCTTCGCCAACAGATACATGCTTAAAGTTACAGAGATTACAAACCCCGTTCCCCACAAATAAAAATCGGTGCCCGTTGCTCCTTTCATCTTGCCTAGACAAAAGGTAAAACCAACCTCAAACAGTCCGGCAATAATCAATATAATCCAATTCATATCATTCTATTTTTAAATTAGACTGCAAAATTAACAGGATACCCGGAGCTTTCACTTTACATTTGATAAGAAATGACGGTGTAAGAGTATTATCAATTCTTCTTTTCCTATGGTAACTTTTTGTATTTTTGCAGAATAATGATTCAATGCGATATGGATATACACGAAATTATAAATAGAATATATCGGATGCCGGAGACTTCGGTGGAGAAGGTGGTTAAACATCTGTCAAAGGTCACATATCCCAAAGGTCACCATATATTGGAGGCTGGCAAGACTGAAACGAATATCTTTTTCATCGAGAAAGGAATTACCAGAGCTTACATTCCCGTAGACGGAAAAGAGGTAACGTTCTGGATTGGGAAAGAAGGATCTACCATTGTCTCATTGAAAAGTTATGTAAATAATCAACAGGGGTATGAGTCGATGGAACTGATGGAAAACTCGGTTTTGTATTTGTTAAAGCGCAAAGACTTACACGAATTATTCAAGGAAGATATCCATATTGCCAACTGGGGACGCAAATTCGCCGAATCAGAGTTCCTGCAAACAGAGGAAAGACTTATTTCTCTCTTATTTACCACTGCATCCGAACGGTATATGAAACTGATACAAAATAATCCGGAGCTATTACAAAGAATGCCATTGGAATGTCTTGCTTCTTATCTGGGAATAACTCCGGTAAGTTTAAGCCGGATAAGGGCGAAATTGAAACGGGTACTTTGAGATAAAAACATATTTTTCAAAAGCAAACAGAAAGTGATATATTTGTGTTTTGAATGAATCAAAAGAGAGAAATCATGAATATCGAAGATTATAGAGAATATTGCCTGTCAGTCAAAGGAGCAACTGAATGTATGCCGTTTGATAAACATACTTTGGTTTTCAAGGTTATGGATAAAATGTTCAGCTTTGCAACGTTACGCCCTAAGAACGGAAGATTCTGGGCAGATATGAAATGCAACCCTGATAAATCGGCAGAGCTCATTGAGCAATATGAGGACCTTTTTTGGGGACCTTTTTCGGATAAGAAACATTGGATAACTGTTTACTTGGAAGGAGATGTTCCCGATAAACTCATAAAGGAGTTGATTAGCCACTCGGTAGAGGAAGTTATAAAGAAGTTACCCAAGAAAAAACAAGAGGAATACAGGAATATGATTTAGGATTCGGAAAGTAAACATATCCGGCACTATTATTATTGCTAAAAGTAGAGCCGGATAAAATCATCGTATATTTAAAAACGTATGTCCCAGATACCGCAAGTCTTCTCTAATTCTACCAAAGAAGCTACATATCCTTTCATGGTTTCAAGATATTCCTGCTGTACTTCATTATAGGTACGTTGAGCTACCAATACATCCAAAATATTGATTTCACCACGTTTGTATTTATAAACCATCCCTTCAAGCACCTTTTGTGAATCTTCGAGTATCCCCGCTTTAAGCTGGGCTACCTTCTTTTTTTCCGCTTCATGGCAGAACCATGCTTGAGTAATCTCCGCCTGTATTTGTAATTCCATCTCCCTTTCCAATATTTCAGATTGAGCAATACGGAATTTAGCTGCTTTGACTGCTCCTTTATTTATATTTGAAAAGGACAGCGGAATAGATACCCCTGCGGTAGCAGAACGCGCCGGAGGAAGAAAACCGTTCCAGTCTCTTTCATAAGAGACTGACAAACCAATATCCGGACGACGCTCCGCCTTCGTCAACTTATACGCACGGGCAGTGACTTCGGTACTTTTTTGAGCTGCAAGTAAGTCTATACGATTGTCTAAACCAACTTTGATTAGTTCCGACAGCATAAACTCACGGTTCAGTTCCTCCCAATTACCAAACGGAATATGAAGAGTATCTGCTGTCACGCCCATCTGTTTGTTAAGCATAACCAATGAAGACTGATATGCTGCTTCCTGTCCGTAAACTGTATTGAGTAAAGTAACGGCTTCCAGTTTCGACTGACGGGCATCATTCTCCGTAATTTCTCCTACCGCATAACGCAAACTATCCGATTGGCTCAATTGCAGCATATATTCATAAGAACTTCGCTGCACCTTAAGTAACTCTTTCTGCAAAATAGCTTCCAGAAAAAAATTGGCTGCCTCGGCTCGCAAATCCTGAAATCCCTGTTCTATCATCAACTTCTCAAACGCTGCCTGACTGCGTGCAAGTTTGATTCGTGCTCCTCGTTTATTTCCTAATTCCAATGAATAGGAAAGCCCCAACGAAAAAGTTTCATTACCAGCTTCAAATCCAAGTTCCGGATCAGGAAACACCTTTGCAGCCATAGCTTCCGCATCAGCTATACTCACATTCAACTTTTCTGCCAGATAATTCAGATTGTTCTTTCCTACACTGTTCAGATATTCTTCGAAAGAAATATTCCGTTGTGGTTGGCCGACGAGGATTTGCGCAAAAGCATGAACAGTCATCGCTTCCACAAGCAGCAAAAGGAGCAAGATATTAAAGTGCATATTCTTTTTCATCATTCTTCTTTTTATTTAAAACGTTATTCTCAATCAGATAGTAAAAAACCGGAAGCACAAACATAGAAATGAGTGCTGAGAACATCAATCCATACACAATAACCGTTGCCAGAGGACGTTGCACATCACTGCCGATCCCGGTTGCCAGAGAAGCGGGAAACAGTCCGAGTACCGTAGTGACCGAGGTCATCAGGATAGGACGGAACCGTTGACGTGCCCCTTCGATAACAGACTTCCGAAGTTCCATTCCTCCTTTACGCAAATTGTTTATCTGAGATACCATAATAATTCCGTTTTGAATGGAAAGTCCGAACATGGCAATAAAGCCCACGGCAGACGATACATTCAATGTCATACCGCGTACATTGAGCGCAAGCATTCCGCCAAAGAGCGCCAACGGCACGATGGACAATACCAGACCAGCTTGCCGGAATTTCCCAAACGTAGCATAAAGCAAAATAAACATACACATCAACGTCAACGGAAGAATGACAGAAAGACGGGTATAGGCCCTGTGTTGGTTTTCGAAAGCCCCTCCCCATTTGACTGTATATTTGCTTTTATCATAGTCCACTTTCGCATCAATCACATTCTGCGCTTCTTTTAAGAAAGAGGCCAGATCGCGTCCACGCAGATTCAACTTAACCGTCAGGTGACGTCTGTTCATTTCACGAGTGATCGTACTTTCTCCGACACTCAATTTCACTTCGGCTACCTGCGAAAGGGGTATTTTAGCTCCGGTAGAAGAGGTCAGCATCAATCCGGCTATCTTTTCGGGTGTATCCCGCATTTCTTCTTTATATTTACAGGTAATGTCATATTGACGGTCTCCCTGATAAAGCTGCGCAATAGCTTTCCCTCCGATTGCTACCTCTATCAAATCAGCTACATCAGACACGTTCAGCCCATATCGGGCAATCGCATCCCGATTCATAATGATTTGCAGTTGAGGTAATGGAGGTTCCTGGTCAATATCCAGATCAACGGCACCTTTCACCGTTCCCAGCGCCCGGGTGATTTCTTCCGCAATACGACGTGTTTCCCGAAAATCCTCACCATACACCTTTACAACCAATTCACTATGCGCACCGGCTATTTTATCCATCACCCCGTCTATCATCGGTTGGCTGAATCCCACCCTAAAACCGGGCAGTGTCTTATATTCTTCTTCCAGCTCATGAATCAAATCTTGCTTGGTCTTTCCGTTCGGCCATTCATCATAAGGCTTTATCCCGATAGATACCTCAAAATGCGAAGGAGTGAACGGATCTGTACCATCGTCATTTCTCCCTGCCTGAACCATGATATAAGTTACTTCGGGATACTTCATCGTACGGGAACGAAGTGTATCGGACATCTCTCTCGATTTCTCAACAGAAATGCCGGGAGGAAGATTCACCTGCAACCAGATCGAGCCCTCATCCAATTCAGGAAGGAAATCTTTCCCTACAACACCACTTAACACAATACCTGCAATCAGAATCAAACATGAAAAGAGTATGGTCTTTATTGGTTTTTCTATAAGTTTCACTATTGCACCAGTATATTTTTCCTTCAATTTTTCCAGCCATTTATTCTTATAGACCTTGCGCGGCTTACGGTAAATAGCATAAGCCAGTCCCGGAATCAGCAGAAGAGCAACCGAAAGTGCTCCGATCATTGCATAACTCATCGTAAATGCCATAGGAGTAAACAGTTTACGTTCCACACGTTCGAAAGCGAATAATGGCAAGTAGGCTGTAATAATAACTATGGTGGAGAAAAGAATCGGGCGTCCTACCTCTTTGGCTCGTTGTGCGATACTTTTTTCTTCGATGTACTGTTCGGGGTAATCCTCACGTTTCTTGAGAATAGTTTCCAGCATAACAATGGCACCATCTACAATGATTCCAAAATCTATGGCTCCGAGTGACAGAAGATTGGCAGGAATATCCGTAAAATGCATCAGGATAAAAGCGATAAGCAAAGATACCGGAATGGTGATTGAAACCAGTAATGCTCCACGCCAGTTGCCCAAAAACAGAACAAGTACAATAACAACCAATGCCATACCCATTAAGAGCGTATGGGAAACAGTATCCAAAGTAGTGTCCACCAGGCTGGTACGATCCAGAAAAGTATGTATACGCACCCCCTCCGGCAAAATTTCATGATTCAATTCATCCACAGCCGCATGAATGCCATCCAATACCTTAGACGGATTTTCATGTTTCAGAAGAAGCACAATCCCTTCCAAACTTTCCGAATAATCACGGGTACGATCGGTATATCCCAACACACCTTTCCTCTCCAGATTACCGTATTTCAAAGAACCGATATCATTTAAAAAGACAGGAACCCCGGAAGTTGTAGTGACTACAATATGCCCCAAATCGTCCAGATTCTCTATCAATCCTATACCACGTACCACATACCCCAGATCTCCTCTATTCAATATGCTGCCTCCCACACTAGCATTATTATTTTCAATAGCCTCAATAACCTGACTAAGGGATAAGTGATATTGTTCCAGTTTATAAGGATCTATTTCTACTTGAAACTGGGTGGTGATACCTCCGAAATTTGTTACATCCGCCACTCCTGAAACTTCTTTGATACGGGGAATAACCACCCAATTCTGGAGGTCGGTCAGTTCACGAAGTGAATGTTGGTCACTTTCTATAATGTAACGGTAAACCTCTCCCACAGGTGATGTCAGCGGATCGAGTCCGGGGGCTGCCCCATAAGGTAGTTCCACTTCATTCAATCTTTCCTGTACCCGTTGACGGCTCCAGTAATCTTCTGTCCCATCCTTGAATACAATCGTAATCATAGAGAGTCCGAACGTACTTTTGCTACGCATAACATGCATGCCGGGCAAACCGTTGATGGCACGTTCCAAAGGAATAGTGATCTGTTGTTCCACTTCTTCGGCAGCTAGCCCCGGCACTTGGGTAACAACCTGCGATGTGACATCTGCAATATCCGGATAGGCTTCTATTGAAAGTTGCGTCCATGAGTAATATCCGAAAACACACATCATCACAAACAGACAAAGCATTATCCATCTTTTCTGTATAATTGAAAGCATCAAATCCTTCTTCATAATCTCCTATTTTAAATAATATCCTCCTTCACTGATGACTTTATCTCCCGGATGCAATCCATCATTTATCACAGCAAATCCATCTTTGGTCGCTTCTACCTTCACCGGTGTTCTTACAAAGATATCCGGAGTAACCTGCACATACACATAACTGTCTTTCTCTCCCTGCAATAATGCGCTCTCCGAAATCTGAATCTGTTCAATAGGAGCACTAAGAAAATGGACGGTAGTATACATGCCCAATTTCAAATGTTTCTTCGAATTATCACAAACCGAAAGCACTTTGATAGACCTTGTATCTTCGTCAACCGCCTCTTCTACATGATAGACGTTACCTTTAATCACCATCCCCGGTAATGCAGACACTTCTATATCCAGACTACTGCCTGCATTGATAAATCGAATATCCTTTTCTTTTACTTGGGCGGCAATCCATACTTCCGACAAATCTGCCACTATTGCAACAGGTTCGGTATCATCTTTCAGGTATTGTCCGGTCACAATATTATTCTCTATAATTTCGCCCGAAATAGGCGAACGCACCACAAGAGGCTGCCCCAGTATCATATTCTCCGGATGCTCTACCTGATATACTTCCAATGCAGCAGACGCATTTTCGAACTCTTTGTCGGCAATAAGCAAAGCATTTTGCGCTTCTTCCAGCTCTTTCTGTGAACTAACCCCGTTCTTTATCAGGTCTTCTTTGCGCTTTAAATCTTTCTTAGACAGCTCACGTAACGATAACGCCTGGAAGTATTCTTTTTGTGCCGTAGTAAAATCCGGTGAGCTGATTTCAAACAAAGGGGTTCTCCGGTTTACCTGTTGTCCGATTTGTATATACGATTTTGTAACTCTTCCTGCAAAAGGGGAAGCAATGCAGGCATAACGGGTAGGAATAGGACGTACCACACCGGAAGTAATCACTTCTTTGGAATAAGGTTCAAGTCTGGCCTCAGTCACTTTTATCTTTTCAGATAAAAAACGGTCTGTGATCTGTACTGTGTCACCTTCCATACGATAACCACTCTGTTGTTCTTCCTTTGATTTACTCTTGCATGCGGTAACTAGCAATACACCGCAAATTAAAAGTATTTGCAAATTTTTCTTTTTCATCATCATCCATAAAAATATAGTTAGCATTCTTTTTCGGATGCAAAGGTAAGTGGACGTGTTCCGGAAGCCTGTTAGAGATTTGTTAGAACGCTATTAGAATTTTATTAGAGTCTTACAGAAGCCATTTCAAGACGAATTTTCTTTTTTTATGAACCCGTTTTGCAGGAGAACGGCATTTTTTGTCTACATTTGCCGAATCAAAAACCGAACTTGAGAATATGAAAGTTATCTATCAATTCATTTTATCCGTACCTCATCTGGAACTCTCTTAGCTGGGCTTCCGTTTTTTATTTCTTTCCTCCATTACAGGAAAACAACAAAAATCAAAGCAATTTCTCTCAATCATTTGTTTATTATTTAGTCATAATGGTATTTGCCCTCTTTATATACAGACAGGCAATCCCCTTATCATCATCCGTAATCAATAAAGTATTATGAATAATTGGAAAAAGAAATTTATCATTATATGGTCCGGACAGTTATTTTCTATTCTTAGCAGTTCTATTGCCCAGTTTGCCATTGTTCTGTGGATCAGTCTTGAGACCGGTTCGGCAGAGGTGCTTTCATTTGCTACTATCGCCGCACTTTTACCCCAAGTAGTATTAGGTCCCTTTGCCGGCGTTTTCGTTGATCGGTGGAGTCGGAAATGGACTATGATATTGGCCGACAGTTTCGTTGCACTCTGTTCGAGCATTATTGCGTTATTATTCTATCTGGACGTTATCGAAATCTGGCAGATTTATCTGCTGCTTATGCTCCGTTCTGTCGGAAGCGCTTTCCACGCACCTGCCATGAAATCATCCATACCGCTGCTTGCTCCTGAAAAAGAACTGACGCGTATTGCCAGTATTAATCAGACAATACAGGCCTTATGTAATATCTGCGGTCCTGTGCTAGGTGCCGCATTGATTGTCAGTACGAATATGAGTGTAGTTATGTTGCTCGACGTTGCGGGAGCAGCCATAGCCTGTACAACACTCATGTTTGTATTTATCCCTAATCCGGAAAAAACAGAAACTGAAACAACCAATAATGTACTCCGGGATATGAAGGAAGGCTTTCAGGCAATCTGTAGCAATTGTGGTTTGAAATGGGTGATGGTCACTGAAGTACTCATCACTTTCTTTATCATGCCTGTTGTTGCTCTGATACCGTTGATGACTCTGAAAAACTTCTCCGGAACAGCTTATCAAGTCAGTCTGATAGAACTTCTTTTTGGTTCGGGAGCATTAGTCGGTGGTATTTTACTGGGAATATGGAATCCGCGCATCCGAAAGGTCGTTATGATAAACATATCTTATATCATAATAGGAGTTTCTATTTTCGTTTCCGGAATCCTTCCTCCTTCAGCATTCATTATCTATGCTATATTTGCAATAGTACAGGGTATTTCCATGCCGTTTTATTCCGGTCCGTTTACAGCTTTGTTGCAAACACAGATTGAAGTGTCTTTCTTGGGGCGCGTATTCTCTTTGTTCGACAGTATCAGTTTGTTACCCTCCATTTTAGGATTACTGGCAACCGGATTTATTGCAGACGCTATCGGCATAGCCAATGTCTTTGTTATATGCGGTATTGCAATTGTGATAACAGGGACACTTGCATTCTTCATTCCATCAATCATGAATCTGGAGAAAAAATAAATGACTAATTTTAT
>ENA-OPCM01000962-OPCM01000962.1-human-gut-metagenome-genome-assembly--contig:-NODE-962-length-20215-cov-3.362103_pt1 | contig 20215 bp, 21 predicted proteins | sample MGYA00241252_ERZ501484 | MGnify/ENA primary metagenome ERZ501484 (study PRJEB25962, sample SAMEA2042583) | human gut metagenome | biome: human gut; feature: human-associated habitat; material: faeces...
CTTCCGATACCCACGGTGTTATTGTGGGCAATGGTTCCGATCCACATGATCTCTGCACGATATGTATAGTTCCGTCGGTCCTCCAGTAATTTGGGTCCGATATCCACTAACGTCCTTAAAATGCCTTCGGACATGCGGTCGATCACACCGATCTCATCATCCGGAGCGAAATAGCGCTCGCATACATGGGAAAACATATCTGTTACACCACAGGCTGTCAGGAATTTCGGTAGGGAATAAGTCAGTTCCGGATCCATGAACGCATACTTAGGACGCAGCACCGGATGACTGACTAAAAGCTTTTTACCCTCGTCAGTATTGTTCACTACTGCTACCTGGCTGGACTCACTTCCAGTTGCAGGGCAGGTTAAAAGAACCGCAACCGGCAGAGTGTGTTCCGGCTCTCTCTCTCCAATAAAATAATCCCATACATCACCTTCGGAGACAGTCCCCAGTCCGATGGCTTTGGCAGAATCAATGACACTGCCGCCGCCGATTGCCAATACGAGGTCAATCCCTTCCCTTTTTGCAAGCTCTATGCCTTCTCTTACCAGAGACAGACGGGGATTGGGCAAGACACCTTCAAGCCTGCCTTTGCCCATTTATTGAAACCTTCAAGCTCGGCATGGGCTATGCCATTTGCTGTCAGCTGATCGCACACAGCCTGAAGTAGTCCCGTATCATAGAGATACTGACCATTATCATGGTGGATCAGCACTTTTTTCACGCCATCCTTTTTCAGGATTTCTCCAATCTGTTTCTCCGCACCTTTTCCAAAGATAAATCTCGTGTTGATGCAGATATCAAAATTATTCAGCATTATCTATTGTCCTCCTGTTCCAGTCGTTTTTTCAATTCCTCACCATTGGCCGCCAGCTCATCAGGACCTGTTTCCAACAGCTTATTTGTATCACCGTCCCCATAGGTTACACCGATACAGTGGATATGGTTCTCATGTGCTGCCGTTACATCACTGTAGGTATCTCCGATATATACGACACTCTCCCTTTCCATCTGTCCGGAGGCCATGACGTCCTCTATCACCTGAGCCTTGGACCGGATCACCTCTCCAAAAGAATCCGGAGAAAAGCATCCTTCAAATAGATCTGTCCATCCCTTCTTTTTCAGGATCCTTAACAGAGCTTCCTCAGGTTTTAGTGTGATAATGTAATTCCGGACTCCGCAGACCCGTGCTTCTTCCAGGATCTCACGGATTCCCGGATATAGTTCTGTCTTCGGATATTCACTGATAGTACGATAATGGATCGTCACCCATTCGTCAAATGTGGCTAGTTTTTCTTCACCCGGAAACGGGTGCACCTGCCGAAAGATTTCTCTCATCGGCTTACCGAGGTTGCTGTCGCAGCTTTTGAACTTCTCATCCATGCTGCCTCCCAGCTTCCCAGCCGCATATTCCAGAGAATCCCAGACATCTGCACCCGTATTGGCCAAGGTTCCGTCAAAGTCCCACAGAATCACCTTGTATTTCATTCTAATTCCTTTCCTTACTGCCGGATCAGAATTCCCTGAAGCACTGTTTGCTCCACAGGGTTCCGACGACTACCAGCAGGGATCCTACAATGATGGGAACGGTAATTCCTACCCCCAGCATGAAGGATGTCATCACTGTCGAAATGATCGGCAGGAAGTTTGATACTAATACCACCAGAAGCATGTTTCCTTTCTTGATGGAAAGGTTCCATAAGGTATTCGCCAATGCACCCACTACGATACCGGCATATAGAATCTGTCCAATGAGGCTTACAGAAAAATTTCTCGGTTCATCCATAAATATGGAGATAATCCCTAAAATCGCTGCTGTCACGATCATGTAGATTCCAACGCCATCTACCTTTTTGGTTCCTACATACTTTTTCACCAGGTTAGTATACACTCCCCAGGAGATTGCTACCACAAAGCCCATTGCGTATCCCGCCAGATCCCCTCCGGACAGGATATTATCCGCAAAACTGCTCAAATGGAAGATGTCCGCTCCGAGTTTGGCTACCACAATTCCCACAAAGCTTAAGGCTACACTGCAGATCAGCCACAGGGATGCCCTTGCATGTAAAATAGGAATCGTAAAGATCAGGGTAAACAATGGCCACAGGAACCGGATCAGTACCAATACGATCACTGACTCATCACTTTGTACCATGCTCATGGATACATAGGAGGATGCGGTGTATATGACGAACAGGCTTCCACATACCGTCCAGTATTTTCTGGGAACTTCACGGATACCGGTCAGTCCCTCTTTCTTGATCAGTTGCGTAACCAACACCACGATACCACCGATCAGATTGACCAGTGCAGCTGAGGTATATGCCCCCAGCCCGGTACTCAGGTTTCTGGTAAAAATTGCGCTGGTTCCCCAAATGATAATGGTCAGGAAGCCTAGCAGTGTATAATAAAATTTAGATTTTGAAGCCATACGCTTTCCCCCTTGATCGTTATTTCTTAGTTATAATTTCTCAAGGTCGTATATAACAGCTCCATAAATCCGGGGAAATCAAGTTCCAAAGCTGCCTCTGCGTTGGGCTTCTCACCACGGAAGTCCATCTGCGGCTCTCTGTACAGATCGATTGCAGGATCTACGCCACGCAGATGTCTGTAGTCGCATACGGTCATACCACGGGTCAGTTCACCCTTCAGTTCAATATCGATATGCATCTCAGCGGACTTGATCAGGTTCGGATCGATCAGCCAGGCTACTGCACAGGCATCATGCATATTCGCACCGGTCAGCTTAGCGCTCTTGACTGTGGAATCGATGAAGAACTCGGTCAGATCTGCTGCAAGATTTGCTGCCTTGGTGCCGATCTTACGAAACTCTGCTACATGCTCTGCGGTCAGGCAGCACTGTCTGGTCAGGTTCAGCCCGGACATCTTTACATGGATGCCGGAATGGAACACCTTGTATGCTGCTTCGGGATCCACAAAAATATTGAATTCTGCGGTAGGTGTCCAGTTACCGAAGGTAACGGAGCCGCCCATGATGCTCAGCTCTTTGACTCTCTCTACGATTCTCGGCTCTCTGTGGATCGCGCAGGCAATATTGGTCAGGGGACCGGTAGCGATCAGGGTTACATCATCGGTATTCATAACGGTGTCGATGATGAAATCTACTGCGTGCTTGTTCTGAGGCTTTGCCACAGGCTCCGGAAGCACGGGACCGTCCAGTCCGGACTCACCGTGAAACTGGGGAGCAGTTACAAGAGGCACTACCATGGGACCTGAATTGCCGGGATATACGGGAATATCGGTCCGTCCCAGCACTTCCAGTACCTTCAGTGCATTCTTGGTTACATTCTCTAATGTACAGTTACCACCGATGGTGGTAATGCCCAGGACATCCAGATGCTGTACAGCTAACATGATCGCAAAGGCATCATCATGCCCAGGATCACAATCCAGGATAACTTTCTTTTTTTCCATATATAAAAACCTGCCTTTCTAAACCATATCGAAATCAGTTTATTTATTTTCTGCCAGAAATGCTTCCAGTTCCTCGGTATTTGGTGAATTTCTTGCACCCTTTCTCATAACGGTGTATCCGGATACTGCGTTACCGCGGATCAGGCACTCGCGTAAATTCATGCCCGCAAGTCTTCCACTGATAAATCCAGCATTATACACATCTCCCGCACCTACGGTATCTTCCACTTTCACCGAAAATGCAGGTACGTATTCCTCGCCCTCTTTCGAGAAAGCATAGGATCCTTCCTTGCCATTTCTGACGATGACAACTCTCTCGTCGGAAACGAGTGCTTTTGCATTTTCCCGCCAGTCTCTGCCCTCGCCGAGGTACTTGAACTCATCATTTCCGGAGCCTAACAGATAGGTCGTATAGCGGATGACTTCTCTCACCGCTTTCTCATACTCCGGATCTAACTTTCCATCGTCCACCCGTAAATTCAGATCAAAGGAGGTCGGTACTCCTGCTTCATAAGCTTTTTTAAATATCTCAATAATTTCTGTGCGTGCAGATGTGTCATATACCAGAGACATTCCGGAGGAATGGACCCAGTCGGCTGCTTCGATCTTTTCAAACGGCACCTTGTCTCTCTCGAGTACCTTAAATGCCTGATCTACTCTGGGCCAGCCCCACAGATATCTCTCTCCGTTCTCATCAATAAAGGCAAAGACTCCCACGGTATTTAACTTCGGATCCACGATCAGGTCAGCGGTATTCACGCCCTGTTCCTTGAAATCCTTCTGAATATACTTACCGTACTGATCATCTCCGATGGTTCCGAGAAAGCTGACCGGAAGTCCCAGCTTGGCCAGTGCCACGGCAGTGTTTGCACTTGTACCGCCACCGACCAACTCAGGGTTAGGATAGTCTACCAGTGTCCTCTCTTCATTTAAAAAACGGGGATACGGTACGATGATGTCCACATTTGCATCGCCAACTACATATATATCACGCATTTAAGGATGCCTCGATGAATGCTTTTACTTTCACCGGATCCTTGCAGCCGCCGGTTCTGTCCTTCTCATCGTCGTAGTTGGTCCAGCTGTAGGAATCTACGCCGTAAGGATGTGTGATATGAATTGCCTCTGCTACGTTGTCTGCATCCAGACCGCCTGCGATGATACATGGAACTTTCGTACTCTCAACGATTGCCTTGTCGATCATTCTGTCATGTGTCAATCCTGTCGCACCGATATCACCTGCTTCCGGTGCCTTGGTATCGATCAGGAAGAAATCCGTCACCGGCTCGTAATCCTTAATGTACTGCATTACCTTCTGCTCCTCTAAGGGAACTCCTGCCAATACCGGGATTGCCTGCATGATCTTAAGTCCGGGGAAGCGGTCTCTCAGTTCCTGTACCTGTGCCGGTGTGATACCTTCGATATCTCCGGAGAGATGCAGGACATCGGGACACACAACCTTCAGATTTTCCGTGATCTCATCAATATCCTCAGCTACTGTAAGTCCTACCTTGACAGCCTCAGGCTGTACTCCTTCGAAGATTTCTTTAGCCTTTTCACAGGTCAGCTGTCCGGGTGTTCTCTTGATCTTACCATAGGATACTCCGATATGATGTCCTCCCATATCTATGACCATTCTTGCATCCTCTACTGTTCTGATACCGTAAATCTGAATGATTACATTTGCCATTACTATTTACCCTTCCTTTCTTCAAATACCTTCATAAAAGCTTCTGTAGTAAATACAGTTTCCTTAAACCCTGCGCCCTGTGCCACTTTAGTGATGGGTGGAGGTGTTACAAAGCTCTTCTTCAGTGTCTCAACCTGTGCAAATACTTCCTCAACCGGTCCATCTAACAACACCTGCCCTTTGCACATTACAATGATACGCTTGAAGTTATCTACTACGAATTTCATATCGTGGGAAATGGTGATACAGAGCTTTCCATTTTCCTTTAACTGACGGATGATCTCGCGGAGACGGATATTACCTGCCACGTCCTGTCCACAGGTAGGCTCATCGAAGATGACTGCCTTGGGATCCATCATAATGATGGCACCGATGGTACAGAACTTTTTCTCTGTTGAGGTCAGGTCAAAGGGATGCATATCCAGCTTGTCCTTCAGTCCTACAAGCTCTGCTACCCATTCGATTCTTTTCTGGATCTCGTCCTCTGGCATACCGATCTGCTTGGGTCCAAACTCAAACTCCTTGCGGACAGATTCCAGAAACAGCTGATCATCCGGGTTCTGGAATACATAACCGATCTTGTCAGCCAGGTCGGCCGGCTCATAATTGACGATATCCTCGCCGTCTACCAGCACCTGCCCGCTGCGGGGATGCAGAAGCGCCATGAACAAACGGCTCAGCGTCGTCTTGCCGCTGCCGTTATGGCCCAAAAGCGCCACAAACTCGCCGTCACCGATCGTGCAGGCGATATCGTTCAGTACCGGCAGACCCCTGCGGTAAGCAAAATTGACCTCTTTAGCCTCCAGCATCAGGCGTTCCCCCCTTCAAAACCAAGCAGCTGTAACTCCGCAGCCGCCTCTGCCTCAGTCCGCCACTCGCCCAAAGTAATACCGAAACGGCGCTCGACGCCCAGCTTCACCTGCCATAACGCAGGTACCAGCGGACGCAGCTCCTCGTCCTCATACATCGTCCGCGCTGCAGCAGCAAAGGTATCAGCCGTTACCAGCTGCCCCTCCTTCAGCACTACCATGTCCGTCACATAAGGCAGCAGATAGTCCACTCGATGCTCAACTACGATGATCGTCGTGCCGTAACGCTGATGGATCGCATATAACAGCTCATACAGCGAATGGGCCCCGTCCGGGTCCATCGCCGATACCGGCTCATCCAGCACAATGATCTCTGGATGCACCGCCAAAGTAGCCGCCAGCAGCAAACGCTGGCGCTGCCCGCCCGACAGCTCGTCCAGCTGATAGCTTTCGCGCCCCGGCAGACCCACGTCCTCCAAAGCCTTACGGGTACGCTCCGCCACCTCCTCCGGCGCAAAACCGTGATTCAGCAAACTGAAAGCCACTTCCTCGCCCGCGGTCAGCGAAACCAGCTGGCTTTCGTAATCCTCCAGCATCAGCCCCACGCGCATCGCGATATCCGACACCCGGCGGCCTTTAGTCGATTCGCCCAGCACCTGCACATCGCCGCTGTAACGTCCGCCCATATAAAAAGGCACGATGCCCGTCATCGCCTTGCACAAAGTAGTTTTGCCCGCGCCGCTGGGGCCGGCCACCACAGTGAACGAACCCTTTTTGATCTCCAGGTCGATATCCTGCAGCACCAGCTCCGATTTATTATAAGCAAAATAAAAATTTTCCAGCCTGATAACGCTCTCCATCATTCATCGTCCTCCTGCACAAAAAACAGCTTCCGCACCGGCCCGAACAGCAAAAAGGTGATCATGCCGTTCAGCGCGCCCACGATCGCCACCACCGGCAGCATGGCATACAGCCAGACATGCAGCGGCAAGCCCAGAACGATCTTTAAAATGAAAGTAAACACACCGCCGCTGGCCATAGTTGCCAAAAATCCCGTCACCAGGGGGCGCAGCTTCCACTTGCCCAAACCGCAGCGCAGCATCGCCTTGACCAGGATGCAGCAGGTGATCGCACCCGAAAGCTCGCTGGCGATATTACCCAGCGGAAAAGCCGACTTCGACGACGGCACCAGCGTGATGCCCGCAATAAAACCAATGCCCACAGCCTGCGACAGCGTCGGATTCGTCAGATTGATAACGATAGAATACATGGCGATCGTCCAGTTCGGCGTCACGCCGCCCACATTAGGGCTGACCGTGTGCAGGATGATGCCGATAGCGAACAGCATCGCCGTGATCGCTACCCAGCGGTAGCCGTCCTGCATTGGTTTGACTTCGATCAGATCCACCAACGGCAGCCTGGTATTTTTTTCTTTATCCATAATATAAGCCTCCTTCAGCCCGGGCAATAAAAAAAGCCCTTCATCCCCATGTAGGGACGAAAGACACAACTTTCGCGGTACCACCCTGCTTGACCGATTAAGGTCCGCTCGCTAAGATACGGGCCATGGCCGATATCCCCTTCCCTGGTAACGGGCGAAGCATCCCGACGGCGTCTACCCCCTTGCGGGCTCAAGCCGTATCTTAAAGGTCCATTCACCCTGCCGCCAAACGCCGGACTTGCACTGTCACCGGCTCGCTGAGGTCCGCTTGGCAAAGCTACTAATCCTCATCATCGATCAAATACTTATGAAATTACTTTAAAGTGTAGCACCAGCGGCAAAAGTTGTCAATAAGCGCGCGTGTATACATAGCGGCAAGCACCAAAGCTAAAAATATACTTGTAATTTTGCGCCGGCAGGAGTAAGATATTTTATGTAGTGGGGACGTAGCTCAGCTGGGAGAGCGTACGGTTCGCATCCGTAAGGTCGAGAGTTCGATCCTCTTCGTCTCCACCATTATATTGAAAATAAATAAGGAAGCCGCTGAATATTCAGCGGCTTTTTATGTTTTTATCATTTAATATTTATCGCATTTACAAATGCTTCGATTTTACTTATAAGTTCATCGTATTCCAATAAACTTTTCCGCATTTTTTGATATAAATTTTCATCAATAGGAATTTCCTGATTATTTACATTAATCATATTGTCTCCTACTTTTTTATGCCCTAATGCATTCCTATAACAAGAAATATCCTTTTCATAACGACTCTTGAACTTTATATGTGATTCATCTGGTTTAAATTTATGACTCTCTTTTAAAATTTTTATACAATCCTGTAATAGATCCAGCCTATCTGAATGACTCAACATATATTTATGATTTATTGCGTTTAAAAACAAAGGGCTACTTCGTTCTACATTCTCTTTATTTGAATTGACACGACTTATTATGCTTTTAATCAAACAATGTGTCTTCGAGTTTAAATGTTCCCTTTTTTCTGCATCTATTTTTTCCCATATATTATTTAACAAAGCTTTTATACGCACTTCAAAATCAGCTGAATAATCTAGGACAAATCCTCTAAGATGAATTAAATCTTCAGATCTTTTTATTATCTTTAATATTAATGCTTGAAGTTTAGGTGCAAATTCTTCATTTTTTCTATCTACATAATAAATTCCATCTAAAGGTGGATTTACTGCTACACGTGCTTTTTCAATCTCACTAGAATAAAATAATATATCTGTCAAAACATCGTTTTTACGAATGCACGCAATAACGTCACTACCTTTTTGTCCTTCCAACAACTTGTAATCCATTATAATAAGGTCAAAACAATTTCCTGTACAATCAATACGCTCCTCTGGATCACCTCTTTTATGTGTAATGACTGTATTTAAATAATGCGAATTCAAAAAATCTTTTACAGTCCTAGCCTGAGCTTCAAACCATACTGTTTCATCTTCAACCCATAAAATTTTAAATTCACAATTCATTTTTTTAATGTCACCACCAAACTAAATCCTTTAGTGTATGATTCATCAATTTTAATAGAACCATGCATCTCTTCCACTAAAAGTTTTATATGATACAATCCAATTCCAAAACCATTTCTATTATTTGTGGAAACTCCCCATTCAAATAATTTTAATGGATCAATATCTTTCTCTAGTCCTACTCCATTATCAGAAAAAATTATTTCTAAATTCTTACTTGTTTCTTTAAATGATATTTCTAAAATATCTGCATGTGCCTTAAGTGAATTACTTACTATATTATCTAGTATAATGCTAACTGACGATGAATCAAATTTACATTCATATGATTTATTATCATCAACTAACTTATACTGTAGACCTTTCTGTAACATACCTGCATCAATGTACTGCTTTATAAAATCAAATAAACTGTTTCTACCTGTAGGGTTTAAATTCTGATTACCCTTTATTGCCAATTCTGCTAGTTTATTGGCCTTCTGATTTGATTGATATATTTCAACCAAAACCTTCATGATATCATTCTTATCATTGACTTTACTTCTTGCCAATAAATCTTTTAAATAATTTACATTTATCTTTGTAGCTTCAGTTAAGGTATATACTGAATGGAAACCATTAATGAGATTCTCGACATTTTGATTAGCAGCACCTTTGAGAAAGTAAATTTGTTTTTCTCTTACCAAATTTTCTTTTTTACTTTTTTCTAAATCTTTAGATTGTATAGTGTTAGTTTTTTCTAATTCTAAATTTTGGCTTAATATTGTCTCAGTACGTTTTTTTACATCTTTCGCCAAGTTAATAAAACCAATATCTCTAGTTTGTTCAGCAATACGCTCTAATTTTTTCAAAGAGACAACAATGTTATCATTGTCTTCATTATTTCTTTTAGCAGTTAAAATATCTTTATTATAATTAATACTAATAATATTTTCAGTATCAATATTACTTATAAATTGCTCAATTATTTGATCGCCAACTTCGCTTGGATCAATTACATGCTTCAAAGGATCATGCTTTAAAGGTTCACCCCAACTAATTATATTTACAACATATTTCTCCAATACCTTCAAGACTTTTTCTAAAAAAAAATCCCCCAACATACTTACTGCATCTGTTTGAACAAATCCATGTGCACGACTACTAGTTTCTATAAATTGTTCATTACTACCATTAATAGAAATTCTACCCATAATTTCACGCGTTCCTAAATAGCGCTTCCATCCCTGAGCTTTTCTCTGATCAATGTTAAAAAAATCTTGACCTGGTTCTCCATAAGGATTAATCCTAAAACCATTTTTATATATAAAAACAGAGCCATAATTTACAGGAGCTACACCACCCATTTGCATAGTAAAACTCATCTTAGCACTACGATTAAGATAAAAGATTGAAATACAAATATCTTTTAATTGAATAAATCTTTTATTTTTTTCTTTAATTTCAAAAATGAATTCACCACGATCAAACAATTCCGTCAAAATAAATTTTCCATCTTTAGCAATTGTAACTTTTATATTTGTTGTTTTTATGTTTAATTTTTCAAATACATCATTACGTATAATTCCATTAACAATATCACGATCAGGATTTTTCTTTTTATCTTTTAGCATTTTCTCATCAACATCTTTTTGATTTGGAACAATTAATTCTATGCTAAACAGGTCAGTTTCTTTACCTATATCGGGACTAATTAATTTCATCAAAGAGCGTTTTAATTTCAATAAAGCTGATCTATCCCATTCTTCTCTTAATGATTCTATAATTAAAGTTGTTCCATTAATATAATCATCAGGTAACATTTTTGATCTTGAATATTCCACAGGAATTTCCTTAAATTCTTTAATATCATCTATTTCAAAATTACTCCAATTTATATCTACAACATGTACAAATTGATCTGTTATAGTTTTTGTCATTAATTTTAGCGTTTCACCCAACCTATCACAAGAAAAACGACCTACGCCCTTTGCACCTGCAACTTCTCTTTTTATTTTCTCTATATAAGAATTATTTCCCCTATTTTTATTTTTTTTCTCAGAATATGCAACAAATAACCATTTATTTATAATGTCATTATAATTCATTCCACATCCATCATCAGAAATTATAATCCTACTTTGGCCATCTTTATCCTTGTCAAAATTAATTTTTACTTTACTTGCTCCAGCATCATATGAATTTTTTACTAATTCAAATATAGCTATAAACCTATCACTAATCAAATCTTTACCAATAATATTTTTTAACCCTGAACTTACCTTAAACGCTAATTGCTTATTTCTTTGGTTCACGCGAAAGCACCTCCAAAAGCGCTAGCCCTATTTGTTCTGCAAATAAAGGTGGCACAGCATTACCAACTTGAGTATATCTTGGCACCTCTAGTTTTCTACGAGAACCTCCAGAAGTATACTTACCTTTAAATTTATACCAATCTGGAAATCCCTGAATTCTCGCATGTTCTCTAACTGTTAAAATACGCGGCTCGCAATAGTGAATCAATTCATCAGGAATAGAGGTTATTGTAGGTGCTTGTGTTGTAGAATCAAGTACTGTTACACCACGTCTATTTAAATTTTCAACATAACCATCACTCGGCGTAATCCTTTTTCCAATAGGAGCTTTTTCTAATAGATCTTTGTGCAAAAGAATAGTTTTCTCTCTGTGATTAACAAACCTATGACTATCAACCTGACCTTTTTTCTTAGTGTCTTTACGCATTAATTTTTGATATTTAGACTGTATTTCACCATAAACTCCAGCCTTAAAGCCTTCAGAATCAATAGACTTTTCTTCTCCACATTTTCTTTCCAAATCACTTATTGCATCTTTTATAGTCGTCTTGCATGAGATTCCATGTGATACACAAAAACTTTCTTTTTTATCATATAAAACATTAAATACCTCTTTACTATCATGATTTTTCATTGCAACTAAAATAAACCGTTTTCTCTTCTGCGGTAACCCAAATTTAGACATGTCTATTATTTCGTCATTTACACTATAATTCAATTTTTTTAATTGCATTTCTACATATGAAGAATATTTTTTAGTTCCTTTTTGACTTTTAAAGTTAACTGTAAATCCATGTACATTTTCAAAAATTATTACTTCTGGTAAAACTAGTTTTATAAACTCAATATACGATTCAACCAACTTATTACGTTGGTCATTCTTATCTCTTTTCCCCGCCATAGAAAATCCTTGGCAGGGTGGCCCTCCTGCAACAAGAGTAATTTTACCCCTTAAAGATTCTAGTTCTTCTTTATTCTCAGATATTAATTCGTTAATGTCGTGTTCACTTATTTTCAGCCAATCAGGCCATAAAAAATGTTTTTTATTTTCAATAAGATTATGCTTTAATGTTGTAAATGCATCTTTATTTTTTTCAATAGCAAAAAGACCTGTCCACCCAGCATTGAACAGGCCTACCGATAACCCTCCACAACCAGCAAAAATATCAATATATATATGCTGATGTTGTTTCATTTAAAACACCTCATATCATACACATTAATGTTCCATCTGTTATTATTATACGATTATAAAATTAATTGTGTCAATTTTTTCAACATTTTTCTTACCTAATACTTTCATATTTTCTCACTATATTTTAAATGTTTTTTTACAATTTCAACACATTTATGTACATCTAATATAATGTCACTTTCCCAAAATCTTATCACAGTCCATCCCATATCACGCAAAAGTATAGTAACTTCTAAATCCCGTTCCATATTTCTTTTTATTTTTTCTTCCCAAAACTCTTTATTTATACAGAATTTTTTATTATAAAAAGTCTTTCCATGCCAAAAATCTCCGTCACAAAATATTGCTATTTTATCTTTCATAATTACAATATCCGGTTTTCCTATAATACCTTTTAAATTTTTTCTATATCTTATTTTCTCTTTCCATAATTCCCGCCTAAGTAATAGCTCAATTTTTGTGTCCTTATTTCTTATGGAAGTCATTATTTTACGCCGACTATCTTTTGACATAACATCCATTTTATTCACTCATTTCCAAATCATAATTTCAATTATATATAATAGTCCATCTTATACAATCCTTTAATTTATATTATATAAGGCTGACTATTTCTTTTGCAACATTCCAAGAATACTCATATGAATAGTTCATAAATAATTTTTTATATAAAAAATTCCCCTCCTCTCATACCTCAGCAGTGCTTCCTGCGCTATTTCTTCGGGTGTTTTCGGGGTGGTTTTCAAATTATAAGAGCCTTGCAGCTGCAAGGCTCTTTTTTGCGTGTTGGCGGTAGTTGCATTGCTGTTTATTTCTCTGGCTGTGCTTATTTGGGCGTTTGCTCTATTATTTTCCTTTCCTTCCCGTCCTTGTTCTGCGGCGTTATTATTTGCTCGCTGATCTTGCTGCAAACTCCCTTCGTCTTTTGCTCGCCATTCATCCTGCAGTCTGCGTTCCCGTCTTATGCCCTGCGCTTCGCGCAGGGCTTTTTCCATATTATAGAAGTTCGGTTCGCGGCGGCGGGCAGTCATAATAGTCACGGCAATATTCCATTCGGCATCGTCCGTCTCGCAGAATCGTTCTGCCCAGCCATCAATAAACCTGGCCCGTTCATCTTCGTTTCTAAACCGCAGCTTCAGTCTGTTATATTCAAACAGTTTTACCATCCGCCGTATCTGTTCATAAGGTCTCTCCATTTTTCAGCACATCCTTCGCAATATTCTCAGCCTCTGATTGGCTTATATGGTCAGGCGCACTTACGGGTTTCTCTGTCCAGGCGGCGGCAAACGCATTTCCCAGTCAGATCACCCTGTCCGGCAGTACCATAACAGCCCGCCGGCCTGCGCCTGATGATCCATATCCCAGCTTATCTACATCAGCAGTTCTTCCGCTTCCCGCTGTTTTTCGGCCTGATGCGCTGCAAGCAGCAGCTGCCGCAGCTTAGTAAGTCCTTTTTTGATCGTTTTGCTGATCGCAGCCGGACTGACGCCAAATCTCTGTGCCAGTTCGCCGTTGCTCCAGCCTTCTAAAAAATGCAGTTCGATCAATTCTTCCTGTTTGGGCGAAAGCTGTACCAACAGTTCCTGCACTTCTGCAAAATCCTGCTGCAGTTGCTGCTGTTCAAAATAAGTACGCGTCGTCTGCGCCGCATCTGCCGTCAGCACTTCCTCTGCAAATTCACAGCCGCTTTCTATTTCATAAGGGCAGGTCATTTCTTCATCCTTATGCCGGCGTTTCCATTCACTGCTGAGCGCCGTATACGACTTACTGACGATAAAAGCCGGCAGCTTCTCGAAATCCTGCCGCTGTCCCCATTTTTCCAGCGCCTTTACTACGGCTATCCTTTCGATCTGTTCGCCATCCTCGGCAAAACCTTTATAAGCGCTGGTATGTGCTATTTTACGCAGTTTGATATCAAAAGCCTGCAAAATCACCCCCAGCATTTTTTTATTGCCCTGCTGCGCTAAAGCCACTATTTCGGCCCATTTATCACACTCCGCTGTTTCTGTGCAAGTAACTGTCATCAATACATCCCCTTATCTCACTCTGCTGCGGTGATCTTATTATTCAACACCTCTACTGCCAGCTCCCGCGCCGTCAGGCTGTCCAGACAGTCTATACAAATAATGAGCCCATCCAGCTCGATATAAAAATCACCGGCGCAAACAGCCTCATTACACAATTCACAGCTGTACACGGCTTCCGCCAGACTCTGCGGAGGTTCCAGCCACGCATTTTCGATCGCTGTAAAATGATCCACTAGTCACACCTTGCGCCTGAACTGCGGCGTGACGTTAAACTGCGCTTAAGCGCCCTGCGGAACAAAGCGCTGCAGTTGATATGCTCGTCCTGTGCCTGCTTGCGCAGACCATAAGGCAAAACGATACGCAGCTCTACTAAAGCATCGTCCTTTCTCGGCGGTTTCACCGTTCTGGCAGACTGCGGCTCAACTGGCCGTACAGTCTCTGTCTGGCAGTGTTTTCCCTGCAGTAAGGGGCATTTCAGCGCCAAATACAAAAGACGGGCACTCAGCACATCGCCGCCCGTCTTTTTAGATTTTTGTTGTGAAGCTAAAGAATCATTCATGTTTTTTACCTGCTTTCGCTGAATTTAGGGTGTAAGTATCAATACTAACGCAGATCAGTAATACAAAACCATTATTAACACTTAAAACTTCCAAGTCAAAATCATAAGTATGTATGAAGGATTTACAGATTTTAATGATTTAAAAGCTTTAAGAGATGCTAAAGGTCTTTAAGATTTAAAAGATTCGGTATGCTTACTGCGTCAGTAATAATATCCCCTACTCTTATATGGCTTTTTACAAGGTCATTTTTAACCCCCTTTACATAAATAATTTTTATCCGCTGCTTGGAAGAGCAAATTTTACACTTTTTAAATTTTTCCTGCCGGCAGGTTAAAAAACAGGGCCTAAAAAGCCATATAAGAGTGAGAGGGTGCCACAGCACATCAAAATGCTGAACGGAGTACGTTAAAATAATGGCCTGCTCTCCAAACTCATAGGAAAGGAGCATCACTATGCAAATATCATCAGCACCGCTGCTGACAGCAGCCAAACTCGCCGAACTTGTCGCCCTGGGGCACAACCGCATCTCGCAGATCTATCTGCACTGGACCGCAGGGCGTTACGGCCAGCTTTACGACGACTACCATTTCAACATCGACGCCGACGGCAGCGTTTACCAGACCTGCACGCAGCTCACCGAGCTTAAAAGCCATACGTGGCACCGCAATACCGGCGCTATCGGTATCGCTCTCTGCTGCGCCTGCGGCGCGCTGCCCCATAACGGCAGGGATACTGACTTCGGCAAGTTTCCGCCCACACCCCGCCAGATCGACGCCGCAGGTAAATTAGTCGCCGCACTGGCGCAGGGGCTCAATATCCCTATCGACCGAAGGAACATCCTTACTCACTGCGAAGCCGCGCTTATCGACGGCTACGGACCGTACAGCGGCGACGCCGAAACCCGCTGGGACTTATGGTATCTGCGCGATTCACCCGGCGACGGGGCAATGAAGCCCGGCGGGCAGGTCATCAGGGGCAAGGCCCTGTGGTATGCAAAAAGCAGCCCCCTTGTTTAAAAGGGCTGCTTTTTAAAGAACACGATGTTTTCTTTTAATGTTTTCTTCAATCTTTTTTATTTTTCTTTAGCTTTTTTAGCTTTTTTAGACTTTCTTGAAAGAAAGTCAGCAAAGAACTTTCAGCGCTGTTAAGATTTGGATTGCGCTTTAAAACCCTCTGTATCATACGTTTTACTGCCATAGACCGTAAATATTGATAATATCAGGCGGTCGATACTCTGCTTATGAAATCCATAGCTGAATAGTACGGTACAAGGGTTTTGAGCGCACATTGTGACACATTCCGTTGTGTACGCTGTGAGCTGTAAGCGCTGGAGGGACTGTTTGAGGCATTGACGATCAGCAGCTAAAGCTTTTCTCTGTACTGCAATGCCGAGTTGCCCGGAAGCCGGACAGCGAACGAAGTTAAACAGGAATTGTCACAGTGCGCAAGCTTCTTTGCGCAGCTTGCTTCTGGAAGAAAGCTGCATAAAGAAAACTAAAAAGTATTTTCACAACTTACAAACACAAAAACAAAACCAAATTATGAAAGGAGCTGAAAATATGACTGTCAGCAAAAATCCTACTTCCCTCAAACTTTCCATGGACGTAGAAAACGGCACCAACGCTCTGGGCGCCATGCAAACCAAAAGCACCTCTGTCGGCAGTGTCCGCCTGGACGCCGAAGCTGCCAAATGCCTCGCAGTTACCGAAGCCATCGGCGAACTTATGAGCCACGCCGTAGTTAACGTTTACGTTACCGAAAAAGCCGAACTCGACAAAGCAGAATAACCCCCACCTGCAAACAAAAATCTAATGTAAAGGAGAACAAACATGGAAAAAACTTTAGAACTCATCTTCACCAAAAGCGACGGCGCTAAAAAAACTTTAAGCATCGCCGACCCTCGTGAAGACGTTACCTTAGCCGAAGCGCAGGCAGCAGCAGCCAAGATCATCGAAGCAGGCGTGCTGACCAGCTGCCTGAACGAACTGAGCCGGGCCATCATCAGTAAACACAGAGAACTGTAAAACAAACAGAGAAACGAGGTACGACATCAATAGCAAATACACAAAGCTCCTGCACTGGTTACGCCTTTTGGCTTACATCATAAGCAGAAAATAACAAACCAAATCAGCGATATGACACTTACTTCATATCGCTGATTTTTTTTTATCACTGAACTTATTGCTGTCGATTGCAACTAATTACAGAGAGGTTCACAGAAACAGCTCCCTATCCAGTCGTTATTTCTGCGGGCTTTCGGCAGTCCTGTTCTATGCTGCGCTGTCACTCGCACGTAACAGTACCTCAATGTCTAGAAACTGAATCTCAACCCGGCGTTGACTTGCCATTTTTTCTGAAAGGTCCCGCCGAACGAACGCGCTATGCCAAAATACAAATTATTCTGCTTTCCTAACATCACATCTCCGCCAAGATCAACTTCACACCACGTATCTTTCATACTTTGTGATTCCACTAACTGTACATTATTACTGTCAGTCATATTTATATCGTAACTGCCTCCGAACTCATGCAGCCAGCTTCCACGTACATATATATTTCCGCCATTAGCAAAAGCACGCCCCAACGCAATACCGATTCCACAGCTTGCACTGTTAACACCGTCAGTCTGAACACGTACTCCATTATCCGTGCTGTAACCGGCTCCATTTAACCGCCCTAATGTTATTTCCAGCTGCGGATCAAGGTACCAGCCATACTCATCTAACAATATCCGTTTCCCATAAACAGCGTCTAAAGAAATACCATTGTTTCTTAATTTACTGCCAACATGATCTCCTGTCAGCGTCCTGCTGGCAACATTATTTTCCATATGATTGACCTTTAGATTCAAGTCAAGATAATGACCAGATAACAAACGCCTTACACCATAAAGATTCAGCCCCAGATCTTGGTAATCACCAGTACCGCTGGCATAGTTCCCTTTTCCTTCTGTATATAAAACAGCCGCTCCCAACAGCCAGTTACCCTTACTATCATTAGTAACCTGACGGTCAAATCCAATCGCATAGGTATTATACTGGCTTTCGAAATAGTTTCTGCCTCTGTAAGCATCCTCTCCACGTTGCAGCTGCACCCAAATGCCGCCATTATCTATTTGCTCGTGAAGCAATCGTTCTGCGTTCTTCATTATACCCATACCGCTGCGGACTTCTGGCGCTCTATGCATTTTAGTCAGCCGCTGACGCACTATTGTATTGTTACGCCATCCATAATATATATGTGAACCGGCTGAACAAGCGCTTTTGACTGTGGTACTTGTATTATTTGCTTTATCTTCAACATCACCAGTTCCCAAACCAACTATCTTCCATTCATTTCTCCCACCTACAGTAATTTTAGTCAGCTGTGCCTGATAGTTATATAAAGCGCCTTCCATAATGCCACTGGTCAAATTGAAATTTCCCACCGGGGCATCAATTATTTTCTGCTCGAATTGTTTTCCAGACAGCGCCGAAGCTTCCAGATCATAGGTCAGTAGTTTGTAGTTACCCGCACCTGATGCATTAGAAATCGTTAAACGATCGCTTTCCCCCTTATTTAAATCTGTATTGATAATAAAAGTCCCGCTATCGCCATGCAGCCGGTCGATCTTCAGCTCTTGAAATGACCAGTCATTATGATACAAATCAACGATACCATTTTTTAACGTTAAATTACTTACTTCACTGCTATTTTTCAATGCATCTACTGCACTGTCACCGCATTCTACCCTGTCCAGCACCTGCCAGACAGCTCCATCTGCCAATGTCATATTTATACTTCCGCCATCTGTTAAGCTGGCACCCCGCAGATAAGAATCCCGATTCAGCAAATGCAGATTGATAGCTGAATTTTCCATATAACTTGCCAAATCACCTGTGATCCTGATCTTGTTTTCAGCATTGCCTGCTACATTGATATTAACCGACCCACCTGCAGCAACAACAGCATTATAATATCGTTCCACATCTGCTGTTAGGCTTGAGCTATCACCAATATTCTCGATCAGCAGATCTCCATTGACATTGATAACACCATTTCCCTCTGCTGCCAAAGCATACACATCTGCTTCTGATTTACCTATAGCATCCAAATTACGGATAACCGTACTGCCGTTAAGATTTATGGTAGCAGTCTGTTCCCGTTTATTATTGCCCGTATCCCCATACGTTGCTAAAACACCATAAGTAAAAGCAACTCCTGATTTGGACGTTGATTTAATATTTTCCAAAATTATTTTATCGTTATTGTCCGTACCAACAGTAATTAAAACATCAGCATCTTTGCTGCGTTCATCACTATCATTACCGTCGCAACTCCAACTGTCACTGTAAATACCTGCTGCAAAAGTCTGCCCTGCGCTATCTGATATGCTTTCAGCCTGGAGTGAATTGATGATAAAATCATTACGGACTATGATCTCACTGCCATTATTAGCTTTCAGTCCATAATGCCAAAGATTAGCAGAACCATAACTGCAGACAGAATCAGATATCTTCAGAGAGCCATTGATATGCAGAGTATTCTTACCTCCCATCAGCGAGATGATCCTGCCATCATTATTATTTTGTATTTTATTGCTTATTTCCAAATCACCGTTGATCGTTATCGCCGCTTCAGCATAATTTGCCTTCTGATTATTAGAGCCAACATCGATCACCCCCCAAGGAGAGGTACTATCCAGTTTTAACTCTCCAGCATTTTCAATATTAATAATATAATTCTTAGGACTGCCAGAAGTATTGGAATTATTGAAACTTATCAATTCATCACCAGTACTTACTATTCCCTCATGAAAATTATACTCACCCGGAGCCGTCACAGTCTTGGCATAGATAAAATCCGATGCATTTACTGCTACAGGCAAACTTAACCCACATACTACTCCCAAAACAACTTTCTTATTAAGCCCTTTGCTCAACATCATAACACCCTTTCTCATCTTACAAGTTTTATATTTTCAAAGCCGCTGATTTGATACTGCAACTCATCTTCCACTTTAAAATCACTTACAGTCCCTACAGACAGCTTTTGCCTTACACAGTTCCATCCAAACTGTAAAACTCATAACCATCTCATTAAAAACAAACAATAACTGCATCTTTCTTTTATTTGAAATCAAAAATATTCGTTACGATAATATTACCAAGTATTATAGCACTTCTGTACCCCCCCGCAAGACACTTACTTTGAACATGTGTACAACGTCTGCGAGTCTTGCCCGGCGCATTACGCCAGCGGCTTTACAACTATCAGCGTCT
>ENA-OPCM01000972-OPCM01000972.1-human-gut-metagenome-genome-assembly--contig:-NODE-972-length-20108-cov-2.793348_pt1 | contig 20108 bp, 14 predicted proteins | sample MGYA00241252_ERZ501484 | MGnify/ENA primary metagenome ERZ501484 (study PRJEB25962, sample SAMEA2042583) | human gut metagenome | biome: human gut; feature: human-associated habitat; material: faeces...
AACATAGAATCCGGCACCTGCCAATACTACGATTACAGCCATAATAAGCAGGACGATCCGTCTTTTTCTGCGCAAAGCCTTCTTTCTTGCTGCTTTTGCGCTCTGCCGTTTTCTTCTTTCCTTTTCAGTTAGCATCTGCCCCGTAGTATTCCCGGTCATTCTTCTTCCAGTCATAGCCGCTGTTGTTCGTGATGCACTTCTTCCTGTATTTCTGCCAGCAGATTGTCCTGTCCTGTTATTATTTCTGCGTTTTTGATTTATATATTGATCGAGCTCCGATTCCTGCTCATTGCCATCTAATTGGATCTGAGCCGTTAACATTTCTTCAAGTGGATTGTAATCTGGTACAATCTGTACCTCTCGCCCACATTTTTTACAATATAATTCCCCTTCTGGTATTTCTGCCTTACAATACCTGCATTTCATTGTTTATACTGACCTCCTCTGATTATTCAGTAGTATTTATATTTTGTATGTATTGTTCAAATTCTTCTGGTGTCATGAGGATTTTGCGCGGTTTTGTTCCCTCTTCGCCACCGACAATCCCCGCTTCACACAATTGATCCATAATACGTGCTGCACGGTTAAATCCGATTTTATATACTCTTTGCAGCATACCGATGGACGCCTTATCTTTTCCGATAATAAACTTTCCAGCATCTACAAAGTAGTCATCATATTCCGGTTCTGCAGACGATGCACCACCGCCAGAACCACCAACCTTCGTGTTCGCAATCTCCTTTGAGATTGATTCATCGTAGGTCACTTCGCCGCTTTCCTCCTTCAGGAAGTCCACGACATCTGCGATCTCATCATCCGACAGGAATGCACCCTGTACACGTACCGGCTTCGGATAGCCCGTCGGATAGAATAACATATCACCTTTACCAAGCAATTTTTCGGCACCATTCATATCGAGGATCGTTCTCGAGTCGACACCCGAGGATACGGTCATCGCGATTCTGGATGGCACATTTGCCTTGATCAGACCGGTAATGACATCCACAGATGGTCTCTGCGTTGCGATTACCAGATGGATACCTGCCGCACGTGCAAGCTGGGACAGACGCACAATAGCATCCTCCACTTCGCCGTGTGCTACCATCATCAGATCAGCAAGCTCGTCGACAATAATCACGATCTGCGGCAGCTTCTTCAAGTCTTCGTTACCCTCTTCCGAGCCTGTCACTGCCTTTACCTTTTCGTTATAGCCCTGCAGATTCCGCACATTATACTGTGCAAATAACTGGTAACGATTTGTCATTTCAAGTACCGCCCAGTTCAGAGCGCCTGCCGCCTTCTTCGGATCGGTCACAACCGGAATCAGCATATGTGGGATTCCATTGTAGATACTCAGCTCTACCTGCTTTGGATCGACCATAATCAGCTTCACATCATCCGGCTTTGCCTTATATAAGATACTCATGATCAATGTATTGATACAGACCGATTTACCAGAACCAGTCGCACCTGCGATCAGCAAATGCGGCATCTTCGCGATATCTGCCACAACCACCTGTCCGCTGATATCCTTACCAACTGCAAATGCAATGTTGGACGGGAACTTCTGGAAGTTGTCTGATTCAAGCAGATCGCGGAAAAATACAGGCTGGCTCTCCTTGTTCGGCACCTCAATACCTACTGCCGGCTTGCCCGGAATCGGTGCTTCGATACGGATATCTGCCGCCGCTAAATTCAGTTTGATATCATCCGCCAAGTTCGTGATCTTCGATACCTTCACGCCCTGCTCCGGCTGTAACTCATACCGGGTAACAGATGGACCGCAGCTGTAATCCGTCACTGTGACATTGACGCCGAAGTTTTCGAGTGTGCTCTTTAACTTCATCGCGGTCTCACGGACGGACGCTTCATTTGACTTTGTCCCCTTTCCTCTGCCACTCTTCAAGAGCTTCAACGGTGGGAATTTGTATTCCTTGATTGGTTTTTGTTCACTGTTTTCCTGAATTGTCTCTGCAATCTGGTCACGTTCCGAAAGCATCTCCTGCTCGGATTCCTTCGTCTTCTTGCGCTTTCTCGTCGCCGCTTCGGTCACTGGAGCCTCGTCCGCATCTGGCACGGAAACATCTGCGGTGTCCATCTGTTTTTCTGCTGCACGCGACGTTCTCTTCGTATGTACCGGATCCAATGTATCCGCAGCCGTCTCATCATAAGCAGAAATATCAGCACCTGTCTGTGCGTTTTCCTCCTGCCACATCTGATCTGTGATTGTCGTTTCCTCCTGTGCGGCTCCGTTTGCATAATCTGGGCGGTTAAAGAAATCCACCGTCTCTTCCTTCGGTGTATCCGGCACAGGTGGGATATCCGCTTTCGCACTGCGAAGTTCTGTCACACCGCCTTTTTTCTTTTTCAGCAGCGACAAATCTACATACCCCTCTGAGACATCCTTGGCATCCTGCAAGGTCAGATTCGGATTGAACAGATCTTCATGTGGAAGCGGTTTTAACTCATGAACCTCTTCCCCCTCGACCTTCTTATTTTTGACTTTCTTCTTTTTCTTCTTCACTGGTACAGCCGGCTTCTCCTGCTCCACCTTGATATTATCCAATTTTGTTCTGCGCTTTGCCTCAAGTGCTGCCTCTGGATCAATCGCTTCCTCGTCATCATCCTCATACAGCGCATTGTAACGATTCTTGAACTGTGCAGACCGCTCCTTTGCAAAATCGATCAGCGACACATTCATTACGACGATGATTCCAATGATGATCAAAAGTGCAATCACAATGATCGCGCCCGGTTTTCCAATCAGATTGTACAGTACAACGAGCAATCCACCTAAGATAAATCCGCCGCCCTTCTTTTCCTGTGCCCCCTGATCATACAGAAGCTTCGCCGTCATATGATCGGCACTAGCCGTAAGCTGGAAGATAAATGCTGCTGCAACAATAAACAGTCCTACACAGAGTACGCGGTTTACGACTGCTTTTTTTGCACCGTTTGAAAGCAGAAATGCCTCTGTCAAAAAGATGTATAACGGAAGCACATATTCCACAACACCAAACAGTCCAAACATAAACTTCGCAAAGAAATTGCCTACAACGCCGCACCAGCCAAAGTTGCTGATAAAGAAAAATGTACAAACTGCCAGACAGATAAACAGATGGATTTCATTCTTCCGTGCCTGTTCCTGCGCCAGCTGTGCTTTTGTCTTTCTTCCTCCTGTACGGGAAGCGGACGCCTGTCTGGACGACTGCGAAGATCTTGCTTTCTGTGGTGATCTTGCCGTCGATGTCGAACGGCTGGCAGTCGTTTTACTTCTCGTATTCGATTGTGAACCTTTATTATATGTACTGTTGTTTCCCGTTGCCACGGTATGCACTCCTTCTCTTTTCCCTCATTCTCCGATTATGACAGACATTTTTCTAAATGTAATCACCCATATGGCAGTCCGTATTCATATACAAACCGCCACACGGGTATATTTATGTCAGTTTAAATGCTCATACTGCTCTATTTTACTATTTTTCTTTGCATTTATCAAGTCATATAAACAATTCATTGCGGTATGGATGCCGCCCACCCGGTCGATGATTCCTACCTCGACTGCCTGCCTGCCAACTAACACCGAACCAATGTCTTTCGTCAGTTCTTTCGTATTGAACATGATCTCCCTCAGTTCCTCTTCCTTGATGGAACAATGATTCGACGTAAATTCAATGATCCGGTCCTGCATCCGCTCAATATATTCGTAATTCTGCGTCACACCAAGCACGGTTCCATTCATCCGGATCGGATGCACGACCATCGTTGCCGACGGCACAATAAACGTCACATCCCCGGATACTGCCAACGGCACGCCAATTGAATGTCCGCCGCCAAGCACAAGACATACCTTCGGCTTGCTTAAGGATGCAATCATCTCTGCAATAGCGAGCCCTGCCTCGACATCACCGCCCACGGTATTTAAGAGTACCATCAGTCCGTCGATGCCCTCGTCGTCCTCCACGGCAGCAAGCTGTGGCAGGATATGCTCATATTTGCTTGTCTTCGAGGACGAACCAAGATTCTCATGCCCCTCGATTTCTCCTATTATATTCAACAAATGAATTCGGTGATGATACCGGTTTTTCGACAAAGTAATCTGTCCGTAGTCAGTGATCAGACTCCCCTGCTTTTGCTGGTTGTCCATCCCGCTTTCTTCCTGTTTCTGCCGGCTATCCATATGAAACGCCTGTTCCTTCCCTGTTTCTCCCTGTCTCTCCAATGTTTCCTACCTCCGTTCACAAAATTTTCTCATAGATATTATGTACATTTTGTTTGACTTTTATAAATACGGAAACTATAATAGCAACGCAAAGTAGCTTATTTATTTTTTCTATAAATTACGGAGGTTTGATAAATGGAAACACAAAGCAAAGACAAAGTATATGTCATCGGACATAAAAATCCGGACACTGACTCCATCTGTTCTTCCATTTGCTATGCTTATCTGAAGCGGCAGATTACCGGCGATGATTATGTCCCGATGCGCGCTGGCGAGATAAACGCAGAAACCAAATATGTATTAAATGCATTTTCCGCGGCTGTGCCGGAATATATGGAAAATGTCTCCACACAGGTAAAAGACGTGGAATACCGCCATATCGATGGCGTTGACGGAGAGATTTCCATCAAAAATGCATGGGAAATCTTAAGCGAATCCGGTGCAACCACGCTTCCATCGGTAAACGAAAATGGCAATTTAGTCGGACTGATCACCGTTCGCGACATCGCCATGACTTATATGGAAGTGTACGACAACCGTGTCATCGCATCCGCGCACACACCATACAAGAATATTATCAACACCCTCTCTGCCGATCTGATCGTCGGCGATGAGAAGGATTATGTGCATACCGGAAAGGTGCTGATCTCCGCCGCCAACCCGGACATGATGGAAAACTACATTGAGCAGGGCGACATTGTCATCCTTGGTAACCGTTACGAGTCACAGCTTTGCGCAATTGAGATGGATGCACAGTGCATCATCATCTGTGACGGTGCGGTCGTATCGAAAACAATCACGAAGCTCGCTGAGGATCACAACTGCTCGATCATCCGTACCCCATATGATACTTATACCGCAGCGCGTCTGATCAACCAGAGTATCCCGATCCGTTACTTTATGAAGAAGGATAACCTGATCACCTTCTCGACTGAGGATTATATCCGGGATATCCGTACCGTTATGGCGGGTAAACGCCACCAGTACTATCCTGTCCTGAATGAATATGGAAAATACGTAGGACTGATCTCCCAGCGAAATTATTTGAATGCGAATCCAAAAAAGGTCATCTTAGTTGACCACAACGAGCATGCGCAAGCAGTCGACGGTATCGAAGAAGTCCAGCTTCTGGAAATCATTGATCACCATAGACTGGGCGGCTTGCAGACGATGAATCCGGTTTATTTCCGCAACCAGCCACTTGGCTGTACAGCAACGATCATCTATCAGATGTTTGAAGAAAACCATGTTGAAATCCCGAAGCAGATTGCCGGACTGTTATGTTCTGCAATCATCTCGGATACCTTGATGTTCCGCTCACCGACCTGCACACAGATGGATGAGCATACATGCCGGAAGCTTGCAAAGATCGCAAACATCGATATCGAAGCATATGCGATTGCCATGTTCAACGCCGGAAGCAAGCTGATGAACGAGACGGACGAGGAAATCTTCTATCAGGATTACAAGGTATTCTCCTCAGAGAACTTAAAGTTCGGCATCGGACAGATCACTGCGTTCAACTCTACGATGTTAGATGCGGTCAAGCCACGGATTCTCAAATACATGGAAAGCATCTACAACCAGAGCGAAGCCGATATGTTATTCTTCATGCTGACGAATATCTTCAAAGAAAGCACCGAGCTTTTATACTATGGCAAAAACTCCGAAGAACTGCTTGAAAAAGCGTTCAAGCTCGATGAAGTATCCGGCGGCAGCATCAACCTGCCGGGCGTTGTCTCCAGGAAGAAGCAGATCTTACCGATGATCGTAAGTGCTTCGAATAATATGTAGGATATGTAATCAGCAAATGCCTATAACGCAAAAAGAGACATTCCCAAACAGCTCAGATAGGGAATGCCTCTTTTTTATATTAATATATTTTATTATACGCAGACTGCAATTATACCATCTGCACCAACCAGACATCACTCTTCACCATAAAGAATCCAATCGTCGCTTTGATTAATTCCGTCGCCTGCACGAAAAAATACACACTCACAATTCCAAGTCCCGTAAAATGCGCAAGCACGTACGCACAAGGAACAACAATCACCCATGTGAACACGGAATCAAACAGGAATGTAACCAATGTCTTACCGCCTGATCGTAAGGTAAAGTAGAAGGTATGGCTCATGGAACAAATCGGCATCAAAAGCGCAGATATACTCATGAACGCTGTAGCAAGCTTCTTGATTTCATCGGTTGTATTGTAGATATGCGGAAAAAACCTGCCAACTACAAACATTACCGCCGCGACAAGTATACAGCAAAATACACTGAACACGATCATCTTATTATCCGCATCCTTCGCCTGTTCCAGCTCGCCGGCTCCCAAATACTGTCCTACAATGATGCTGATACATGCACCAAGCTGAATATACACAATATTAAACAAATTCGTGATCGTCGTTGCGATGTTTAGTCCGGCAACCACCTCGAGTCCGCGCACCGAATAGCACTGCGTCACTGCTGTCATCCCCGCCGCCCAGAGAAGTTCATTCAACATAAGTGGAAATCCTTTGATCAAAATTGCTTTGAATTCGCCCATTGGCATGCCAAATCCCCGGTATGCACCAGCCAGATACTTGTTCTTTTCTTTATGGGAATGTGCCCAGATTACAATAATTGCAGCTTCTATATAACGCGCCAGTATCGTTGCGAGCGCTGCACCCATAACGCCAAGCTTCGGAAATGGCCCAATTCCAAATATCAACAGATAATCTAACACTGCATTGCTTCCAACTGCCACGAAGCTTGCAACCATCGGTACAAATGTCTGCCCGGTTTCCTTGATATTTGTCGCATACGACTGTGTAACCGCAAAAGGAACCAAGCCGATCAGCATGATGGACAGATACTGTTTTCCATACCGTAACGCAACATCTGTCGCACCGGTTCCGGCCGTATCCGTAAGATATAAGGATATGAGATTCTCACCATTCGTAATAAATAACGTAATTGCAAGAATCGTCACAAACATCGTTGCATACAGTTTGAATCGGAATGAGTACATGTGACCTTCATGGTTTCCTTTTCCGAAATACTGTGCGCCAAAAATACTTGCTGCCGATGCCGCACCAAAAATTGCCAAATTATATACAAAAATCAACTGATTCACAATCGCTACACCGGACATTTGTTCAGTTCCAAGCTGTCCAACCATGATATTATCCAAAAAGCTGACCAAATTCGTAATCGCATTCTGTAAGATCATCGGCAAAGCAAGCATCAGATATCGCTTATAAAAGGCACGATCGCCAATAAATTTTTTGATTTGAAAAGACCGTTTCGTATTCATGTGTCATTCACCTCACTTTTCACACACGCCCTGCATGTTTCACAATCAAATCCAAAAATCTCCCGCATGATAGTTCCGCACGCATATATCAATTCTGTTATATATATATAGAAAAATATGGTGGGTACAGAATCTACCCACCATATCACATAGTTTCTTCTATATTTTGCGTACGTTTGTCTTAGCACTTACATTGTAAGGATAATCTCATTGATATCAGCCAGCTCGCTTGCTGCAATATAGTTATCGCTCATTTCTTTGCCATTTACGACAAGACTCTTGTAACCGCTCTCTGCGCCATTCGGATTCTTCACAACGATATGAAGCTTCTTTCCACGGAAGTCCTTGTTGATCTCGAATTCCTTCCAGTCAGATGGAACCGATGGTGCGATACGAAGTCCATCGAAGTCCGGACGCATACCAAGGATACCCTCAACACATCCAACCATAACGGTCGATGCTGTACCGGTCAGCCAGTGTACATGTGCTCTACCCTCGAATGGGCTGTCAGAGCTCTCTGTAAACTGTCCGTGGCAATATGGCTCCAGCTTTCTGATCTCTGCCTTGTCATTCATGGATGCAGGTGAGCTTTCTGTGAAATACTCAAATGCACGGTTTCCATGTCCCATCAGGGATTCTGCCAGAATAATCCAACCCTGTGGCTGTGAGAAGATACCGCCATTTTCCTTTGTGGATGGATTGAACAGAAGCATCAACGCTCCCTCAAACGCATGATCTACATAGGATGGCGCCATCAGACGTACGCCATATGGTGTATTCAATTCTCTATGTACAGACTCCAGTGCTTTCTCTGCCTGATCCTTTGTGGCAAGACCACTGATAACTGCCCATGACTGTGGATTCAGCCACATGTTTGCTTCCGGATCATGCTTGGAACCGATGATCATGCCGTCTTCCTTGTATCCACGGATATAGCGGTCATCTTCCCAGCACTTTGTCTGGATAATATCGCCAAGTTCCTTCTGGATCTTATCCAGATATGCGATATATTCTGTATCATTTTTCTGCTCTGCAAAGATGCGGAGTACGCTCATCGCATAGTAAAGCTGCATTGCAACAAATGTTGACTCGCCCTGCTTGCCAAGACGTAAGCAGTCATTCCAGTCTGCATGCAGACCTGCCGGCATACGATTGTTTCCAAGGTGATTCATAGAGAAATCAATCGCACGCTTCAAATGCTCATACACCGTACCCTCTCCGCCATTTGCGAACAGGATTACTTCATCGATAAAGTCTGTATTTCCAGACTCCGCAATATACTTATAAACTGTTGGGAACAACCACAATGCATCATCTGCACGATAAGCCGGATGTCCGGTTGCACGTACATAAGACTCATCATCTGGTGTATCCTCATGACCTGCATTGTGATCAAACTTTACAAGTGGAAGTCCACCACCATTGTCTACCTGTGCAGACAACATGAAACGGATCTTGTCCAACGCCATCTCTGGTGCCAAATGGATTACGCCCTGAATATCCTGTACCGTATCACGGTATCCGTATCCATTTCGAAGTCCACAGTAGGAGAACGATGCGGCTCTTGACCAGATAAATGTCATGAAGCACTGATATGCATTCCATGTATTGATCATCGCATTGAATGACTCGCTTGGTGTCTTTACCTGGAAATGATTCAGCTTTCCATGCCAGTATTCCTTCAACTCTGCCAGCTCAGCTTCACTCTGTGCATGCACATCTGCATAGCTGTTCATCACTGCTTCTGTCTCTGCATCATTCTTCATGCCGAGTACAAATGCAAGCTCCTTGCTCTCGCCCGGTGCGAGTGTGATCTTTGTCTCCAAAGCGCCACAGGCATTACCATTATAATTCAGACAGTTTCCGCAATCACCGTTTTCTACGCCGACTGGATTGCCATAGCCATGATATCTGCCAAGGAACGCTTCCTTATCTCCGGCATAGCTTGCAACCTCTGCTCCAGCCAGACCAAAGAATCTTGTAAATGCAACACTTCCGTTGATAGCTGCACCCTTATTCACGTTCTCATTGATCACCTGCTTAATGCGGTTTCCCATGAAATATGTTCTTGTGATAAAGAGTGTATACTGCAGATTGACCTGATCCTGCTCATAGTTGTTATCATTTGTAAATTCACAGTAACCAAAGACTGACAGGTTACGAGGCTTGTCAGAATCGTTCGTAACCTTCAGCTTCCATACCTCATGCGTCTTATCAAGTGGTACATAGTAAAGTACAGAGCTCTTGATGCCTGCATATTCTGCATTCATATACGTATAGCCTGTACCATGGTGACACTCACTCTTGTAGCTGTCTAAATCTTTTCCAACTGGCTGCCATGAGGCTGACCAGTAATCTTTGCTGTCATTGTCACGCAGATAAATGTATCTGCCCGGCTGGTCAAAGCTGTTGAAGATATAACGAAGAATTCTTCCGTTTGCGCCAGACTTTACAAAGCTGTATCCACCGGCATTGTTGGAAATGATTGCGCCGTATTCCGGAGAACCAAGGTAGTTCGCCCAAGGTGCCGGAGTATCCGGTCTGTCAATCACATATTCCTTATTTGCCTCATCAAAATATCCGTATCTCATGAGGTACCCTCCTAATTTATAGTTTTACTGCTCAGCGTCCTTCAGGCTCAGGCTGATCTTACCCATACGGTCAACCTCAAGAACCTTAACCTTGACTACATCGCCGATATTTACGACATCCTCTACCTTCTCTACGCGGTGATCTGCCAGCTTAGAGATGTGGATCAGTCCATCCTTGTTTGGTGACAGCTCTACGAATGCACCGAAGTTCATGATACGAACAACCTTACCTTCGTAAGTCTTACCAACTTCGATTGGATCTACGATAGAACGGATGATCTTCAATGCCTTATCCATACCTGCCTGCTCAACGCCACAGATAAATACATTTCCATCATCATCGATATCGATCTTAACGCCTGTCTCCTCGATGATTGCGTTGATTGTCTTTCCTCTCTGTCCGATGATCTCACCGATCTTCTCCGGATCAACCTTTGTCTGGATGATCTTCGGAGCAAGCTCGCCAACGTGATCTCTTGGAGCAGCGATAGCCGGCTTCATACATGTATCCATGATGAAAAGTCTTGCCTCACGACATCTTGCAATCGCACCCTCTACGATTGGACGTGTCAGACCATGAATCTTGATATCCATCTGGATTGCTGTGATACCTTCGGTTGTACCTGTTACCTTGAAGTCCATGTCGCCGAAGAAATCTTCGAGTCCCTGAATATCTGTCAACAGTACATAATCATCATCTGTCTCACCAGTTACAAGGCCGCAGGAAATACCTGCTACCATCTTCTTGATTGGAACACCGGCAGCCATCAGTGACATACAAGATGCACATGTGGAAGCCATAGATGTTGAACCGTTTGACTCAAATGTCTCAGATACGGAACGGATTGCATATGGGAACTCGTCCTCACTTGGAAGTACAGGAACAAGTGCACGCTCAGCAAGTGCGCCATGTCCGATCTCACGACGTCCTGGTCCTCTGGATGGCTTTGTCTCACCAACAGAGTATGATGGGAAGTTGTAATGATGCATATATCTCTTGGATGTTTCAAACTCATCAAGTCCGTCAATTCTCTGAGCCTCAGAAAGAGGAGCCAGAGTTGTCATTGTGCAGATCTGTGTCTGTCCACGTGTGAACATAGCAGAACCATGTACTCTCGGGATAATATCTGTCTCTGCTGCCAGAGGACGAATCTGAGTAATGGCACGACCATCAGGACGTTTGTGGTCTTTTAAGATCATCTTGCGGACAGTCTTCTTCTGATACTGATATACAGCCTCACCCAGAACTGCAAGCCACTCTTCCTTGTCGGCAAAAGCTTCTTTCAGTTTCTCTGTTACCTGACGGATATTTTCTTCTCTTGTCTGTTTATCGTCAGAGAATACGGCAACTTCCATTTCTGCCGGAGGTACGACCTCTTTGATCGCTGCGAAAAGTTCTTCCGGAACTGCACATGATTCGTAGCTGTGTTTCGGTTTTCCGCATTCTTCTACGATCTTATCGATAAATTTGATGATCTCCTGGTTTACTTCATGAGCTTTATAGATAGCTTCGATCATCTTGTCTTCCGGAACTTCTTTTGCGCCGGCTTCGATCATGATTACTTTCTCTCTTGTGGAAGCTACTGTAAGCTGAAGGTCAGATACATCTTTCTGTGCCATGGTAGGGTTGATGATATATTCACCATTGATCAGACCAACCTGTGTGGTAGCACACGGACCATCAAACGGAATATCGGAAATGCAGGTTGCAATAGAGGAACCAAGCATAGCCGGAATCTCCGGATTACACTCAGGATCAACAGACATAACCATGTTTACCAGTGTTACGTCGTTTCTGTAGTCCTTCGGAAACAGAGGACGCATTGGTCTGTCGATCACGCGGGAAGTAAGGATTGCATGCTCGCTTGCTTTTCCCTCTCTCTTGTTAAATCCTCCTGGGATTTTGCCTACTGCATACATTTTCTCTTCATATTCAACGCTTAACGGGAAGAAATCAATTCCTTCTCTTGGCTCTTTGGATGCTGTTGCTGTAGATAAAACTGTAGTATCACCATAGTGCATTAATGCTGCACCGTTTGCCTGTTTTGCAACGCGGTTGATATCTACTGTCAAGGTTCTTCCGGCTAATTCCATGGAATAACTTTTGTACATATGTTCATTCTCCTTTTTTCATAATTCTGTTGTCATTTTCTGTTACCGTTCACTGCATGTCCGGTAACTACTTTATTCTTTTCAAATTTGTCTGTTCCGTCTGCTGACAATCTTGTCCATCAACGTTCAGACTTTTTATGAAATTGTCACATTAAAACAGGAGTCCGAAACAACTGAAAAAACTACTTTTCAGGCAAATATATCTGCCTGTTTTGTTACTTTCATATACAAAATAATCTTTTCAGTAGTCTCGGAAATAACTCCTGTCATGTTTCGCAGCTTCTGAATATGCAGATGCAGTCGAAACAACAAGCCACCGCAATCCTGAAAAACACCATATTTTACAGAACTGCCATATACATAAAAAGGGAGGCGGATGGAAATCCGCCCCCTTCCGCATACTAAAAGGCTATTATTTTCTTAAGCCTAATTTTTCAATCAGTGCACGGTATCTTTCGATGTCTGTTTTCTTCAGGTAAGCTAACAGTCCACGTCTCTGACCTACCATTTTCAGAAGACCACGTCTGGAGTGATGATCTTTATGGTTGCTCTGTAAATGCTCTGTAAGTTCCTGAATTCTTGCTGTAAGAACTGCTACCTGTACTTCCGGTGATCCTGTATCGCCTTCAGTTCTTGCATATTCTTTCATGATCGCTGCTTTCTTTTCTTTTGAAATCATTGTGATTTCCTCCTGTATTCTATAATTATTATTGATTGACCGCCACACATTAAGAGATGGTCGGAGCGTCCGGTCCCTGAACATGGGCTAAATTCACCTTGGTTAGTATAGCACATTGATTCTGGCGTGTAAACCTCTTTTTTACAAAGTTTCAAAATATTCCTGTCCCTTCACAGCATCCCTCTCCAGCTGTGCCTTCAGTGCCTCCAGCGAAGAAAACTTCTGTTCAGGTCTGAGGAATTTTTTGAAATCTACCTTGCAGTATTCCCCATACAGATCTTCATTGCAGTCAAACAGATATGTTTCCACACCAATAAACTTCTCGCCGCCAACAGTAGGCTTATGACCTACATTGGTAATCCCCTGATAACTTCTGTCTCTGAAATGGGATACTGTGATATAAACCCCGTTTGGAGGCATCAGTTTCTCTACCGGAGGGATCAGGTTGGTGGTCGGAAGCAGATATTTATGTCCCATTCCACGTCCATGTTCAACGATTCCTTCTACTGAGAAATCTGTTCCCATAAGGAAACGGAATTTTTCCATATTTCCTCTGTTCAGTTCTTCCCTGACAAAGGTACTACTAATCTTACGGCGTCCGTCCATTTTTTTTGGCAGGACTTCCGTATGAAATCCATATTTCTTTCCGAACTCTTTGAGCATGGCAGGAGTTCCTTTCCGCTCATAGCCAAAACGGAAATCCTCTCCAACTGCCACATAGGAAACCTGCAGATCTCCTATCAGTATTTCTTTTATAAAATTCTCTGCTTTCATGTGCCGTATTTTCTCTGTGAGCGGACATTCCAACAGTATATCCACTCCCATTTCTTCCAATATACGACATCTCTCTTCCTTTGTGAGGATTGTTCTTGAGGCAGTTCCAAGCGCAAGTACAACCGCCTGTGCACCTTCCTGTTTCTGCTCAATAATTTTCTCAACCAGTTTCTGATGTCCGCGGTGTATGCCGTCAAACTTCCCAAGTGTTACCGCGCTGTGTGAAATTCTGGGAAAATCATTCTCAATCCTTAAATATTCCATCATGTCTCCTAAAACATTTTTACAGGGAAATACCTGTTTCTTTTCTCGTCCCACTGGTAAACTCCGGCAAAACTGCCTTCACTGCTGCACATACGGATCCATCCGTTTTTCTCCTGTGCATCGACCAGTGCCTGTACAAGAGGATTTCCATTAGCCAGAAGTCTGTCCCCTTCTTTTGTACAGCATACCCTTGGATACTCTGCAAGAATCTCCTCAATACCGAGGATTTTACTCTCTATAGTTCCTTCCTGCACTGCCTCTTCTGTCTGCGCCAGGGTAATGGCATCATCCAGTGTAAATCTGCCCACCTTTGTCCGCAAAAGACTTTCCATGGCAGCTCCACAGCCCAGCTTTTCCCCTATATCATGGCACAGAGTACGGATATAGGTTCCCTTGCTGCAGGTCACACGAAAACGCACCAGCGGAAAACTGATATCCAGAATTTCTATCTCATAAAAATGTACAGGTCTTGGTTTACGCTCCACAGTCTTGCCCTCTCTGGCAAGTTCATAGAGTTTCTTTCCATTGACCTTCAGTGCTGAATACATTGGCGGCACCTGCATATAGTCTCCCACAAAAGAACTGACCACTGTGCAAAGCTCTTCTTCTGTAACGGAAAGCTCTGTAGTCTGTGAGAGAACAGTTCCGCTCATATCCTGGGTATCCGTAACAACACCCAGACGCATCACTGCCTCATAAGTTTTCTCTTTATCTGTGATCATATCCACCAGACGGGTTGCTTTTCCCAGAGCCACCGGGAGCACTCCTTCTGCATCCGGATCAAGAGTTCCGGTATGTCCGATTTTCTTCATATGAAGGATTCCCCGAAGCTTTGCCACCACATCATGGGAAGTGAATCCTTTTTCCTTACGGATTACAATTACTCCATCCATCAGACTTCCTGCTCCTGAAACTGTTTGCAGATCTGTTCTGTCACATTGTTGATCACATCATACACAGAACCCTGAAGATCACATCCGGCTGCTCTCATATGACCGCCGCCGCCAAAATATACTGCAATCTTGCTTACATCCACATTTCCGTTGGAACGCAGGGAAACTTTGAAAGACTGAGTTTCCACTTCATAGATAAACATGGCAACTTCCACTCCCGCTGTAAGGCGAAGCTGACTGACGATACCGTCCAGATCCTTGCCATCCACACCATAGAACTCCATGTCTCTTTTTTTAAGATATCCGATAATACATTTTCCATCCAGAAGCAGGATACTCTCTGCAAGAACACGCCCCATTACCTGATTCTGCACATAAGTTTTCTGATAGAAAGATTCGTCAATGATCTTACTGAAATTGAATCCTGTCTTCATCAGTTCCCCGGCAATACGCATGGTCTCCGGTGAAGTTGAAGAGTACTGAAATACCCCTGTGTCATGAACCATTCCCGTATAGATTGGCACTGCAATGGTACGGACCACTTTCTCAGGATCAAAAAGCCCATAGAGAACCTCACAGGCAGAGCTTACCTCTCCCCTGATATGATTCACCTGTGCAAATCCGGAGTTACTGATATGATGATCAATACATGCTGTTCTTTTTGCAGTGTCAAAGTATGGACCTGCAATGGCAAGTCTGTCTCTTGCACTTACATCACAGGTAACAAAAAGGTCATACTCTTTGTCACCATCCAGCTCTGTTTTAATCTCATCCATACAGTCAATATGTCCGAAAACAGGTTTGGGATTATCCAGGTACACATCTGCCTGAATTTCCGGATAATAGGTTTTTACATATAAATATAACGCCATACAGGAACCAACGCAGTCACCATCCGGACGGATATGTCCGCCGATTCCCATTGTTTTCACACCTTCCAGTATTTCCGCAATATTTTCCATGTTCTCATCCTCTTTTAATTCTCATCCTGCTCCTCATCCTGTCTGTGGGAGTTGCTGTCTTTCTTGGTAACATCATCAATAAGCTTTGACATATTTACACCATACTCAATAGATTCGTCCAGAATAAAACGGATCTCCGGTGTATTTCTCAGGTTTAAATTACGCGCCAGCTGGCGTCTGATGTAGCCTTCTGCACTGTTCAGACCTTTGATCGTCGCTTCCTTTGCTTCTTTTTCACCCAGCACACTGATATATGCTCTGCAGGTTTTCAGGTCAGGAGCCACTTCTACAGCCATGACAGAAGTCATCGGATGAATACGCGGGTCCTTGATCTCGTTGCGGATAATGGTGCTGAGTTCCTTCTGGACTTCCCCATTGATCCGGGTATTCTTAATACTGTTTTTTCTCATTTTAAGTTTTACTCCTATATATCCGGCAATTCTGTCAAATACTGTGAGCAATCCGGATCATCGACTATCCTGATCACATTATTTTCTGAATTACCACAATCAAGTCAAGGTGCGCACCACACTGTACCTGACACTATGAATCGCGCACCCTACCTTTATAAACCATTACTATCTCGGTACTTCTACCATGATATAAGCTTCTACTTTATCTTCCTCTTTCACATCGTTAAATCCGTCAAATACAAGGCCACATTCGTATCCTGCCTTAACTTCCTTAACATCGTCTTTGAATCTCTTCAGGGATGCAAGCTCACCTTCAAATATCTGCTCGCCTTCTCTGGAAATACGAACCTTGCAGTTTCTCTGGAAGATACCATCCAGAATATAGCTTCCTGCAATCGTACCAATACCGGATGCCTTGAACAGCTGACGCACTTCCGCATGACCGATAACTTTCTCCTCAAATATAGGATCAAGCATACCCTTCATGGCAGCTTCTACATCTTCGATTGCCTGATAAATAACTCTATACAGACGAAGATCTACACCTTCCTGCTCAGCAAGCTGTTTTGCGGTTGCATCCGGACGGACATTAAAGCCGATAATGATCGCATTTGATGTAGCCGCAAGACTTACGTCAGACTCATTGATCGCACCAACACCGCCATGGATCACCTTTACAACCACTTCTTCGTTGGAAAGTTTGGTCAGACTCTGTTTTACAGCTTCCACAGATCCCTGTACATCTGCTTTGACAATGAGCGGAAGTTCCTTCAGATCGCTTGCCTGAATCTGATCAAAGAGATTATCCAGAGATAATTTGCCCTTAGTCTCCTCAAGAAGACGGTTCTTGTTCTCAGATACAAATGCACCTGCAAAGTTCTTGGCTTCCTTATCACTGTCAAATGCAAGAAGAATTTCACCTGCATTCGGCACATCACCAAGTCCCAGGATTTCTACAGGAGTAGAAGGACCTGCTTCTTTAATCCTGCGTCCCTTATCATCCATCATGGCACGAACCTTACCATTGCATGCTCCTGCTGCAATAAAGTCTCCCACATGAAGAGTACCTTTCTGGACAAGGATCGTGGCAACCGGACCTTTACCTTTATCAAGCTGAGCCTCGATTACAAGACCTCTTGCGGAACGGTTCGGATTTGCCTTTAATTCACATACCTCGGCTGTAAGAAGGATCATCTCAAGAAGAGTATCGATTCCCTCTCCTGTATGTGCGGATACAGGAACAAAAATCGTACTTCCGCCCCAGTCTTCCGGAATCAGTTCATATTCAGAAAGTTCCTGTTTTACACGCTCAATATTAGCACTTGGCTTATCAATCTTGTTGATTGCAACTATGATCTCAACGCCTGCCGCCTTCGCATGGCTGATAGCCTCTACTGTCTGAGGCATCACACCATCATCAGCTGCTACAACCAGAACTGCAATATCTGTGGAGTTTGCACCACGCATACGCATAGCTGTGAAAGCTTCATGTCCAGGTGTATCCAGGAATGTGATCTTCTGTCCGCCAACCTCTACTACAGAAGCACCGATGTGCTGTGTGATACCGCCGGCTTCTCCACGTGTTACATTTGTCTTACGGATTGCATCCAGAAGAGATGTTTTACCATGGTCAACGTGACCCATAACACAGACTACCGGAGGTCTCGGAACCATATCATCCTCGTCCTCTTCGTCCTCTTTGAGGAGCTCTGCGATCACATCCACCTTTTCTTCCTTCTCAGCAATGATATCAAAGCCAAGTGCGATCTCCTCTGCCTTTTCAAAGTCGATCTCCTGGTTTACGGTTACCATGACACCTTCCATGAAAAGCTTCTTAACGATCACTGACGGCTGCATCTTCATCGCGTCCGCAAGCTCACGGATAGTAAGCTTCTCCGGAATGGTGATCTCCTTGATCTCCGGTTTCTTCTCTTCCTGTTTCTGCTGCGGAGCAGGTTTCTGAAGTGCTTTCGGGATTCTGGAATTCTTATTGAATCCACCCTGGTTTGGTCTGCGTCCGCCACTCTGTGTCTTATCAAAATCTTTTTTCTTGTTTTTGTTCTCTCTGTCTCTTTCTCTCTTGCTGTCTTTGGAAGTCTTTGTCAGTTCCGGTGCAAATGCCATATCGTCATTCTTTCTTGTATTCTGGCGCTGTCCCTGACGTCCCTGACTGCCGCCGAAGCGTCCGTCACGTCCTTCACTTCTGTTTCCGTCCGGACGACCCTGGCCATTGCCCTGCGGTCTTCCTCCCTGACGGTTTCCATCTCCCTGTGGTCTTCCCTGTCCGAAACGTCCTCCCTGACGATTTCCATCGCCCTGGAATCTTCCGCCCGGACGGCCCTGACCATCGCCCTGGGATCTTCCCTGTCCGAAACGTCCTCCCTGGCGGTTATCTCCCTGGGATCTTCCCTCGCCCTGAGGTCTTCCCTGACGGTTTCCTTCGCCCTGGTTTCTTCCCTGGCCAAAACGTCCTCCCTGGGATCTTCCTTCACCCTGAGGTCTTCCCTGACGGTTCTGTCCGTCCGGTCTTCTGTTGCCTGTACCTGGGCGGTCATTATTATTTCTTCTTGGTCTGTCACCGTCTGTTCTTGAACTGTCGGAATTTCTTCCTTCTGCATTTCTTGGTGAACCTGTTCTCTCGCCTTCAGCTTTCACAGGTTTCTTTCTTGTTTTTCCTCCGTCACTTGCATTCTGTGCATGAAAAACGCGGATAATATTTTTTTTCTTTTTAGGTGTTTCAGTTTTATCTCCTTCTGATTTTGCTGTTACAACCTTTTCTTCTGTCTTGGGAGTCTCCAATTTCGCAATATGCTCCTTTCCCCTGTTATTATTGTCTTTTCTGAATCTATTCTTTACTTCCGAAACCGCAGGCTCATCCACCATACTCATATGGCTTCTCACATCAACGCCTTTTGATTTCAGAAACTCGATCACTTCTCTGTTCTGTCGTCCAAGCTCTCTGGCCAGCTCATGTACTCTTAATTTTGACAATCGCTATACCTCCTTCATGATTGCTTTCGCAAAGTTCTCATCCTGGACAGCCAGACAGGCGCGGTACTCCTTTCCCATTGCTCTGCCTAAGCTCTCTTTATCTGAGAAGAAGAAAATCGGAACTTCATAAAAACTGCACATATTCCTGAATTTCTTCTTTGTATTCTCGGAGGCATCCTCAGCAACGATCACAAGCAGTCCTTTTCCGGTCTTTACAGATTTCTCTGTGGAAAATTCTCCGCTTACGGTCTTGCCTGCTTTGGTAGCCAGCCCTATCAGCGACAGTACTCTGTTATTTTTCAATATCTTCCAGCTCCTTCTTAAGTCGTTCGTATACCTCATCCGGAACCGCAGTTTTCAGTGAACGCTCAAGTCCATGATTTTTAATCGCTTTATCCAGACATTCTCTGGAAAGACACAGATATGCGCCTCTGCCGTTTTTCTTACCAGTAGTATCAAGCACGATTTCATCTTCTGTAGTCTTAAGAACTCTGAGCATCTCTTTCTTGCTTTTCATTTCCCTGCAGCCGGTACACTGGCGCATGGGAATCTTATTCTTCGTCTTCATTCTCTCCTGCTTCCTGAGCCTGTGGCTCTTCTTCTACAGGAACTTCCTCTGAAACTTCTTCTGCTTCGGTTTCTTCTGTCAGGGAATCTTCTGCTGAAGTTTCCTCTGCTGATGCCTCAGCTGCATCTTCTGCAGTCTCGTCATCATCATAATCATAGAAATCACCGGCTTCTTTTGCCTGAGTCTCACTCTTGATGTCAATCTTAAATCCTGTAAGTCTTGCAGCAAGACGTGCATTCTGACCTTCTTTACCGATTGCAAGGGACAGCTGATAATCAGGAACAACTACCAGAGCTGTCTTCTCATCAGGATCTGCCATAACTGCGATAACCTTTGCA
>ENA-OPCM01000975-OPCM01000975.1-human-gut-metagenome-genome-assembly--contig:-NODE-975-length-20048-cov-2.559196_pt1 | contig 20048 bp, 15 predicted proteins | sample MGYA00241252_ERZ501484 | MGnify/ENA primary metagenome ERZ501484 (study PRJEB25962, sample SAMEA2042583) | human gut metagenome | biome: human gut; feature: human-associated habitat; material: faeces...
GCGGTCTTGCCTCCCGGTCCGCCACCCATTCCGTCGCAGACCACGAAGAGGAAGCCAAGCGGCGTGTCTATGAATCCCAGGTCGTCTTGGTTTTCTTTTCGTCCGCCCTGCATGGAGTTGGCAGCTCCGTGTAGGCTGATTGTCTTGGAGAATATAGGGAACATCGGTTCTTTGTTTTTAGCTTTTTTCTTCGTTACTTTAGTTGTCGGAGCATTGCCCCAAAGTGGTCATCAGACCTTTTTACCTCAACGGTCATCAAACCGTTTAATGGAGAGTTCTTTTTAACCAGCATTAGCCGGATGCCGCCTTTGGGGCGACATACGGCTATAGGCACTGGTTACTGTTCGCTTCTCACTCAGTATCCATAACGGACAATAGAGTCATTTATTGCCGCCGGGATATGTCTGTTATTCAGTTATGATAGGTATGGCTCGGTTTGAAGCGGAATAGTATATGGCGAAGACAGCATTTGCAGGAACGCTGAATGTCACTTTCTTCGTGCCGTTCATGCTTGTTTCTTCTTTCTTGGGCTGGAATGTGGAGCGTGCGAGGTCTTTGTAGGTGAAGCTGTATACATCAACCTTCTTGACGGTTTTCTTTGTCAGCGTCACCACCTGGAACATTTCGGCTTTCACGTCACCGTTGTATTCCACGTCGAATGTCGCCATGCCACTTTTAGACTTCAGTCTGATGACCTTTTCCGGTATCGAGTCGAGAATGAGGGCATCGTCCTTTTCTGTGACCTTCACGAATTCAGCCTTTTCTCTGTTTACCATCACTTCGCCCGGCTTCAGGAGGATGTCGAACAGAGGATTGTAAGCCGTGTTCTTCTCCTTGCCGATAGACTCGATGTTGCTGGTCATTATCTTCTCTTCCACACCATTCGAGTTGCGCATCTTGATGTAGTTGGCGCTTGCCGGTCCTCCGTTATACTGCTCCACGATGATTCCGCGTCTCGTGCGGTTGTTGGTCAGTGTCACCACATCGCGCAGCGGACTCTGTTCGGAGATGTCCTGGTTGGGGTTGACGGCAGAAATCTTCAGTGTCTTGATGTCGCCGAAGGGCATTGTTTCCACCGTACCGTCGCTTTTGAACACGCTTACCGTCTCGAATGATTCACCGGCATATTCACCTTCTACCGTTCTGCCCGACTTCAGCATGTAAGTACGCTTGAGTCCCGAGAGAGCATTCTTTGCGCTGCGCACACCCTCTATGCGGTCTATCTCGTCCCATCTCAGAATATAGCTGTCGGGAGCGAGCTGCAGGAATCTTACCTTCATGCCACGTTCCAGGATGCGCACGTTGTTGAATGTCTTGCCATCCTCAGCCAGACGCTCCTCGAAGTCGAGTTCGTCCGGTTCGCTGGCTATCGAGTCGCTGACATCCACTCCGGCAGAGATGTTGCAGAGAGTGAAAGACTTGTCGTTGCCGTAGCCCATGAGCGCATCATTGTCTTTTGCCCATTTGCGCCATGCCTTGTCGAGCTGGCTTTCCTTTCGTGTCACTTCCTTCACCGTGATGTCAGAAGCGCTGATGCAGATGATTGCCTCGTCGGTGCTCACCTCCATGTATCCGTCCTTTTCCTGATGGGCAATGAAGCCGCTGAGCACCGAACCGTTCTTGAGGTATATCTTCTGTGTGATGGCGGCAGATGCGATTGTGCATATCGCCGTCATCATTATCGACATTATTATCTTCTTCATGTTTGTCATCTTTATAGTTTCCTCCTTGTTTACTCGTATCTTGTCTACTGCCAGAGCCAGTATTATAACAGCCGAATTACCGTTTGGGGCCTATTTCACTACGTGAGGGTTCTCCACGAGCTCCTTCACGAATTTCGCCTTTATGCCATAGTTGAAGCCCTGGGATACCGATACTCCGGAGTTGAGCACTCCCACGAGCATTCCCTTCTTGTTGAAGATAGGAGATCCGCTGGCACCTCCGAAGGATGCGGCGTCGAATCCGAAGCTGAACTCTGTAGGCATCTGTGTGATGCTTCCGCTACGTGCCAGCACCTGAATGCCCTTTTCAGAGTCGGTCTTCTGAAGACTGATTCCGAATGGGAAACCGATGGTGTAGATGTGTGTGCCTACGGTGAGGTCTTTGTCGTTCACGTCCATAGAGTCCTTCAGGTTGATGAATGTGCTGCCGTGAGGCAGTTCACCCTTGTCAGACTGTATGAGAGCCACGTCCACATTGGTGTCGTCGCCGGCTGAGAGCACTCTGCATCGGATGAGATTTTCGACAGAGAAATACTTGGCCTGCGGGATGATGCTGATGCCGTCGTTCACACCGGTTACCTTCACCATGGTGGTGTATGCCTGCAGACCGTCGGCAGACTTCATCTGTATGTTCTTCAGAAATTCTATGTTTGTGGCCAGAGCCGAGAGCTCTGTCTTTATCTTCATCTCAAGTTCGCTCACTGAAGTGTTGAAGAGCCAAGGCTTCACGACGTGCAGATTGGTGACGAGCTGTCCGTCCTGCGACACGAAGAATCCGGTGGCGAAGCTTGTGCGGTTGAGGATGTACTCCTGTATGGCAGATATATCCTCAGCCCCCACGAAATAGTAGTTTGCAGTGGTGTACACTACGGCCTTGTTAGACTTGAATTTGTAGTTTATGCTGTTTACCTCTTCCTCTGAGATGGAACCTTTGCTGATAGGAACCCATTTTGTTGGTATTCTAGCCGATGCAGCAAGGTCGAGGTCGCCGCAGGTCACCTCCAGGTGGTTGTTTCCGATTATCATGGCTATGGAAGTGTTGTAGCGTGCATACAGCTCTTCGTCGCTATACTCCTTGCCTCCGCCGAATCCGCCACCGATGAGTTTCATCAGTCCGAATCCTACTCCGACGAGGACTACCAGTCCTGCCACTGCTCCCACGATATATTTCCACGACTCGCTTGGCCATGGCAACTGTGTGGCGAGGTTCACCGGCACTCCGCCGCAGACCACGGCGCTATTCTTCTTGATGCGGTATGGCGTGTCCTTCGGTATGCGCACACCGTCAACGGTCGTTCCGTTCTTGCTGTGGTCGAAGATATAGAACTTTCCGTCGCGTCCCTGTTTCACTGTGGCGTGATAGCGGCTCACCGTGGCTCCCGTCACCTGTATGTCGTTGTTGAAATGGCTTCCGATGCCGTAGATGCCCTTGTATGCCGAGTTGTCCTCAGGCATCGGCACCTGGTTCCACTGCAGGTCCACGTTGCCGAACGTAATCTTGTCGCCACGTGTCACCTTTGCCGGTGTGCCCGGTTTTATCTGCTGTCCCATCACGAAGGTGCCGTTGTGGCTGCCTCTGTCTTCTATCATCATGTCACCGCTGTCGAGCAGTGTCAGTTCAGCGTGTACCGAGCTTACCATCGGGCTCTGTATGACGATATCACAACTTGCGTCGCGTCCTATTTTCAATATTCTCATAGTGTAGCGTTCTTTTTATTGATTATATAATAATATGTATACTATTGACAGTTGCCTGGCATCAGATTCTCAGTCCGGCAGACTTCTTGGCGTTGTCTTCACTCGGAGTGTCGTTCTTTTTCTGCTGCTTGTCCTTCTTTGCGGCGTCGGCTGCCTTTGAGTCGTTTTTCTTCTGCTGCTTGTCGTCTTTTGCCTGTTGCTTGTTGTCTTTCTTTGTCTGTTTCTTGTCAGCCTTCTGCTCGTCCTTCTTGTTGTCGTCCTTGCTTTCGGCTTTCTCTTCCTTCTGCTTGTCCTCGTCTTTCTGGGTCTTCGTGGTGTCAGCCACGGCAGCAGGTTTCTCCTGCGTTCCGGCAGAGCTGCCGCCTCCCATTGCCGCCTTGATGCCGAATCCGGCTATGGCAATGACTGCAAGCGCCACTACTGCTATGATGGCATACTTTATTGCCTCGCCGCTCTTTGGCACGCGGTTCCAGTCGAGGCGTGCCACGTGGGCGAACGATACGCTGTCTTTGCGTGTTACCGGCACCGGCACATTGGGCGCTATCCTGATGCCGTTGACATAGGTGCCGTTATGGCTCTGGTCAACAATCGTCATCTTTCCCATCGACGTGACGTTGAGGATGGCATGTCGGCGGCTTATGACATCGGTGCTGTCGTTGATAACGATGTCGCATCCTGTCTCTCTTCCAATAGAATATACTTTCATAGTCAGAATTATTTGTTTTTAGTTATTTTCTTGATGGAGTCGGTGAGGATAGCCACTGCGGCCTGGCTTTTCTTCACGGAGTCTTTGTATAATGCAATGCTGTCGGCGGTTGCCTTGGTTGCCGCATTGGCGGTGCGATATTGCATCACGTTTGTCATGATGCTTGCCGTGAGTCCCACGAGCATTACGGCGATGATTATTCTTGCTGCTTTGGTCATCTTTGGAGTTAGTTTTGAGTACTTTCTTGTTTCTACGAGGGCAAGCGTAAGATTGTCGTGTCCGCCGCCGGCGTTGTGTCCCAGATTGTCCACGTGGGTGGCGATGTCGTCGGTCACGGTGGCGAGGCTTACGCTTCTTTTCGACACCAGCTTCAACAGTTCCTTCTCGGGCATCGCGCCGTGTATGCCGTCGGAGCAGAGCATGAAGCGGTCGCCCTTCTCATACGCCACCTCGGCAATTTCAACCTCCACCGTTTCGGCGGCGCCGAGAGCCCTCGTTATGATGTTAGACTGTGCAGAGAGGCGTGCCTGCTCCTCTGTTATCACTTTCTGCTTCACCATCTCGAACACCATGGAGTGGTCGAATGTGCGGAACACCTTCCTTCCTCTCCTCAGCTGGTATATGCGGCTGTCGCCCACATGAGCCACGATTGCCGACTGCTTGCCGATTAGGAGCACCGTCGCCGTGGAGCCCATTCCCTTGAGTTGTGGCGTCTGCTTGCCGGCCTCTATAATGGCGTCGTTGGCTCTTCTCACGGCATCGGCAACCACTGTCTTCGGGTCGTCTTTCTCCGAGGCATCCGTTATGGAGTCTACGATTTCCTTCACGGCAATCGTGGATGCAGTCTTTCCGCCCGGTCCGCCTCCCATGCCGTCGCAAACGGTGACGAGGTATCCCAGCCTCGTGTCGTTCCATCCGAACGAGTCCTGGTTTTCGCGTCTTCCTCCGATGCGGCTTTCAGCAAATGCGATGACGTCGGCAGAGCTGTCTGAATATATCTTCTGCAGATCCATTATTGTTGATTTATGATGAACGGTAAAACGATGACCATTGCCATAGCGCAGATGGCGAGGAAGACCATTATCGCGGCAAGAGCCTTGTTCTGCTTTGCCCATTCCATTGTCTTCTCCATCGTTGTAGGCTGGTAGGTGAGAGCCATCGTTATTGCTTGCTTGAATTCTTTCACTGTCTGGAACCTCTTCATCTGGTCCTTCTCTGTTGCTTTCCATATCACCCGCATGAGCTGCGGCGGTATCTTGTCGCTGGGCGGCAGCTTCTCGGATATCTGTGCCGCAAGCGTCTCCGTGTCGTTTCCCTTGTCCATGGGGTTGCTGCCGGTTATCAGCTCGTATAGCGTGATGCCCAGCTCATAGATGTCACTGCGGCCGTTTATGCTCTCGGCACCCGAACTCTCGTCCCTCTTTATCTGTTCGGGCGATGAATATTGCGGTGTGCCGATAAATCCGTATTGCGAGAACTTGTTGCCGCCGTTCACCCTTGATATTCCCAGGTCCATGAGTCGTACGTTGTTGCCGTTTTCCACCATGATGTTCGACGGCTTTATGTCGCGGTGTACCACTCCCTTCTGATGTATGTATGCCAGAGCGTCCATCACCGGCATTATCAGCCGGCAGATTTTCTCGGCGCGGTTGTGAGTGTTGGGGAATGCCGCTACATATTTGTCAGCGTCGTCTCCCTGCACATATTTGCTTATAATCCAGATGGGTCCGCGGTCGGGGGCATATTCGCAGTATCCGAGCATCTCCACGAGGTTAGGGTGTCTGAAGGCGAGTGAAGCCTCCTGACGTGCCCTTTGCCTTATCATGGGGTTGTTGGCGAAATAGTCTTTCACTCTCTTTATCGCCACCTTCACTCCGTCATCGCATCTGAAGCCAAGATACACGTCGCCCATAGCGCCGCTGCCCAATGGCATCTCTGCCGGGTTATAGCAGTACCACACCCCTTCGGCAAAGAGGTATATGTATGCACCACGTTTTAATACGGTCTTCTTAGGTTGCATCACATGGAGATTGTTCCGCCGTGGTTAGGATCGATAGATCCGTCCATTCCTACAGTTCCGTTTGTAGGTTTGTATCCGCTGTTGCCGTATGGGTCGTAGGCTTCGGTGCGTGTCTGTCCGTTGCGGAATGGCGGTACGTCACCGAATTCGTCGCTGTCCTCCTCCGTTGCCACGGCGATGAAGTTAGGGTTAACTCTCAAGTTTGCCTTCTCTGCATCGATGAGGATGAGCAGCAGTTCGTAGTTGTTGCCTATTGTTATGATGTCACCGTTGTGGCAGGCTTCAGCGTCGAATCCGAGCTGCGTTCCGTTGAGTCTTGTTCCGTTGGTGGATTCCGGGTCTTTGATAGAAGCTATCACGCCTTTGCCCTCCTGCTGTCTCACCACGATTACGGCATGGTTGCCCGACACGGTGCCTTCGGCGAGCTGTATGTCGCAGTCTGCGCTTTGTCCGATAGTGTTGCGGCCAATCTGCAGAGGCCAGAACTCTCCTGCAGCTGTTCTGGAAACAGAGTACAGGAATCCTACAACTGGTTTTCCTGGCTGTATGGTGCGCTGTCTTTGTTGTGGCTGTTCTCCGGCATTGTTGCCTGGCTGCTGTGTTTCGTTGCCCATCATTCCCGGCACCACGGTGCCTCTTGCTGCCTGGCGTCCGCTTCTTGAATAGAAGCTGTTGCCGAGTCCGCTGTTCATGTTATTTCCACCCTGTCCGTTGTCTGGTTCGAGACCTTGGATTACTGTTCTGTTCTGAGACATAAGCTATTTGTTTTAAATGAACTCTCGTTAGATTAATTTTTCTGTGCAGTACAACTGTCTTGCACATTTCTTTTTCACATCTACAAATGTACGAAAAATAACAATACAAAAAAAATGGTAAATGTTTCGTTTGTATGTATTTTGGATTGAACGTGTCGTATCTTGGATTATTTGTACTTAAAAAGTTCGGTAATCTGCATCAGATTTATTTTTATTGCTCTCCGGAAAACCTATTGCAGGGCTACATAAGGGCAGACATTTATATGGTTGGTATTTGTTTTCCAAACAGGCAAGTCGGATCCTTGGCAATGATAACAAAAACTTTAAGAAATGGGAACGCTGCTTGCCCCGGTTGTGAACGCTGCTTACCCAAGTGGGGCATGCTGCTTGCCCCGGTTGGGCATAATCAGAGCCAAAAACGTACCCACAATGTTTCATGTAATGAACGTTAGCAAAGGAGATGCAAAAAGCACCATAAGAGCAGACTTCTTTTGGTTGTAGTCATGGCTGTATTTATAAAAAACGAAAGAAGCCTCCCGTCTGCGATGAGACGGAAGGCTTCCTGTTAATTTATGATTTTCAGACGAGCAGATTACTGCTCTGTGATCTGAACTGTTGCACGACGGTTGAATGAGATTGGTGAGAGTGTTTCTACACCACCGTGAGCCTGAGTTGAGATGTTGTCAGCATGTACACCCATCTTGATAAGCTCGCCCTTAACGATTTCAGCACGCTTAACAGAGAGCTTCTGGTTGATCTGAGGAGTACCTGTTGCGCTGTCGGCGAAACCTGTAACCATGATCTTAGAGTTGTTAGTCTTGGCGTACTTAGCAAGAGCCTCAACGTTGACGAGGTCCTTAGGATTGGCAACGTCTGTCTTGCCGATGTTGAAGAATACAGATACCGGAGTAGTGATGAACTGCTTGATAGACTCAGGCATTGCAACCTCCTTTGGTTTCTCGTTCAGCATAGCCTTCAGGCGTTCGTTCTCTGACTTAGAGTCAGCGAGCTGAGCGTTGAGAGCGTCGATCTGTGACTGAGAGAGAGCCTTGATAGCGTCAACATCTGGCACCTTAGCCCAACCGGTCTTGCCGATGTTGAGAGTGAGACCGAGCTCAGCATAGAGGTAGTTGTCGTGAGAATCCCATCCGCGAGGACCGTTGTTTGCGTGTCCCTCTGAGTAGAAGTCGTTCTCCAGACGGTTCCAACCCAACTCGAGGTTGATGGCAACGCGCTTGTTGATGTTGAACTCATTGAGCAAACCGATGCTCATCCCCATTGCATACATGTCAGAGCTCATGTTGCGTGCGAAGCCTGCACCAGCGAATGGAATACAGTTGTAAACACGCTTAGGGTTGTAGCCGCAGAACATGTTGCTCAGGTTGAAGAGCACCTGCTCCTGTGCGTTCCAGTATTTGAAGCTGTCGCCATTTGCCTTACCCCAGATACCAGACACCTTTGTGCGGAGTCCGAGACCAGGAGTGAACCACTTACCGATAGCTACAGAAGCCTGTGGGTTAGAGCGGAAACTCTTGAGAGGGTTGTTTGATGTGTCGAAACCATGCTCGAGTGAAGAATAGAACGCAGTCCACTGCACACCACCCTGTACGAACCAATTACTCCAGAAAGAGTTAGTTGCTACGCTATACTTTTCTGTTGCTGTTTCTGTTTCCTGTGCCATTGAGGTCAAGGAAACGCCGGCTATAGCCAGCATAATTAAGAACTTTTTCATAACCGTATAAATAAATCTAATTCGTTATTTCTATATTTTTGTGAATAAAACTTCCGTTTCCTCCTTTAAATATTGTGATATATGGTGCAAAGTTAATCTTTTTTTTCTAATTACATAACTTTTAGTATGAAAAATGCTATATAAATGTATATTTTTGTGTTTTCTGTTCATCATAAAGCGCTATGGCGACGACAGCAAACGTTATGTAGTGGCAACAAAAAATCCCGACAGGCATGTTGCCGATCGGGATTAGTCCTTTTTTGTGCATTCAGCAGTGCGATGATTATCGACGCAGACCGAGAGCCTTGATTATAGTACGATAGCGCTCAATGTCGCGGTCGTAGAGATAATCGAGCAATGCACGACGCTTACCTACCAATTTGGTCAGAGACCTTGCGGTAGTATGATCTTTACGGTTTTTCTTCAGGTGCTCCGTCAAGTGGGAAATACGGTATGAGAACAATGCTATCTGGCTCTCAGCTGAACCAGTATCAGAGTTAGACTTTCCGTACTGTCCAAAGATCTCTTGTTTTTTAGCTTGATCTAAATACATTGTTTTGATTTTGTTAAAATTGTTATTTATATTTGCATAAAGCGGGTGCAAAGGTAAGAATATTATTTTGTTTACAAAGCAAGAGATCTTGAATAACTCGGTATTTTAATATTCTTTTGCATTTCGGGCCACTGATGCGTACGTATTGCGCCATGGCTTGCGGATTCTGCCGTTTGCCGCCTGTCGTTTTTTACAGAGAGAATCTGTATCCGGCACTAAACGTAAACACGGAGTTCTTGCCATCTATGTTGTCGTAGACCTTTGTCAGTCCGATATTGTAGCGCGCATCGAGAATCACGTTCATGTATTCGTATGATATGCCCACGGGAATGGCAAAATCCACTTTCTTCAGTTTCACGTCACCCTTTATCTTCTTCACGCTCTCCGTAGAGCCCACGCCTGCCTGGTCGCGCACGAAGCTCGCTTCGGTGTATTCCATCTTTCCGTCCACGTTGAATCCCACCTGCACGCCTACTTTCAGTGCGAGGTTGTCTGCCACGTATGCACTTGCCATCAGCGGCACATTCACATAGTCGTGGTGTTGTTTCCAGTCTCTCACTTCGTTCCATTGCTTGGTCGACATGTCGTGTGCCTCCTTTACATCGTCGAATCTTTCGCCCTGTCTGCTGTAGTACGCACCTATGGATGCCGCCAGCATGTCGCTGAACTGGTATTCAAAGTCCACACCGGCCATCAGTCCCGGTTTGTAGTTCGAATGCGTGGCATCGCCGTATGCCGATGCGAGAGAGGTGTACACCTTGTCGCCCGTCACCTTGGATATGGCCACACCCAGTCTTGGGATTATGGAGAAAGTGCCAGCCTTTGGCTGAGCCATTATTGCCACGACACCGATAACCAATGATATGGCGGTAAGAAATATTCTTCTCATAGTAACTTGTTTTTTTTGTTTACCTTTTTTTATATTAACGCCCCGATACACTGATTATTGCACGTGGCGTGTTAATAATCTGTTGCTAAATGAAAGAAATGGCATGCGCTTATTTGTCATGTAAATCCCAATCGGTCGTTCGGTTCTCTGACAGGCAGTTGCGGTCTCTCAGCATCCTTCGGAAGGTTGTTGTCTTTCTTCCACTGATTCAATTCATCCCGGTATCGGTCTACACGTAGGGAATATCTTTCAGTTTTTTGCAGATTTCCATCGTTTTGCTTTGGATTTACAAAGTTTCTGACTATATTTGCAGCAGACGAAAGCTCTTCACTTGTTAAGGTTCCAGCATGGGGCTGGAGTGCCTCGATAAAGTGGAGGGCTTTCTCTTTATCAACATTGCTCAGTTTGTTATTGTTTATCCAATATATTATACCTCGCTCTCCTTTAGGATATAATGATGTAATTTGGTTTACTTCAAGAACAACTTTGTTTTTCCTGTTTTGTTCTGTTGCTCTAATTGCAACGATGAAATTCTTTCCATCATGATTAAGTTCAGTCATAACGACATGATCTTTCTTTGTTGTACTATTAAAGACAGCAACAGGATGAGCTATTGCCTTGGGCAAATCTTTTATATCGCCTGCCGAGAACGGATGGTTGTTCTTGTATTTTTCGCTTGATTTGCGAACAAACTTATCAAAGTCCAACTCTATCTCAGCATCTGCAATACCGCCATCTATTAAGAACTGGCTTGAACGGCCTAAATGAAGGACCCTATCCTTTTGATTCGGATTCTCTATTAATTGCGCAAGTCTATCATTGAACTTGTCATTCACTTCCTTCAGTGAATACCTTATATCATCATTCTCTGTCGAGAAGTCTCCGTTGTTGTTATCAGCAGACTTTATTTGGTTGGCATCCAGAGCACAATAGGAAATCTTGGTAGGTTCATAGCTATCATCCACCTCTTCAACAAAGATGGCTCCATCATAGCCTTTTTCCTTAATCTTGTCAGCCATACCCTCTTCATCCATGATACCCCAAAGATTGTCTTGAGTATCCATGCCAACGATGTAGTCCCAGCCAGTCACATCTTCGTAGATTCTATCATAGTCTTCTCTGGTCAAATCCATCGGCTTTCGTATATTCAGGAAACAAGGAATCACATTAGCCTTTCCACCACGATGTCTAGACGAATTGGACGCAAACTCCTCAGCCAATCCCTTATTAGGAGAGAAGAAGAATCCCTCTGCCTTCACCTTATCTTCAAGCCCCATGATAAAGCGGACACCTTCCTTCTTCTCAAAGGTATTGAACTCAGCACTTCTTCCATGCCAAACCACCATAGGTTCGCCATTCTCATCTACCACCTTGGAAGCATTCTCAGGGTCATTCTCCCAATCACCGAACCAGTTCTTGAAGTTGGTAGTACGGACAGTTACCCATTGTTCTGCATCCAGTTTGGTCTTCTCACCATTAGGAGCAGTCATATAGGTTCCGTTCGCCTTGGCATCAGACACAATCTTCTCCTTTTCTTCTTTCAGGGAGAAGCGGATGTTGTCACCACTATTGATAGTTTCACTGAATTGCGCTCCACCATCTTTAGCCTCCCCAATCTTCCGTGGATCAACACCATCGAGCAAGTCCTTCATCACACGGTCAGCAACCTCCTCCGCACTCTTGTAGTGAATGTGCAGTAAGTCAGCCACACCCTTCCAGAACTTCTTCAGAGCCTGTTTCACTTTCTCTAAAGCACTGATAGCCTCAGCCTTTTCAAATATACTGCCATTGCCCTCTGCAATCTTGCTCTGCTCCGCTCGTAAATGCTCCGCACCACGGCTGCCCGAATACGTAGCAATCACCTCGTCAGCAATATCGTCGTCACTCTTCAGCTCAGGATAACGCTCTTTTACATCATCCCAGACCTTGGTGTCTTTCATCAGGCCCACTACATTCTGCCACTCCTCCGCATTACCGTTTCTCAGAGCAGTAGCCCACAAATGAGCATACTCATGCACAGGGGTCTCGCTCGTAGCAATCCTCGGATCTATATAAATCTTACCACCTACGGTAAAACCATAAGCATCACCATTCGCAGTACGGAAGAAACGCACATGGTCGAAAGCCTTAAAGTCAGCACCGCTGCCATGATAGACGCGCTGTTCACGTACTTTAACATCATTTACAATTGCCTCCTCAGCATCTTTGCGTATCTTTGCAGCGTCTTCGGTGCTAATGATAACGTTTCGGGCGTCGATTGTAGGGGACGAATTTATTCGGGCATCTGCAACATTAGATGGAGACTTCTCAGCCCACATAGTAATGGATTCCATATCATGTGGGCTATTTTTTTGTTCTTTTTCAACAACGACAACATACCCATTACTTAATGTCTTATAGAATCTTATTGATTCACGTCCTGTGATATCTTCGCTTCCCTTCCGTATATAATCTGGAGCTGTCATGATATAGGGCATCAATTCCATATCTTCTTTTGTTAATGGTATTGAGCTGTCCGTAATCTTTGAACCACCTACACCATGATTTGCATAAGCATGAGCTATATTATTAGCTGTAATATTATGGCTATCAAAATCACGCCCCATCACCTTACGAATCATTCTTCGTGTAGTCTCTGGCAATTCTATGGTAAATGATTTGCCACGCTTATTGCCAATTATCCATCCTCTAATAGTATTTGCAGCTTTTGTAAGTGACGAAATCATGGCATGGGTGCGTACTGCCCCTCGTCCATTCGCCATGTCAAGCACACGCTGCCCTGCCTCATCCGCAATCACATCCATTCCGTTCTCGCGCAGTCTGTCTATCACGGCATCACGCAATGCCACCTCAGACTTAGAAGGCTTCACGCCATCTACGCCTCTCTGATAACGCTCGTCAGCCTTGCGGTGGTTGAAACGCTTCGATGGAGGAATTACATTGCCCTTATCGTCACGAGTAACAAGGTCATTCAACTTGCGGTTGTTCTTCACATTCTTATACCTGTAGCTCTTGCCGTTGTCATAACCCCACTCGTTCACGTCGTTGCTATCCCACCAAAGCTCACTCACGGGCACCTCGGCTTCAATGATACGGTACTTGCCCTCCAGACGATTGTTACCATGCAGCTCAGCATACATCTTAGAAGGAGTCACCCAGTCACCATTGCGCAACTTACCCTCCTTCACCGAAGCAGGAACAGCACGATACACCTTTACCTTCACATCCTTCTTGCCGTTCCGTATGTCGTCAATGGCTGCCTGTATCGCCTTGCCGCTCTCCTTGCTTGTCGGCAAGCCTTGCGAGTATTTATCAGGATGCACAAAGATGTCTTCTGGCTGGTTGTTGTAGCCTGCCGCCATATCCTCAACATTGAGGTCTGGCGAGTCTTCGCCAACGGCATTACGTCTCGCTTCGTCCGTCTCATAACCAGGTTTTGACGGTGCGCCCCAAGCCCCTACACCCTGGTATTCGCTCTCAGCATCACCATACCCCTTACGTCTTGCAGCCTCGTCAAGCATCTCACGAGCAGTCGCCTCGTCACCTTTCGCCAAGGCCTCAGCATAGCTATTGTCGATCTCTTCGTCAGTAAGCCCGGCAAGCTCTTCAAGACGTGCCTCACGTTTGCGCTGCTCTTCCTCGGCTCGCTTGCGTGCAGCCTCCATCATGCCACGCTCTATCTCTACCTGCTTTCTTCGCTCCTCAACAAGCACATCCACGTCGCCATACTTCGCCTTAATCGCTTGCTCTATAGGTTCAAACAGACGCCTGTTGGCGAGAAGACCGCTCAGTCCATCACGCTCCATCAACATCTTCTTCTCCGCTATATGCTCACGCAGATATAGAGCCTTTAGGTCACGAAGGGCCATTACTGCCGCTGCCGAGTTCTTTTCTCTCATACCCTCGGCATATCGGGCAAGCCACATACCATCCAAGCCATACTCCTCAGCCATCGACTCAACATCTACTATATCCGACTTCTGTAGACGCACAGATGTAGTCTCACGTTCACCTTCAGCAACCTTTCCGCTCCTCAACTCATTCAACTGCTTGCGGATGCCCATCAAATTCTGATACTTGGAGTCCATTTCCTTGTATAGTCCCCAATCTCTTATAACGCTTTCAGCCTCCGCCAAAGAACGACCTTGCTTCATAAGACCATTCAAAAGTTCTTGGATGCTATTTGACATAGCATCATACTCTTCTTTCCTTTTGTTATAGTCTGCAGTCAGTTCGTTTATTTTAGACAGGGTAGTATCATTCTTCTTTCTGAATGTTTCCGGGAACTTGCCTACGAGGTTCTTCACATTGTCCTCAAATGGTTTGTCAAGGTCGAACAACTTGTAGTTACCCCATTTCAACTTGTTGTAATACCTTCTCCAGTTGTCGGCAACTGCCTTCTTCTCAAGATATTGAGGCACTGCTCCGGGTTTCTCCATATTCACGATGGCATAACGAGAGTATCTGTCGGGCCTGTTCTCTTGTGCAAAATTGTAGGCATCCTCAGCAGCAGCCCTCTCCTTTTCGTTACGGATAGAGTAACGTACCGCAGGGTGCTCCAAAAACTCCTCAAAGCTGCTTGGAGCAGTATCCATGTTCGTCTTCGATGTAATGTCAGCATAGTCAGCGAACGGTTTCAACTTCCTGTTACTCTTGTCGAGCCATTTGTCAAAGTCTGCTTTGCTTACAGGAGTGATATTGCCGAGACCTGTCCATCCCTTTTCATAGTTGGAGAGATATGCCTTCTTCGCCTCATCAAGCGAGCCATAACCATACATCACCTTGTGCTCGTCAAATGTTCCATCTTGATTCACTTGGTCAACGACAAACACATCACCATTCCAGCTGTCAAGGTCAGCCTTGTCGTTGATGAACATATCAAGGTGATCACCGTCCTTGCCGAACTTTCCACGGATGTAGCCGTAGGTGTCATTCATCTTCTGTTTCCATTCCTTGCCGTTCTCATCCACACCAGAGCGATATGAGCCTTTCGGATTCTCTATTGTATAGTCATAGCCACCGAACTTGACATGACCTTTCTTGTAGTTGCCGCTCTTCTTCTGTGCTTCGGTCGGCTCTGTGTCGGTTTCGTTGATGGCATTCTGTAAGCGAAGCGAGAATTTTCCAGCGTTTCCCTTTGAAGTTTCAGAAGGATTGGCTATATTTGCAGCAGATAAGCCATCCGTAAGGTTGGAAAGACCACCAACCTCTTCTGATTGTTCAGAAGGCAGTATGAGGACTTGGTCGCCCTCACGGATGGCTTGTTTCTTTATCAATCCCAAATTTTTATCATTCACAAAGTGCCAATGAACGATTTCCACATTATCTTTATTAGGATTTACCTCTAATAATACTGTGCGATTATTGCCCTTCTCATCCTTCGTGTTGATAAGTACCCAATTATATGGTCTGGTTTTCTTTTGATTCTGACCATACAAATCAGGATTGTATAAAGCAGACTTAAAGATTTTTTTACTCAATTCAGGAGTAACGTCCTTATGTCTCATATAATTACGCTCAAAGATATTCTTCTTGATAACAACTGGCTTGCCTTCTGTTCCAATAGCATCAGCAATTTTCTTTGGTAAGCTAGGCAATTCTACATTTCTAGTAGGATGCAAGAAATCTTCATCCGTCAACTCATCAACGGACTTAATCTTTTCCAACTTCAACGTGCCATCCTGATTCAAAGGATTCCCCTGATTGTCTACATCGCTTTTCACTGAGAACTTCTCATGCTCCACAATCTGCATGTCCTCTGGCTTGAAGATAACATAGTTGACATCACCTTCCTCTGCACCACCATAGATAGTACCAGCAGGGTACTTAATTCCAGTAAAACCAAGAGAAGAGAGGAACTTACTTGCAGCCTTTTGACTGCCCATCCAGTTAGACAAACGATTGTACACAAATCGCATATCATCCTCAACGTTTCCATTATCATAGACAGTATTCCTTGTCAGGCCATTAGTCTTCACAAGGATTGGAATCATCTGCTCCTTGTCTGCGTTCTTGATGTAATCATACATAAGAGTTCTGAACACAATATCCCTTGCAGCCATATCATCAAGGGTCTTATCATCCAAGCCGTAGATACCTTCAATTATCTTAGTCGCAACCTCATCAGAAGGTTTCTTTTCCCATTCCAGATAGTTGCTGCCATTATCATCAGGAATATCCACCTCATAGAGAGATACTGTAGGAAGAGGAAGTTTCCCCTCTTCTATTTCATCCAATGTAGCTATTCTTTCTTTCAAGTTTAAGATTGCCACTCCATTGTTTTTTCGAGAGGTATCATCATGGTTTAAATTGTCAAGGAATCCATCGTATTTACTTCTAACTTCCTGAATAGCCGATTCTTTATCATACCCTTGCGTTATCAGTTTCTGCACATAACTTGCAGCAGCCTTTTTGTTTTCGGTATCAAATATATCTTCAGGAAGGTTTCTGACACGATTGAGGTCTGCATAACTCTTTCCAATCTTCTTGGATGAAGTTACATAACCGCCCCAACCGAATGCTTGGGTGCCAGCTCCCTCGCCCATGTGGTCGAAGTCAAACTCCGTGAAGTCAGCACCGCTACCATGATATACCTTTAACGAGAACTTAGGAGCAGCTGCTATCTCCTGATTGATGCTGTTCACAACATCATCAGTAACGATATCACCCTCCTGAATCTTCTGAGGTTCACGTCCTGCCTTCCTTACGATGTCAGCCTGTTCCGCTCTTGTAAGCAACCTGTTCACCTTCATCGCACCAGTTATCACCCAAGGGTCAGTCTCAGGGTTCGGGTTGGTACGATACATATAATATCCGTCAGTAGGCAGATGCTTCAGTCCTGCAAGTGAGTGCTGATATTTGCCGTTGTTATTGATGCCTTCTGCATGAGCCTCGTCCTGATAGTCCTTGTCCGCTGCATATTCCACCTCTGCAAATACAAAGTTCTTCGGGAACAGAGTCTTGTTGCCCTCTGCATCCTTGCGGTTGAACTGGATGGCGTATGGAATGACACCGAGATGCCATCCTGGGCGATAAGCCAGTTTGCCGCTACCGCCTTGCGTTCCCTTGCCACCTTGCTTGACTTGCGGTCTGCCTGTCTTGCTCTCTCCTGCGACAGGAGCTGCATCAGCATCGAGCCACACACCGACAGGAGTAGCAGCACCGTTCGGATTCGCCACCATCGGTGGATATAGCTTGCCGTCCTTGCCGAGCACGAACACCTTATATCCTGTGCCTTTCTTCTCAGGCTCTGGCTTCTGACGGAGAGAATATAAAACGTTTTCATCCGAATTAGGCATGTTTACCTCTTGACGTTGAGCGATTCCTGTCGTATCATCAAACTTTCCACTATCCAAAGCATTAGATACACACTTGACTATATCAGCCAAAGGCTTACTTTCCGAACGTTCTATAGATTGCTTTGGATAGAAATATTCCACTAAATGAGCTTTGCCATCATTCAACACCCCTTTGTTCTTATGGCTTGATATTACAATGCTTATACCATTTTCCTCACCATTTTCGTCAAAGAACGAAACACGTGCATTGTGATTGCTCACACGGATAGTAACCAAATTACCATTTCGTGTCTCGAATGTACCATAATGACTTGCTTCGTGCTGTTCCAAATTGAGTGCTTGAGACAAGTCTGTTATGAAACCCCTCGTCTTATTAGGACGTTTTTCGTAATTATCTGCAAGTATTTCAAGATTATTTTGTACTTTTGCACCATCAGCACTTGAAATGGCAGTGGCATTATTAGTGGATTCGTCTGCTATCGTTACGGTTTCAAGTGCTCTTTTTTGTTTAGCACTTAATCTCTCACCATTCGATTCTTCTGACTCAACAGATTCGAACTTGCCGTTTGCAGTCTTCACATACACTTGTTCTATCGTGCGGATGATGCCATTCGTTTTTTCCTTGTATGGTGTTTCTTTGAATGCATTCTTTATCTTCAGCAACACATCGTGCATCTTGGCAAGCAACGGATGAGACATCTTCAGAGCGAGAGAACGAGTCAGATTCAGGTCTCTTATCGTAGCACCGATGGCATCAGCGACAGTCTCCTCCTCATAATAGCTTCGGTCATAACCTCTCTTTCCTGCATCAGTATTACTTTTATTTGCAATTTCAAAAATATTTGCTATCTTTGCAATAATAATATAGAGTTGTTGGAATTGCGGGAAGGGGTCCTGGTTACGCCTTCACTTTGACAGTCTAGCAACTCTATATTTTTGTCGTCTCATAACTGTAGAGTTTTGTTTTCTCGTTGTTATTTTTCATTGGCCCTAAAATTTACGTTAGCAGCGTCCGTAGTAGGTCTTCATTCACGCCCCTCTCCCAAAGCAATGGCCTTTTGTCTATCCGCTCATTTTTTTTCATAACCAGAAGATTTTAAGCCAAAATATCTGTCTCCGCTTATTAAATATGATAAAAATAGCGCATACCGTTTTCTTATTTGGAAACAATAGAGTATCTTTGCATTAAATAATTAAGTATGGTTAGAAATGTAATACATGTCATTTTAAGTGAAGAAGCGGAAACTTTTGTAAGGCTTCAGCCACTTAAAGCGCAGCAGAAAATAACCTATAACATCAGAAAATTGGAAAGTGGAGTAAGAGATAAGGACCTCTTTAAGAAACTTGACAATACAGAGATATGGGAGTTGCGTACATTGTTTGACGGTGTTTGCTATCGCTTGTTCTCCTTTTGGGACACGGAAAGGTCTACATTTGTTATTGTAACACATGGAATAGTGAAGAAAACCCCAAAAACGCCCAAGAAGGAAATTGAGAAAGCGGAAAGAATCAGACAAGAATATTTTAACGAAATAAAATAATAGCTATGGCACAGATGAAATTCAGACCGGCAGACGCTTTGGTTGATGATGTATGGGGAAAAAACGGCACTCCCGAAAGGGAAGCTATGGAAGCAAAGCTCAAAGAAGAGGTAGATTCCTATTTTGTGGGAGAAGCTATCAGAAAGGCTCGTATGCAGAAGAACTTGACACAGGAAGAGTTGGGAGAAAAGATAGGCGTAAAGCGTGCTCAGATTTGCAAATTGGAAAACGGCAAGTGCTCGCCAACTATTTCAACTATAAGCCGGGTCTTTCGTGCATTGGGCTTTACGACTGCAACGCTTGATCTGGGCATTGGCGGAAAAGTCGCTTTGTGGTAAACTTGTTTGCTGAAAACGATATGATATGGAAATCCTGTATGTCCTTCAGGAATCTCTTTCTGAAAGGAAGAGAAAGGAGAAGATAATCAGGAATACCATCAGTTTTCGCAAGGCCAAACTCAATTCCCGACACTATCAGACAGTCTGTTGCTTGATGAAAGACGACGGCTTTTTGCAACAGTCTGGAGACACTTATATCACGACTAAAATAGTAGACATGTTGTATTAAAATGTGTTAAAGTTCAATATCTTTGCTTCCTTTGTCATAACTTTGCACGATAGAATTGTCTGTGGCAAAGTAACAACAAAAACGGCAGATGTTACTATTTTGTTAGTCAATGAAAATAATTGATCTTATAAAGAGTTGGTAATCAACAAAATAGGACAGGCAGGAAGTAAATTTTTAATTATGCAAGATATCAGAAACATTGCGATTATTGCCCACGTAGACCATGGTAAGACTACATTGGTGGACAAGATGATGTTGGCCGGAAACCTCTTCCGTGACGGAAAGGACCTGAGCGGCCAAGTGTTGGATAACAATGATTTGGAACGTGAGCGTGGTATCACCATCCTCTCAAAGAACGTTTCAATTAACTGGAAAGGTACAAAAATCAATATCATAGATACTCCGGGACACTCCGACTTCGGTGGTGAGGTGGAGCGTGTGCTCAATATGGCAGACGGATGTCTGCTTCTCGTCGATGCCTTCGAGGGACCGATGCCACAGACACGTTTCGTATTGCAGAAGGCCCTGCAGATAGGACTCAAGCCAATCGTGGTGGTAAACAAGGTGG
>ENA-OPCM01000977-OPCM01000977.1-human-gut-metagenome-genome-assembly--contig:-NODE-977-length-20035-cov-6.628278_pt1 | contig 20035 bp, 20 predicted proteins | sample MGYA00241252_ERZ501484 | MGnify/ENA primary metagenome ERZ501484 (study PRJEB25962, sample SAMEA2042583) | human gut metagenome | biome: human gut; feature: human-associated habitat; material: faeces...
TTTTTTCCTTCATAGAGATACCTCCCTGACACTTTATTATACTGTATCAGAGAGGCTTTCTCAATCCATATTGAAGAATAGTAACGGAATAATGGGCGGTTGTCTATCAAATTCTTGTGTGTTACTTTACCGCACATGAGCATTATCTCTTGTGCTGATAGTATCCAGATAATTCTTTTCTTTTCCATTTGCAGTCAGATACTCAGAGAAGGAATAAGGATATATATTCATGATGACAAAACGGCCGCCCAGTGTAGAAGCAATTTCGCTGCTGAGCATTTTGCTGATACATCATGTAGGATTTGCCGGTTCTTCTGATGCCGACAAAACAATAGTTTATATTTTCTTCCAGAGGATAGTGTCTAACGATTATTGGGTTGTTTAGGTAAATATCCTTCTGATCAACCATGATCTGCTTTACCTGCAAGAAACAAATACTCATAAAAGTGTACTGCAAATGGAGTTGCAACAGCAAACTTTGAAGTTCAGACAGCAGATACAACAGCAGTTTCACCGAAAACCGGAGATAACGGTCAGGCAGCTTTGTGGATCACACTTCTCATTCTTTCCTGTGGAGCATTGACCGCAGTTGGAATCAGAAAAAAGTAAGATAAGCAAAAAATTAAAGTGAAATGAACGACAATATGAGTTATAAGAAAAACCTATAGCAACCACAAGGAATCTTCTATAACCAGAACAATTGACAAACCATGACCACATAGTTATAATCACAAACATAAATTAATTCCTATAAAACATATCAAAAAGATAGGAAATAAAGAAGGGAGAAAATCATATGAAAACAAATACGATTGTAAAGAACAAAAAACAGATGTGCCGCTGTTGTATGTGCTGTATGGATGAATACGGTTTTATTTTCATATGATTTATGCACCTGAGTGTTTTGGAAAAAGAAGAAGCAGGCAGTTGTGATAAACATATGACAACGACCTGCTTCTTTCTTTATGTGCACACTCTTTAGAATTAACGTATGAAAGTGTATGAGAGAAAGATGCTTAAAAGTAGAAATAGATAATTGCGAAACTCGTGAAAGAAGAGTAGGAAGAGTTTCACAATTTTCTAAAAAGTAGAAAAATGAAGAGGAGAAAACATTATGAAGCAGAGTTTAGTAAAAAAATTAACAGCAGGAATTCTTACAGGAGCATTAGCAATCAGTGTAACAGCGTGCGGTGGAAATAGCGCAGATACAAATAATGCATCCACAAATGCAGACGTCAGTGCAGAAACAGAGAACAGTGGAGATGTCACCGTGATCAATGCAGTGACCGGAGGTTCGCCAAAGCCTTACATTTCCGTGGAGGAAGATGGAAGTTATTCAGGATATGATATCGAAGTATTACAGGCAGTATTTGACCGGCTTCCACAGTACAGTCTGAATTTGCAGACCGCAGAATTTGATGCGATTTTCTCAGGACTTACCGCTGGTAATTATCAGATTGCGGTCAATAATTTCAGCTACAATGAGAAGAGAGCGGAAAGTTACTACTATTCTTTCCCATATGATGAGATTAAATATGTATTTGTTCAGAGGGCAGATGATGAACCACTCACTTCTTTACAGGATGCCGCAGACAGAGGTTACAAAATTGAGGCAGGTGCCGGAGTGAATGTCACGAATGCCATTGAAAAATGGAATGAAGAAAATCCGGAATCACAGATTGAGATTATTTACACAGAGGCAGATCTCTCGGTTGTATTTGAACATATTCAGGACGGAACAAGCGATTTCAGGGTAGATGACCTTCCAATTTACAACAGCTACATCGAAGAGTTTGGTTTTGACGGATTACAGAAAACAGAACTATCTGCTGATGAGACAGCAAAGTTTTCAACAGCACTGGATGCGTACTTCTTATTCCCGTTAAATGACGAGGGGGCAGCGCTTCGGGAGGATGTTAATAAGGTATTGAAAGAGTTACAGGAGGATGGCACATTAGAAGAACTTTCACAGAAATATTTTGGGGCAGATCAGGTTCCATCCGCAGATAAATTTGAAACACCGATCAACTAAGAAGAACGAAAAGCAGGAGGCAGAAAAATGGCAGAATTTGATTATGAAGTAGTAAATGGAAGAAAGATCAGAGTCCGTCCGGTAGAGACAGTTTCAGAGGTTGACGAGAACGGATATTTTCACAGACAGCCAAATCATTTTACAAAAGGATTCGGACCGGGCGAAAATCCGATAGAAAAAGGACGTTATCGTCTGGTCTGGGCAAAGCTGTGCCACTGGTCAAACCGTGCATCCATCGTGAGGGAGCTTCTGGGGCTGGAGGATGCCATCAGTGTCAATATGGTAGAACATGCGCCTCATGAAAAAAATCTTGGCTGGGAATTTGTATATGACGAGAACAACACAGATCCGGTTTTAAACATTCAGTTTTTGAGTGAGGCATATTATAAAGCAGATGATGATTATACCGGACGAACGACAGTTCCAGCACTGATCGACGTACAGACCGGAAAAGTAGTGAACAACGATTACAACAGACTGACCAACTATTTTGAAGTAAACTTCAGGGAATTTCATGGAGAGAATGCACCGGATCTTTATCCGGAAGAACTCAGGGAAGAAATTGATAAGTTAAATATATGGTTATTCCATAATGTAAATAATGGTGTATACAAAACAGCATTTGCCCGCTCCAAAGAGGCATTCTGGGATGCTTACAATGCATTTTATGCAGCACTTGATATTCTGGAAGAAAGGCTCGGACATCAGAGATTTTTATTTGGAGATTATGTGACAGACAGTGATGTGAGACTTTATGTGACGCTGGCAAGGCTTGATATCCGCTATGCATTCCAGCTTGGCCACACAAAACAGCGTCTCATTGATTACAAAAACCTGTGGGGATATGCAAGAGATCTTTACCAGATTCCGGCATTTAAGAACAACACGTACTTTAAAGATTTTGCAAATCCTTCCAATAAAAAAGCGGGACATCTCATGGAGACATTTAATGCAAGATTTTTAGATGAGATCAATTTTGATGCATACTGGGGAGCACCTGCAGACAGGGCACATTTAAGCAGTGATCCGGGTAATAAATTTAAAATTGGGAAGCGATAGGCAGGAGGCATATTATGGCAGAGTATATAGAAGTAAACGGCAGGCAGGTCAGAGTCCGCCCGACAGAGACAGTAAGTGAAGTAGACAAATATGGCAATTTCCACAGACAGCCAAATCATTTTACAAAAGGATTCGGACCCGGGGAAAATCCGGTAGAGAAAGACCGGTACATTTTATTCTGGGCAAAAGGATGCCACTGGTCAAACCGTGCATCCATTACAAGGGAACTTCTTGGTTTACAGGATGCGATCAAAGTGGAAATCGTAGGCTGGGATGATGATGCTTACGAAAAACCTTTGGGCTGGGAATTTATAAATTCGCCAGATCATATCAACCCGGAAACAGGAGCACAGTTTCTGAGTGAGCTTTATTACAATGCAGACCCGGAGTACACAGGCCGTGCAACAGTCCCTTCTTTTGTGGATTACAAAGAGAAAAAGGTAGTGAACAACGATTATCACAGGCTGACCAACTATCTGGAGGTTGATTTTAAGCCATTCCAAAAGCCGGATGCACCGGATCTTTACCCGGAAGAACTCAGAGAAGAGATTGACAAGTTAAACTGGTGGCTGTTTGAAAATGTTAACAATGCTGTTTACAGAGCACAGTTCGCACAATCCTTACAGGCTTTTTCCGATGCTTATGAGACATTTTTTGCAGGGTTAGATGCAATGGAAGAACGTTTAGAACAGCAGAGATTTCTGTTTGGAGATTACGTGACAGACAGTGATATCCGTTTATATGTGACACTGGCAAGATTCGATGTCGCTTATTCCAGAAACATTGGTCCATGTAAAAGGCGTCTCGTGGATTACAAGAATTTATGGGGATATGCAAGGGATTTATATCAGATTCCGGCATTTTACCACAACACGTATTTTAAAGATTTTGCAGCGAGTGTTGATCTTAGCAAGGCAGACCCGGATTACTGGGAGTCTACTTATTATGATATCGTGATTCCGGATACTGATTTTGATGCGATCTGGAAGACACCGACTGGAAGAGAGCATTTAAGCAAAGATCCGGCAAATAAATTAAAAATTCCAAACGATTTTTATAAACCGTGGAACTAAGGGAGAAGCAAGGAGCGGAAGATGATGGAAGCAGTGCATGCAACAGAAGAATGGCAGAGAGCAGGAGTGCATTATATCAGAATACAGGCAATGTGTGTCGGGTTTGATATTCCACCCAGATACGAATTTGCGGATGACACAAAGGACAGTGAATACATTCTGGTTCACGAAAACGGATTTCCGGTGTCTACCTGCCGGGTACGGATCGATGAAGAAAATGCCGGTCATATCGAGCGTGTTGCCACATTGGAAGAGTACAGGGGAAAACATTACGGGGCACTTGGAATCAAGGCAGCAGAGCAGCTTTTGAAAGAGCGGGGTGTCACAAACATACGGATCAATTCCCGCGAGAAGGCACTTGGCTTTTATGAGAAGCTTGGATATACACCGGATTTTTCCACCCGCTCCGGTGAAGGAGAATTTGTGTGCATCATGACTTCAAAAACACTGTAAATTTCTACAGACAATTGTAGTGATAAAAACAGAAAACGAACGGAGAAAAACTATGGAAAAGTTATTTGATTTTGAAGCGGTCTTGAGCCAGCTTCCGGAGATCTTAAAATATCTTCCGACAACCCTGATCCTTGCAGTCAGTTCCATGATCATTGCACTTATCATCGGAATGCTCCTGGCATTGATCAAAACAAAAAATATTCCTTTGTTAAAACAGATCGCAGGAGTGTATATCTCGCTGATCCGGGGAACACCAGTGATCGTGCAGTTGTATATTGCATACTTTGGAATCCCGATGATCACAAAATACATATACCAGCAAAATGGATGGAATTATCAGAGTTCGACAACCTCCGGTTTTGTGTATGCGATCATCGCACTTTCTATCAATGAATCAGCGTATATCGCAGAGATTTTCCGGGGAGCTTTGGCATCTGTCAATGTCGGACAGATCGAGGCTGCAAGTGCGATCGGAATGACATATTTCCAGACGTTTCGCAGAATCATTTTTCCGGAAATGCTAAGCGTGGCGCTCCCGGGACTTGGAAATTCCTTTATTGGACTGATAAAGGGAACGTCCCTTGCGTTTGTCTGTGCAGTCGTTGAGATGACAGCACAGGGAAAAATCATTGGTGGAAGAACTTACCGTTATTTTGAAGTATATGTTTCACTTGCGATCATTTACTGGGTGATCACATTTGTGATCGAGCAGGGAATCAGGCTGATTGAGAAGAAAATGCAGATTCCGGATCAAGTGGCAAAAGTAGAGATATCCGAGGATGAGAGAGGGGTATAAAAATGTTAGAGATCAAAAACCTTTCCAAAAGTTTTCATGAGAATAAAGTATTAGACCATATTAATTTAAAAATTGAAAAAGGCGATGTTGTCGGAATTATCGGTCCGTCCGGTACAGGAAAATCAACCTTATTAAGATGTATCAACCAGTTGGAAATCCCGGAGGAGGGGGAGGCTGTTTTTGGTGGAAAAACGGTCGATCTTTCCAAAAAACACAAAGACAGTCTGGAATTCCGTAAGAGCACGGGCATGGTGTTCCAGAGATTTTATCTGTTTGAGAAAAAGACAGCGTTGGAAAATGTTATGGAAGGTCTTATGGTTGTTCAGAAAAAGAGCAAAGCGGATGCAAAAGCAATTGCTTTAAAAGAATTAGAACGTGTTGGAATGGCATCATGGGCAAATCATTATCCAAAACATTTGTCCGGAGGACAGCAGCAGCGTGTCGCAATTGCCAGAGCACTTGCCCTAAAGCCGGAATTGCTCCTGCTCGACGAGCCGACTTCAGCCTTAGACCCGGAGCTTGTCGGTGAAGTACTTGAGACAATCAAAAATGTTGCGGCAGAGGGACACACGATGCTCTTAGTATCTCACGAAATGAACTTTGTAAGGCATGTTGCCAATAAAGTGATATTTTTAGATGGCGGTCATGTCGTGGAGTATGGAACGCCGAAGGAAGTATTTACCAATCCACAGAATGAACGGACAAAAGAATTCCTGAGAAAAATGCAGCTGCTGAATGAACCGGAATATGTAATATAATGAGCAGTGTTCATAATGTGAGGAATAAATTTGACTGCTTGCAGGCAATAATTTATTCCTTATATTATGAAGAGGGCGAATGCCCGACAGCCGGGAAAATCGCAGATTTTCCCGGCTGCACTGCGGATTAGATTATAGATTTTTCCAACATGCACTGCGGAGTAGATTAAATTCAAATCAAACTAAATTAAATGCAGATTAAATAAATCGAAAAGAGGTACCTCATCATGGCATGGAAACAGAACATCATAGAAGATTTTAAACAACTGGTATCCTTTGATTCCATCAGTTTTCATGAGCGGAAGACCGCAGACTGGCTCATTGAGCGGCTACAGAAAATGGGATTTTCAGTAGAAGAAGATGACGCAGGTTCGCATTACGGTGGTGATACCGGAAATCTGTATGCCGTATTAGACGGAACATTGCCCGGAGATCCGGTTATTTTTTGCGCACATATGGATGTTGTAGAACCTGGAAGCGGCAAAAAATCTGTTTTGGAAAAAGACGGAACAATACATTCTGCCGGGGATACTGTGCTTGGTGCAGATGACATCAGTGGTATTCTGGAAATCCTCTATGGTGTACAACTTGTTCTTGACAGTGGAAAACCTCATAAAAAAATTGAAATCCTGTTTACAATTGGTGAGGAATTATATGTCAAAGGTTCGGATGTTTTTGACTATTCGAAAGTAACCGCAAAACAGGCGTATGTGCTTGATCTGTCCGGGGCGGTGGGAACCGCTGCAAGACGTGCGCCGTCTATCATTTCTGTGAGAGCTGAGATAAAAGGAAAAGCTGCTCACGCCGGATTTGAACCGGAAAACGGGATCCATGCGATTTTTGCAGCCGCCAATGCGGTCAGCCGCCTCTGCATGGGGCATGTGGATGAAGAGACGACATTTAATATCGGAACGATTCAGGGTGGAACAGCGACAAACATTGTGCCGGACTGCTGTGTGCTGACCGGAGAGATCAGAAGTTACGATCATGGGAAAGCGTTGGAGACAGTGCGCATGACGGAACGGATTTTCACAGAGGAGGCGCAGAAGATCAATGCCACGGCGGAGGTGACAAGCCAGATCCATCTGATTGCCTATGAGACACCACTTGAGAGCAAGTCAGTGACCGATTTTCAAAAAGCCTGTGAAATCTTAGGATTTTCCGGTGAACTTACAGGTACGTTCGGCGGAAGTGATAACAACAGTTTTGCAAAAAACGGAATCGAAGGGCTTGTTTTATCGAATGGAATGTATAATGCACATTCGACACGTGAATACACAACCGTCGACGATCTTTATAAAGGAGCAGAGCTGATCGGACAGCTTATTTTATTATAAAAAGAAATTTTGGTCGTATTCTGTTGAAGATTGTTGTTTTCGCATATAGCTATCTCGTGTAAGTTATGGTAAAATAACCACAGAGAGCGTCACGGAGGACGCAATAGTGGGAGGTAGCTCTTATGGATAAGAACAGCGAAAAAAATGTCAGGTTCCGCATAAATATTACATTGTTAATTGCGGTAGTTTTACTGGTTGCAGATTTATATGCAATGATCAATATGCCTCAGAAATTTATTATTCTGGCAATCATTACAGCATTGTTTCTGGTTGCAATCTATTTTTTGGTAGATTCCATTTCAATTTATCTGATGGCAGAAAAGAATCGCAAAGAAGAACAGTATGATAGTATTTTTAAATCAGAAAAAGCGTCTTATCTTTTATTGAGGAAAACATTTGATGATCTGTATGAACTCATTGAAAAAGGAAACCAGTCCCGGAAAGCAAATGTGGAGGATATTATCCACGCACAGAAAGCAGTAGCAAAGGTTTCCATTGGAAGAAGTAAAGAGAATGCAGATGCACTGATGAATTCCAATGACCACATCATGGAAAAGATTTCGATGTTAGAGGCTGTTTTATCAGACAATGTTTCGCATCCGGCACCGGAAACTAATAAAAATGACAGCGCATATGCACAGAATATTTTAGACAATCAGAATAAAATATTACAGCAGCTGGAAGTTTTGCAGAATACATTGAATACGATCGGAGCTGATGCAAAGATAGCAGCAGAGTCTGCAAAACAGAACTTTTTTACCGAGGAACGTATCTTGGCAGAAGAGAATAAAATTGAAAAAGAAGAACCACAGGTTCAGGAAGCTGCAGTTGAGGAGATCCCATCGGCTGCTGGAGAAGCAACTGTGATGGAAGAGACACCAATCGAAGAAGTTCCATCTGATATGGAGGAAACACCGATTGAAGAAGAACCATCCGTGATGGAGGAGACACCGATTGAAGAAGAACCGTCCGTGATGGAAGCGACACCGGTCGAAGAAGAACCGTCCGTGATGGAGGAAACACCGATTGAAGAAGAACCATCCGTGATGGAGGAGACACCGATCGAAGAAGAACCGTCCATGATGGAGGAGACACCGATCGAGGAAGTTCCATCTGATATGGAGGAAACATCAATTGGTAAAGAAGAAGTTTCTTCTCCGGAGGAAGATTTATCCAAGTATGATGATATTATGGTAGATACTTTGACGGATTCGGATGATAATGTTCCGGTCGAGAAGATTCCATTGGAAGATGAAACTGTTGTAGATGATGAGCCGGCAATGCCTGATCTGTCAGATCCGAATAAGGTTATGACACCGGATGAGATCGCAGCATTGATTGCAAACTTATAATAGAAGAAAGACTTCGGTGTAAAGTAAAAAATAATATTTAAGAGAATAAAAAATCTGTCATACAAATGCAATTTTTGTATGGCAGATTTTTTGTGTAACAGGAAAAACGTTCCCGATCATTATTCGGCAGTGATTTTTACGATTTCTTTGATAACCGAAACAGCGGTATCCATACCTTCTACACTGATATGTTCAAATGGTCCGTGGAAACCATAGCCGCCGGTTCCGAGGTTCGGACAAGGAAGTCCCATAAAACTTAATCTGGCGCCGTCTGTACCACCGCGGACTGGGCGGGAGACTGGTTCCAGACCAACGTTTTTGATTGCTTTTTTTGCAATTGCAACGACATATTCATTCTTTTCAATGACTTCCAGCATATTGCTATAGGAATGCTGAATGTTCAATTTTACAGTGTCTGCGTGATATTTTTCATTCATTTTTTGCTCAATGCCACGCAGGGTATCAAGACGTTTTTCAAAAGTGGCTTTGTCATGGTCACGCACGATATAATTCACTTTAGCGTGGGCGATGTCTCCGCTAAAATCAGTCAGATGATAAAATCCCTCTCTGCCTTCGGTGTGGGCAGGAGTCTCATTTTCAGGGAGAAGAGATGCAATCTCACAGCCGACAAGGGCAGCGTTGATCATAATATCTTTTGCCTCTCCAGGGTGGACATTGACGCCATTGATCTCAAAAGAAGCACTTGCGGCATTGAAGTTTTCATAGGCAACTTCGCCCTCGTAGTCGCCGTCAACGGTGTAGGCAAATCTGGCTTTAAAATAGTCAAGGTCAAATAAATCAGCACCGCTTCCGACTTCCTCGTCCGGTGTGAAGCCGATCCAGATGTCGCCGTGAGGTATTTTTTCTGTGATGATCTGTTCCACTGCCGTCATGATCTCGGAAACCCCGGCTTTATCGTCGGCGCCGAGCAGGGTTGTTCCATCTGTAGTGATCAGTGTGCGTCCTTTTAATGTTTTAAGTGTAGGAAAATCGGATACTTTCAGATAAGCGCCGCTTCCTTTTAAAAGAACATCATTGCCGTCATAATCCGGAATGATCTGTGGTTTGACATCTTTTCCGGAAAAATCAGGAGCAGTGTCCATATGGGAAATAAAACCGACAGCAGGCTTGTCAGCATATCCTTTCGTTGCCGGCAGCAGTCCGTAAACATAGCAGTGATCGGTTAAAGTGACTTTCTCTAAACCGAGATCGCGCAATTCCTGTTCTAACACTTTTCCTAACTCAAACTGTCTTTCCGAAGATGGAATCTGTCGGCATTCCTCGTCAGAAGTTGTCCAGTAAGAGACATATTTTAATAATCGTTCTTCAACACGCATGTGAAACCTCCTTATAAAATGGTGCCGTATTTATTTTGATATAAAATCAAGCCGGACACACATAGTTATAAAATACCATAAAATAGTGAAATGCGAAATAAATTTATAAAAAAATAGTTGCATTTCTAAAAAAAGTATTATATAATAACATTCGTCGCTGAAAGACATGCGCCACTAGCTCAGCTGGCAGAGCACCTGACTCTTAATCAGGGTGTCCAGGGTTCGAACCCCTGGTGGCGCATTACGAAGTATCGGTTTTATAGCATAGGCTATGGGGTCGGTGCTTTTTTTATGTTTGAATTCAAATTTAAAATTTTGAAGAAAATCACAAAAAGTTCACAAAAAATTAGCACTCAACACTTGACAGCGCTAACAAACAGGTGTATAACGTAGTCAGAACAAAGGAAGAGGGAACAAAAGAGAAAGAAAGATTCCCCGAGTTCCTTAATCTGTTAGTTCCAAAGAAACAAGGTTAATGAGCATACGAATATCCACAAAAAAGTGGACAGATAGAAAAGGAGAGATGACTTATGTTGATGCCTAGTATTTTTGGAGAGAGTTTATTTGATGATTTTGACAATTTAATGAATTTTTCATTCCCAGATGTTGATAAAACATTGTATGGCAAACATGCAAAGAATATGATGAAGACAGATGTTAAGGAGAAAGATAATGGCTATGAAGTAGCAATTGATCTTCCGGGATTCAAGAAAGATGAGCTTCATCTTGAGTTGAATGATGGATACCTGACTATCAGTGCCGAGAAGGGACTCGATAAGGATGAGAAGGATAAGAATGACAAATACATCAGACGTGAACGTTATGCAGGCAGCATGAGCCGAAGCTTTTATGTTGGTGAGAACATGAAAGAGGAAGATATCCATGCGAAATACGAAAACGGTATCCTGACCTTGGACGTTCCGAAAGAACAGAAGAAAGCTGTTCCGGAAAAACGTTACATTGCAATTGAAGGATAAATAGAATGCCCGGTATCAATGGCGTAAAACCATTGGTATCGGGCGTTTTTTCTATCTCGATGCGATCAGTTTGCAGATTGGATTTCCTTTGGAAGAAAATTTTTCTTCGTATTCCGTCATGACATTGCCTTCGTTTAAGATAGGATCATGGTGTAAGTCTCTGGTGGAAGCGTCTAATTTCCAGCCGGCTTCCGGAACTTCCTCTAATGAAAATGTGAAAAGATCCTGATTATCAGTTTTAAATTCAAGGTGTCCATCTTTTTTCAAAATCTGGTCATAACGCGCAAAAAATTGTCTCGAAGTAAGACGTCTCTTCGCATGGCGGTCCTTCGGCCACGGATCGGAGAAGTTTAAGTAAATGCGGTCTACCTCGTCTTTGGCAAACACTTCTGCAATATCGGTGGCATCCATACAGATGAATTTAATATTTGGCAGCGGATTTAACTCCATTTTCTGTAAGGCACGTAAAAGCACGCTTGAATAACGTTCAATACCGATGTAATTAATGTCCGGGTGCAAGGCAGCCATGTCCATGATAAAACGGCCTTTTCCCATCCCGATTTCGATATGAAGCGGCTGCACTTTGTCAAAACAGTCCTGCCAGTGTCCTTTCTGCTCCTCTGGATTTTTGATGCAGTATTCACTATTTAAAATAGCTTCCTCTGCGCCTGGAATATTTCTTAATCTCATAAAACAACCTTTCTATATTATGTAAACTATAAATTTTTTCCTGAAATATATTTTCAAACGATCCGTGCAGTAAAAGCACAGCATCGTGAAACAATCGTTTATATTCTACAATAAGAAAACACTAACTTTCAAGTGTGCATTTGCAGATTCAGACGATAAAATCATGAAAAATTGTTGCATGTATTTTTTTCAACGATTATACTAATAATGTTCATATGATATTGATAGATTATTGGAGTTTTTATGATGTTGAAAAATAGATGGAAAAAGGCAGCATGCCTGATCCTTACGATTATATCTACTGTCTGTCTTGGAAAAGTGGACGTCAAGGCGGCAGATTACTGGCCGGATGCGCCGGAGACACTCTCACCGAGTGTTATTTTGATGGAAGAGTCCACAGGCACGATCCTTTATGAAAAAAACATGGATGAAGCGCATTACCCGGCGAGTATCACAAAGATCATGACCACGCTGCTGGCTTTGGAAAATGGTAATCTGAGTGACATGGTCACTTTTTCGGATGATGCGATCAACAACACGGAAGGATCGGGAATTGCCAGAGATTACGGCGAGCAGATGACCTTAGAGCAGTGTCTTTATGGTGTCATGTTAGAGTCGGCAAATGAATGTGCCTATGCTGTCGCAGAACATGTGGGCGGCACGGTAGAAAATTTTGTGGACATGATGAATGCCAAAGCAAAAGAATTAGGCTGTACCAACACACATTTTGCCAATCCGCACGGCTTACAGGATGAAAATCATTACACGACCGCACATGATATGGCGTTGATCGCGCAGGCGGCTTATCAGAATGAAACGTTTCGTATTATTATCGGAACGAAGATGTATACAATCCCTCCGACCAATAAGCATGCGGAGGAAACGGTGTTAAGAAATCATCACGATATGCTCTGCACTTACCACAATGCGAACCGCAAGTACTTATATCCGTACTGTGTCGGCGGAAAGACCGGATACACGGCGACCGCAAACAGCACTTTGGTGACTTATGCGGAAAAAGATGGCATGACTTTGATCTGTGTGGTAATGAACACGCAGTCGCCGAATCAGTTTATTGATACGGTAAATTTATTTGATTATGCATTTGACAATTTTCAGGTGCTGAATGTAGCAGAAAATGATACGAATTACAGCGCAGAAACAACGGTGGATAATGGCAATCTGAACAATATTGAACCATTTGTGGAGCTTGATAAAGATGCCGTCATTGTTCTGCCGAAAACAGCAGAATTTTCAGATACCTCATCTTCTGTGGAATATAACGATAGTGATCCGGAGATTGCAGGAAGCATCACATATACTTATGCGGGAAGAAATGTAGGAAAAGCAGATATTAAGACAACCGGCGTGGTGGTAGAGGGCTACGCATTTGACAATGAGTCGACCGAGGAGGAGGAACAGGAAGCAGTCTCCACGGTGCAGGTGAAACCGATTGTTGTGGTTTTACTCATTGTTGCAGTGATTTTGCTTGGTGTTCTTTTATTTTTCTTAAAACGTTTTTACGATAATTACTATATTATCAAACACAACAGAGCCGTTCGTAGAGACAGAAAAGATCAGAAACGAAGAATCAGAAAAAAACGTAGAAGACGCAGAAGATGGAGATAAAGCATGTCGGAGTCATATGCAGTCAGTGAAAAAAGAGAGTTGCTGTTAGACAAAGTAAAGAAGTTTATTCTGGATAATGGCGGAATTGTAAAAAAGAGCCAGCTCGCCGGGCTGGGGATCGATTATCGCAGAATCCTTGATTTTGTGGAAAAAGGGGATATTCTGCGCGTAAAAAGCGGTTATTATGCAGTTCATCTCAGTGATTTTACAGAGGAGGAGCTTGTGGCAAAGCTGTTTCCGGACTGCGTGCTGAATCTGGAAAATGCGTTATATGCGTATGGCTATATCAAAAAGAAACCGTATGGCTGGCGGCTTACGGTGGATAAGAATACTTCCAAATCACGGTTTAAAATGGATTATCCGAAGATCATTCCGATGTATGCAGAGCCGGATACTTTGGAGCTTGGAGTGACAGAAATACAGCTTTCCAATGTGACAGTCCGGATTTTTGAAAAGGAAAGACTGATCTGTGAATGCTTAAAATACGAAGACAAGATGGATCGGGAAAGATTCAAAGAAGGACTGATGGCTTACATAAAAGATCCGAAGAAGGATATTGCAAAACTGATGTATTATGCAAAAGAGCGTAAAGTTGTGAAAAAAGTTCAGAATATGATTGGAGTCTGGCTTTAAATGGAACAGAACCTACTTACGAAGAAGAAGTTAAAAGAAAAAAGCATAGAGTATCAAATCTCATTTGCAAATCTGCTGGAAGGATTTTTGCAGGAAACACTGATGTTCCAAATTCTGGAAACCGATTTTGCAAAGCGGTTATGGCTGAAAAACCGTGAGGCTTTTGACCTCGACAGTTATCGAAAGGAGTGGCAGAAGCCGCTTCATTTTGTATACGGGCAGGATGATGGGAAAGAACAGCAGGTATTGGACGAAAAGTGGATCACTGATTTTGCAGAGGCGATCTGCGCGAAACGGGAATATCATATCCGCTGGAATTATTCTGTGGAAAAAGAGGAACAGGACTATCTGGTTTACATAACTGGAGAATGGGAGGAAATGAAGGTTCCGCTTACCATCCGTATTAGTCCATTGGTATATGATGCAGCAAAGCCGGAAAAACAGGAGCTGCAGTCAGTCTTTTTTGAGAAGAAATGTGCAGTATATCAGCATTTTCCGGTTGAGACATATCTGGCAGAGCAGCTTTTTTCTATTTTAAAGTTTTTAGAACTGATTCCTTCTATGGAGGTATACGATACAACATTTCGTCTTCTGGAGCAGGAAACTGTCGATGGAAGGCATATTTACGAGACACTGTCTTTTTTGTGTGGAAACGAGGAAGTGATCCCACAGGAAAAAAGGATTGAAATGCTGGAATCTTACGATACTTACACTTATATGAAAAAACGGTGGGAAAAATATGTTAGAAAGCAGGGAATAGAGAATGTTTCCTGGGAAATAGTATTGCACCGGATTGTTTTGTTTTTGAGACCTGTCTGGAATGCAATGTGCAGAGATGAGGTTTTCTTTGGAGACTGGATGCCGGATCTGGAACGATATTTATAAGAGGCTGCCCACAGGCAGCCTTTATTTCTGGTTTTATTGTCTGCCCAGATATTCCCGGAGGAATGTGACAATATTTTTTGGTTTGTTCAGATCAAAGACCGGAAGGGAAGTCTCTGCATGATATGGAAAATCAGCAAATACAGCGATCAGATCTTTTTCGTCAGATAGCGGTGTTTCCGACCAGTATTTCCGCAGAATTTCAATTTTATTCGGCGCATCTGCTCCAAAATTTTCCGTCAGAACAAGGTCGGCACCGGAGAGCGACGAGGAGAGATTTTCCAGAGTCGGCTCAAAAAAGACGTTTTTGAATACGACAGAGGAATCTTCTTTGATGAGGTGAACGACTTTTAACCCCTCACGCTCTAATAAAGGAAGCAGCCGCTCAATGAGAGGTGTCATGATCGTTCCCGGTTTTGCCACAAAGGAGATCACCGGAGTTGTATGCAAAAATAAATCTCTGGTGTCTTTAAAATATTCAATCAACGCCTGAGAAGAATCTGGCGGTACAATTCCGCTTAAAATACGAAGCGCATGATAATAATTGTCTCTGGTGTCCAGATTATAGTACTGGATATCGATCGGTGTCGGTGCAGCCTCGGCGATCGCAGCCTCAGTCACGTATCTGGTGCTGCATTTTTCCCGCAGCGTATTGAACGTGAGCTGGTGGAGCAGGAGACATTTTCCGATGGTTGTAATGCAATTTTTGGAGTAGGCTGCAGTTGCAGTTTCGAGATAAGAAGCCTTTCCCTCAAGTGTGCAGATATCGGCGTCACCGAGTTCTGAGAGCAGGGCAAGTCCTGTTTTCGGTTCCAGAAACGGAGTGTCTACAGACATAAAAAATGCGCATTCCTCATCGATCATGGATAAGCCGGAAAAAATGCCGGACATTGGTCCCTGATTCGGATAGATATCCGGGATTTCAGTTACGGGAAGCTTCAGATGGGAGTAATCCCCCTTTATTTTTACCGAGAGATAGATTCTGGAAAAATACGGCTGAAATTTTCTGACAAGATATTCAATTAAACAGGTGTCCCCAAAAGGAAGAAGAGCCTTATCGGTTCCCATCCGTGTGCTGTTTCCGCCACAGAGGATCACAAGCGCATTTTCCATAATATACCTCCGGAATGTTATTGTTTGATCCGCAATCTAAAATACTATAGCATAGGAAATACTTTTTTTTCAAGAGTAATGAGTGGATGGTAATGCAAGTCATTGCTGAATCTGTGGGGAAAGTGTGTTATACTAAGGTATATCAGTATGTATCTGGTATTATATACTGATATGGATATCGAACATCAGGAGCAGGCTTACATGAAGTATTTGATAGATGATTTAGAGGAATATGCACATTCGGATTATTATCCGTTCCATATGCCGGGACATAAAAGAAAGAGTCTGGCGTTTCCCAATCCGTATGAGATTGATATCACGGAGATTGACGGATTTGACAATCTGCATCATGCGACCGGTATGATAAAGGAAGCCGAAGTGCGCGGAGCAGAGCTTTACCATTCAAAACGATGCTTTTTTCTTGTAAATGGAAGTACCTGTGGATTGCTGGCTGCCATCAGTGCTGCCACAAGGCGCGGGGACAAGGTATTAGTCGCAAGAAATTGTCACAAAGCAGTCTATCATGCATTATATATGAATGAACTGCAGGCAGAATATCTGTATCCTTCTATCACAAAAAATGGAATCCAGGGGCAGATCACAGCAGAGCAGGTGCAGGAATCGCTATATGAAAATCCGGATGCGGTGGCAGTGATCCTCACTTCCCCGACGTATGAGGGGATTGTTTCAGACGTGGCAAAGATTGCAGAGGTGTGCCATGAACATGGGATTCCGCTTATCGTAGATGAAGCCCACGGAGCACATTTTGGATTCGGAGGCGGTTTCCCGGAAAATGCCGTAAAACTTGGCGCAGACGCAGTGATTATGAGTTTACATAAGACATTGCCGTCGTTTACCCAGACAGCGTTGCTGCATCTGACGTCTGATCTCATTGATGAGAAGCGGGTGGAGCGGTATCTGTCCATTTACGAGACGAGTTCACCATCCTATATTTTTATGGCAGGAATGGATTCATGTATCCGGCTGATCGCAGAACATGGGCAGCAGCTCTTTGCAGAATACAGGAAGCGTCTGATGGATTTTTATGGGAAAACAGCCGGTTTAAAATACCTGCATGTCATGCAGGAGGAAGATCTGGACACCGGGGAAGCATTTGACTGGGATGATTCCAAACTGGTCATTTTTGCGGATAGAGCCGGGATGACAGGGGATGAGCTGCATCAGATCCTTTTGAAAAAATACCATTTACAGATGGAGATGGTTTCCGGTTATTATGTGCTGGGAATGACAAGTCTGATGGACGAGGATGAAGGATTGGAGCGTCTGGCAGGCGCATTGCATGAGATCGATGCAAAGGTGGCAGAGGACGTTTCAAATGGAAACAAAATTTTGAAGAATCCGACAAGTGATGAGAAGTATCATTCGTTTATTGAGAAAATATATCAGAAATATCCGCGTGAAATGCAGATTTATCAGGCAGAGGAGCTTCCATATAAAGAAGTAACGTTAGAGGAGGCAGTCGGAAATATGTCTGCGGATACGATTTATCTGTATCCGCCGGGGATTCCGATGATCGTTCCGGGTGAGATCATCACGAAGCGTCTGGCAGATAATATTGAGGAATGCTTATCACTTGGACTGCGTGTGGAACGAGTGAACAGTAACGAAAAAATTCTAAAGATTGTATATTTTTAAAGACTATATTATACTAAATGAGGCAGGAAAAATGGGTAAAATATATTGTATCATGGGAAAAAGTTCCACGGGAAAAGATACCCTGTTTAAAAAGATATTGGGAGATGAAAGTCTCGCGTTAAAGACCATTGTTCCATACACGACAAGACCGGCGCGTGCCGGGGAGAAAAATGGGGTAGAATATTTTTTCTGTGATGAGAAGAAAGTGGAAGAATTGGAGCGTGAAGGGCGTATTATCGAGCTTCGTGCTTATGATACCATCCATGGGATCTGGAAATATTTTACCGTGAATGATGACCAGATCGATCTGGAACACCAGAATTATCTGATCATAGGAACACTGGAATCTTATTTAAAGATCCGTGATTACTTTGGAAAAGAGAAAGTTGTGCCGATTTATATAGAAGTGGAAGACGGCGAACGCCTGAGCCGGGCGTTAAACAGGGAGCGGATGCAGGAAAGTCCGAAGTATGAGGAACTTTGCCGCAGATTTCTGTCAGATGCAAAAGATTTTTCCGGGGAAAAGTTAAAGGAAGCCGGAATTACAAGGAGATTTGTCAATCAGGATCTCGATGAGACAGAGGAAGAGATCCGCAGGGCAATTTTAGAAGACAGGTAGGAAAGAAGGTGGGCATTGGTGGATATTAAAGTAAATAATATAGCACAGGTGACACAGGTACCTGATACAGTGACAACGGAAACCGGAGATGGAACATTCAAATTCACTCTGGCGAGTGCCATCACCGATGCAGATCTTCAGGCAAAAGTCGATCTTTTGATGAATGATATCACGGCACAGGGGAACCGTATTGCACAGCATATGGATATCCGCGATATGAAAAAATACCGTGGACTGATCAAAGACTTTTTAAATGAGGTGGTGTATCGTTCACACAAGTTTTCCAGAGAGAATTTCTTAGACCGCAAAGGACGGCACAGAGTGTATGGACTGATCCGGCTGATCGATTCAAATCTGGATGAACTGGCAAGGGAGCTTGTGAAGGATGAGAAGGATCACATTGCGATCCTGAGCAGGATAGGTGAGATCCGTGGATTGTTGTTAGATATATTGACTTAAAGGAGCGGCATATGGCAGGATTTAAAGATATTATCGGACATGAGCAGATTATAGAGCATTTACAGAATGCGATCGGGATGGATAAAGTATCCCATGCGTACATCATCAACGGACCGGACAAATCCGGAAAAATGATGCTGGCGGAGGCATTTGCAATGGCTTTGCAGTGTGAAAAGCATGGAAAAGAGGCATGTATGGAGTGCCATTCCTGCAGACAGGCACTGGGACATAATCAGCCGGATATTATTTATGTAAACCACGACAAGCCAAATACCATTTCTGTGGATGATATCCGTACACAGGTAAATAATGATATTGATGTGAAACCATACAGCAGCAGTCACAAGATATATATCATTGATGAGGCAGAGAAGATGAACCAGCAGTCACAGAATGCACTGCTGAAAACCATCGAGGAGCCGCCGGCATATGCGGTATTTTTACTGCTGACGGAGAATGCAGAGATGTTACTTCCGACGATCAACTCCAGATGTGTTATGCTGAAGCTGCGTAACATCAAAGATACACTGATCAGAAAGTATCTGATGGAGAATCTGGAGATACCGGATTACAAAGCAGATATGTGTACCGCATTTGCCCAGGGAAATGTGGGACGCGCGATCATGCTGGCGAATTCGGAGCATTTTAATGAGATCAGAGAGGAAGCGGTACAGCTCCTGAAGCATATCCATGATATGGAACTGAGTGAGATTGTTGCTGCGGTTAAGAATATATCTGTATATAAATTAGAGATCACGGATTATCTGGACATTATCATGATCTGGTACAGGGATGTCTTATTATATAAAGCAACAAAAGAGATTGACAAGGTCGTATTCAAAGACCAGTTACAGAGTATAAAAGAACAGGCGAGAAAGAGCTCTTATGAAGGAATCGAACTGATTCTGGAGAGCCTTGAGAAAGCGAAAGCCAGACTGAAAGCGAATGTTAACTTTGATCTGGTTATGGAGCTTTTGTTCCTGACCATAAAGGAGAACTAATCATATGACGAAGGTAATAGGCGTTAGATTCAGAACCGCCGGAAAGATCTATTTCTTTTCGCCGGGAAAACTGGAGGTAGAGACGGGCGATAAGGTTATCGTTGAGACTGCAAGAGGTGTGGAATTTGGTTCCGTAGTAACCGGACCGAAAGAAGTGGAAGATGACAAGATCACACAGC
>ENA-OPCM01001008-OPCM01001008.1-human-gut-metagenome-genome-assembly--contig:-NODE-1008-length-19645-cov-2.406993_pt1 | contig 19645 bp, 20 predicted proteins | sample MGYA00241252_ERZ501484 | MGnify/ENA primary metagenome ERZ501484 (study PRJEB25962, sample SAMEA2042583) | human gut metagenome | biome: human gut; feature: human-associated habitat; material: faeces...
CTGATAAAAAAGAAAGGTTACAATAAATTATTTGAAAGCAATATCAGAGCGACAAGTCATTTAGGAGAAAAGGATTGAATAATAAAGTGAAATCAGAACAGAAGTTGAATTTGAAAAAGAATCAGGAAATTTCACTTACAATCGAAGATTTTACAAAGGAAGGGGAAGGTCTTGGCAAGTACCAGGGCTTCCCTTTCTTTGTTAAAGACACGGTAATCGGTGATGAAGTGAGAGTTTCCATAACAAAATTAAAAAAGAATTACGGTTATGCCCGTCTGGTAGAAATCGTAACACCATCAAAAGACAGAGTAACCCCGCCATGTCCGGTCGCAAGACAGTGTGGAGGTTGTAAGTTACAGCAGATTTCTTATGAGAAACAGCTTTCTTTTAAAAAGAGTCTTGTAGAAGGCTGCCTGATGCGTATCGGCGGTTTTGGAAAAGAAGATATTGAGCAGAAGATGGAGCCAGTATACGGAATGGAAGAACCGTGGCATTACCGCAATAAGGCACAGTTTCCTGTTGGTTATGACAAAGAGGGGAACCTTGTTGCCGGATTTTATGCGGGCCGTACCCACTCCATCGTGGCCAATACAAATTGTGCGATTCAGGCAGAAGTAACTCACCCGATTGTTGAAAAAGTTCTTACTTATATGAAAGAAAATAAGATCTCTGCATATGATGAGAAAAATCACAGCGGTTTGGTGCGCCATATTTTAACCCGCATAGGATTTACTACTGGCGAGATTATGGTATGTCTTATTGTAAATGGTACGAAAAAGCAGTTGAAACATATTGATAAACTTGTAGATGACTTAAAAACAATCGAGGGAATGACAAGTATTATCGTAAACACGAATACTGATAAGACAAATAAAATTTTGGGACTTCGCTGTGAGACTGTATGGGGCCAGGATTATATTGAAGATTATATCGGTAATATTAAATATCAGATTGGGCCGCTTTCTTTCTATCAGGTAAACCCACAGCAGACAAAGGTTCTTTATTCTAAAGCATTAGAGTACGCTGAGCTGAAAGGGCAGGAACTTGTGTGGGATTTATACTGCGGAATCGGAACTATTTCCCTCTTTTTGGCGCAGAAAGCAAAGCAGGTTTACGGTGTAGAAATCATTAAAGAAGCCATCGATGATGCCAAGAGAAATGCCGCATTAAATCATATGGATAATGTTGAATTTTTCGTTGGAAAGGCAGAAGAAGTCGTACCTGCACAGTATGAAAAGACTGGGATTCATCCAGATGTCATCGTTGTTGATCCACCAAGAAAGGGCTGTGATGCGATGCTCTTAAACACAATGCTCGATATGGCACCGAAGCGCATTGTCTATGTAAGCTGCGACCCGGCAACATTAGCAAGAGATTTAAAGATACTGTGTGAGGAAAAATATACCTTGGAGAAGGTATCTGTGGTAGATCAGTTCAGCCACTCGGTTCATGTGGAGACTGTGGTGTTGCTACAAAGGAAGAATATGTAGAAATCCTTGAATTTACGCACTTTGTGGAGTTTTTCAGTTTCAAAAAAATAGGCGAAAATCACAAAGAAAAGAGCCTTGTGAAGAAAGTAACCGTTGTTGTTGCGTTAGACCTCGGTACGGGGAACACAAAGAATTCTGAATATGAAAATGAATAGAGAGCTATCAAATAATTGATAGATTATAGGGATACTTGTTAAAAGCGGGTGTCCCTATTTTTTATGGGGCATTCCAGAAATGGAGTGTCTTTTTTATACCAAAATATTAAAAATTCAGGAGGAAAATGAAAATGACAAACACAGCGTTAAGAGCAGAGAATAGCAATTCTCGCACAATTACTTTCAAGAGCAAGGAACACGAAAAATTTTATATGGAATATCTGAAAAAATGCAGATATCAGGATGTTTATCATAAGGCTTTGGTTTATTGCCTGGGTATCGACAGAGACACAAGAGAAAATGTGAATAAAATTTATAATTTTAAGACTGGATATGTAAAAACGGAATGCCTGCAGGAAGGCTGGCAGACCAGTGGAAGTTTACGGATCGTCCGCATGGCATTTAATCTTTACTGCAATGGGACACCAAGTGTCGGAGATTATGAAGCAGAGGAAGATCAGTTAAAAGAGTGTCAGTATTATACCGTAGAAGATCTGTTTTGCTGCGGATATGCCCGGTATTTTTGGGAAGCCATTAAAATCCGTTATCCAGAGTATTGTTTTTACAAAGACTGGGAGGATATGTATGCTGAAAATTAGATTACAGGGTACTTTAAAGGATATTCAATGGTTCCGTCGTATTTTGGAAAAGCATAAAGAATTGGATGTTCTGGAAGTATCGGATGCTTATGCGAACAAAGGAACAAGCAAATATTTTCGTGTTTATGTTGAAGTAGAAGAAAAAGAGTAAATCGGAGGAAAGTATATGTGTAAAGTAATTGCTATTGCAAATCAGAAAGGCGGAGTAGCCAAAACAACGACAACAATCAATCTGGGAGCCGGACTGGTGAAGTCAGGGAAAAAAGTAGTCCTGGTAGATGCTGATCCACAGGGACACTTGACAATGGGATTGGGATTCCCTAAAAATCTCAAGGTAACATTAAAAAGCATGATGGAGAACATTATCATGGGACTGGAATTTGATCCGAAAGAAGCAATTCTGCACCATGAAGAAGGTGTTGACCTAATTCCGTCCAATAAATTGCTTGCCGGAATGGATATGTCTTTATTTACAGTAGAGGACAGAGAAAAGGTGCTGAAAGAGTATCTGGAACTGCTGAAGGATGAGTATGATTATATTCTGATTGACTGTATGCCATCCCTGGGAATGCTGACGCTCAATGCTTTGAGTGCAGCGGACAGTGTTCTGATTCCGGTACAGCCACAATATTATGCGGCAGATGGACTCATGGAATTACTGAAAGTAATTAAGGGAATCCATCAGAGGTTCAATCCGGATTTACAGATAGAAGGCATTTTATTCACAATGGATAATTGCCGTTACAATAATGCAAAGAGAAACAAACAGGCAATCAAAACTACATACGGAAGTGACATTAAGATTTTTGAGCAGACGATTCCGAGAACAGAAAGCCTTGCAGAAACAGCATCAGAGGGTGTAAGTATCTTTGCCTATGATGGAAAAAGCAAGGGGGCAGACAGCTATCTGGAACTGGTTCAGGAGGTGTTGAAACATGCGTAGACCGAAAAAAGATATTCAGCTTACCTCTTATGATGAATTACTGGGATTAGAGGAAACACCGGAAAAGAGTATGAACCAGGTTGTGGAAATAGAACTGGAAAAGCTCTATCCCTTTAAAAATCATCCGTTCCATGTAAACGATGATGAAAAAATGGCAGAAACCGTAGAAAGCATTAAAACATACGGTGTTTTGACTCCTGCACTGGTAAGACCTCGACCAGATGGCGGATATGAGATGATTTCCGGGCATAGAAGAAAAAGAGGCTGTGAACTGTGTGGAAAGACTACATTGCCAGCTCTTGTCCGAAATTATACGGATGATGAAGCGGTCATTATTATGGTCGATTCCAACATTCAGCGTGAAAACCTACTGCCAAGTGAGAAAGCTCATGCCTATAAGATGAAATATGATGCAATGAAGCATCAGGGAAGTAAAGGTGAGAAATATACAGCAGATATGGTTGGTGAAGCCGCAGGGGACAGTGGACGAACTGTGCAGAGATATATCCGTCTGGCGGCATTATCAGATGCTTTGCTGGATTATGTGGACAATAATAAAATTCCTATGATTGTGGGAGAAAAGCTGTCTTATCTGAAGCCAGAGGAACAGGGGTGGCTTCTGGAAGTGATTACCAACAGCAGCATTTTTCCGACAAAACAACAGGCAGAACAGTTAAAAGAATGCAGTGCAAATGGAAAATTAAACCAGAGTTATATCTATGCTGTTTTATTAAAAAAGGAAAGCAGTAAGATCAATGTGACGATTCCGGCAAAGAAAATTGGAAATTATTTTCCGGAGACATATTCTAAAGAACAGATAGAAGAAGTCATTTTTATGCTTTTAGATAAATGGAAAGAAAACAAAGAAGGAGTAGCAGATGCAGAAGATACAGTTTGATTATTTTACGGGGATGGAAGCGGAACAATACAGCTTTTATCGTGTCCCTAAAGTGCTGTTTACAGAACCATGCTTTAAAACTCTTTCTTGTGAAGCAAAGGTATTATACGGTCTGATGCTGGACCGTATGAGCCTGAGCATTAAGAACAGATGGCTGGATTCAGAGGATAGAGTATACATTATTTTCACTGTGGAAGAAATTGCAGAGTTGATGAACTGCGGAACTCAAAAGGCAGTGAAACTGGTAAAAGAGCTGGACAGCAGTAATGGGATTGGATTGATAGAGAAGAAACGTCTGGGACTGGGAAAACCGAATGTTATTTATGTGAAAAATTTTATGATCAGAGAGGTTCCAGATCAAAAGCCGACAGGTAATTGTGCAGATCTGCAATCTGAGCAGGAAGATCATAAAAAAATTGCAGATTTGCAATCGAAACAGAAAAGACATGAGGAATGTGCAGATTTGCAACAAGAAGCAGAAAACAAGGGGAAAACAGGCATTTCTCTGAATTGTGAAAATCATCATTCAGGAGTAGTGAAAACCACAATTCAGGATTATGGGGAATCACAATTCCAGAATAGTGAAAATCACAATTCAAGAATGGTGGAAACCACAAATCCAGAATTTCCAGAATCACAATTCCAAAATAGTGAAAATCATCATTCCAGAATAGTGGAAATCACAAATCCAGAATACCCGAAATCACAATCTAATAATACTGATATTAACAAGACTGATATTAGTGAAACTGAGATAAATCAATCTTATCCAATCATATCAGGTAATGCCCAAAAGAAAAAAGATGTGATGGAGAAGATGAGAGCATATCGTGAGGTGATTCATGAAAACATAGATTATCAATATCATGCCAAGGAAGATGTAGATGAACTGGTGGAGTTGATGATCGAAGTTATGATGATGCCGGAGGACAGTATGATTCGCATTGCGGGAGTAGAAAAACCAGTTGCTTTGGTAAAAAACAGGTTTATGAAATTGAACTATTCGCATATCGAATATGTGCTGTTCTGTCTGAATCGGAATACGACCAAGATTGGGAATATTAAAGCGTATCTTCTGACCGCCCTGTATAATGCCCCGGCAACGATAAACAGTTATTATCAGGCAGAAGTTAATCACGATATGTATGGAGGATAAAGGAACATGAAGAAGATGATTAAAAAAGTGATAGCACCAGTGCTGGTGATTACAGTATTGTTTGCAGTATTAAGACCGTTTTGTATCCAGGATGGGAAGTGCAATTATTTCTTGCTGTTACTTCTGATGGGGATACCGTTTGGAATCGGAAAAATGTGTGTCTGGATGGTTCCAAAAGGTTTTGACCTCGGAGGAACGCTGGCAGTCTGGACAATGAATCTTATGATCGGAGGATTGATCGGAAGCATCGTTCTTCTGGCAATGATTGGACAGGCGATCATTTATCTCTGCGTTTTTCTGATTACAGTTCTTACAGGGATACATAAAATACCGAGAATAAAATGAAATAGATTTTTTGAAAAGCAGCTAAGACAAAAATTAGCTGCTTTTTTTCGGGAAACTTTGCGACACAATGGCGTAAAGTTGGGACAAATTGCAGGAAAGGAGACACCGTATTGAGCAATCGTGCAATTTCCACAGAACTTATTGAATTGGGAGAACGGATCAGAAAACGCAGGCAGGAAATGAAGTTGTCACAGGAATCTTTTGCGGAAAAAGCGGGTATCAGTGTCAATACGGTCAGCAGGATTGAAGGTGGTCAAACGGCAATGTCTGTTGAGATTTTCAGGAAGATAATTGAGATATTGGAAACGGATGCCAATCTCCTGCTGGGGAAAGAGGGAGGCGGTACAGAGAATCTGGAATCAATTCAGGAAGTGCTTTACCGTATTCAGAAGATGGAATGGAAAGAGCAGAAAATTATCATGCAGACCATAGATTCTCTGATAGACAGTTTTAATGAATACAGGTGAAATTTCACCATATATGGGGTGCAAAATGAAAAAACTCCTCATATATGCTAAGGATAATAGAATCTTGTGTTGTTAAAATGGAAAACAGAGAGATAAAGAAGGGAGATAGGATTGATGACAAGAGAAGAAAATTTGCTTTATCGGAGGCAGTGTCCTTATGATGCAATGGGAGACTATTCTGTTTTGATGGAAAATGAAAAGAACATAAAAGCAGAAAGAAATGCCAAGAAGTCTGATCCTGGCATCAGACGGAAAATAAAGTAGAGAATATTGTAACTATTAGAAAGGGCAGTAAGAAAGTTTCAGGCTCTCGTTAAAAAAAACGGGTGTACCGGAAGCTGTTTTTTACTGCCCTTTTGCCAGTAGATCAGTAATAATCCTATCCTTTCTGCTGATGGGCACCTGTTGCCAGCAGGCAGAAAGGTGGTAATTATGCTTACATTGCAGGAATTGAAACAGGTTGTAAGTAACAGGGAAGAAAGAAGAAAGGTTCCGTCCGCTAAATATTTAAGAGAAAATGAGGTAGCAGTTGCGAAGCAAAGGTTGATGGATTGTGCGGAAATTATCGCATATCAGACCGGATATGTTCTCTATTGTGTGGGGGACTATGCAACGGTTTTTCCATTATTTACCTGTCGAGATTATGTATATGAAGCAGAAAGAAAAATAGCAGTTGTTGAGGAGAATTTTTTCGATGATCAACCCTGGTATGTAAGGCTGATATTAGAAGGCGAAGACCGGCTGTGGAGAAACAGGGAAACACGAGAACATAATAATTGTGTTTCATATAGCTGTATTTCTGAAGAATGGTGCGAGTTGGCAGATAAAGGACAATGTCTGCTTGAAAAAATCATTGCAGAGGAAACAGTCAGAGAGCTGATGGATTTGCTGACAGAGCGACAGAGACAGATGATCCAGCGTATTTATTTTCAGCAGAAAACACAAAAAGAAGTTTCGCATGAACTGGGTATTACAGTTCCGGCAGTATCAAAGTGTATTTCACAGGCAATGCAGAAAATGCGGAATAATTCGGATGACTCTGCCAGAGCATTGGAAAAAGGAGACTGGAAGTATGCCTGGTAAAAAGCCAAAAGAAAGACAACGCTATATGCTGCGTGTGAATGACACGCTTGTGGAAGTTACCAGAGCAGTATATCTGGCCTGGTATCAGGCTGGAAGAAAAGAGCGATACCAGGTTGAAAAAATGCAGAGGCATGGGGTATGCAGCATGGAGGAATTACAGGAAAAAGGCTATGACTGCTCTTTTTCGGTAGTATCACCGGAAGAAATCGTTATCAGACTGTCAGAAATACAGGAACTGGAAGAAGCTCTGGGATATTTGACTAAAGAGGATGCAGAACTGATAACACTATTGTTTTTTGAAGAATTTACAGTAAAAGAAACAGCACAGTATTTTGGGTGCTGTCCAAAGACGATTAGAAACCGGAGGAAGAAAGTATTGGAGAAGTTAAAAGAACAACTGGAAAACACATAAAACAATGTTGGAATAAAAATTTCTAAAAAATTTTTCAAACAGGTTAATTTTTGCCCTTTCACACATGCGGTTAGTGAAGGGGCAAATGTCTATTTTCAATTCGAGATAATAATACCCCTTAAAAATTGAACCTTGACAATTTCATACCAGCAGCGAGAGGATACCCGGAATTTTTCAGCTACGCATTCTTGCGGCGGGAATCCGGTGAAAACGTGAAGGGATACAGATGGGAGGCACCCTTTGCAGGAACGATTACGAATTACCTCTTGCGGCTTAATGCTTGATCCTGAACTTTACCTGAGTGTCATTCCTGTTTTACAGGATGACAGCAGATACCATGTGGCGGTGTTTCAAAAAAGGCACTGCCATATGAATGTGCTGTTATCAGAGTTATTTCTGTATCAGTAATAAGATGTGGGAGGTGGTTCCAATGATTGAATAATGCAGGTGTGAGCCTGCATGAAAACAGAGCAGATAATAGAAGAAAGAGAGGATTCAGTCAAAATGAAAATGAGATTCAAAAGATTCTTGTCCGGATTTATGGCAGTCGCAACACTGGCCTCTGTCATTATTCAGCCAGTAGCAGTTTCGGCTTCTGAATTAGAACCGGAAGAAATACCATTTGAACAGCAGTATGCAGAATTAAAAGATGTTCAGGATTCCCTTGATCCGAATGAAATCGTAAAGGCAAATGACATTGAACTTTCTTATGGGCAGGAATTTGATGTAGAAGTTGATCTGTCTGGAATCGAAGGTGTAGATGAAAGCAAAATCAAGATTTTATTCCATGAAGCAAAGAATGAAGCTGGCACAGATTTTGATACACATACACCAGATACTTACAAAGCTGTCTATGCAGTAGAACCAGTCAGCGGTCATCCTGCTTATAGAGTCAGCAGAAATATTACAGTGAAAGAACCGAAAACAGAAGCTATAACAACGTCAAATAGTTCTGAGAATACTACGGGTGAAGGTAATGCCGGAGAAACGGAGGATATTGGAACTGCAGATGATGAAGAGACGGACAGGCAGACAGAAACAGAAGTAGTGACTGATCTCACAGAAGAATCAGAAACAACGACAGACGAAGAAACTGGACTGACAGTTTCTGATGTGATGGAACAGGCTGACGAGGAAGGGATTGACCTTTATTCCTTAGATGAAGGGGAATCAGTTACTTTTATGGCAAGGGTAGCATCTACGACAAGCACCAAGAAAGTAACAGTGACAAGAGGAGCCTGCTATCAGTATTCTGATTATGGTTACGGAAGTTATCTGACTTATCAGTATACTGTAAAGTTTGGAAGTGTTTCTGCTACTGCTTACTGTATTCAACCGGAAAAATCCAGTCCAGGAAGTGGAACTTATGATATTATCAAGCTGAGTGATGGTAAGAAACTTGCGAAAGTCTGCTATTACGGAACAAAGGCATCCGGTGATGATGGATTTTTTACAGAAGAGAATGGCTATGGAAATCTGAGCGCAGGAGCAAGATTTATCCTGGTGCATCTGGCAGCATCTTATGCCAACAGCGGAGATTCTGCTTTTTCCGGTGCAAGCAGCAAAGCAAAAACACTTGCTATGAAACTGTACAATTACTGTATTTCGCAGCCAAATATTCCAGATGTTGAGATGAGCTTTTCAGATGCGAATGTAACTGCCTATGTGGATGGCAGCAGCCAGAGAACAAAGGAGATTACTTTTAAGGCAGATGAACTGCAGAGTATCACAATGAAACTTCCAAGTGGAGTAAAGCTTCATAATGTGACAACAGGAAAGACAAGCAAGGCAGGAGAATCCGTAGTGATCAGTGGCGGAACAAAGTTCTATCTGTCTGCACCGCTTACTCAGGTAAGTGATGTAGCAGGAAGCTGGTCCGCTACAATGAAGGGAAATATCACAAAAGATTATTCTGCTTATAAGATCAGTACCGGTTCTGGTTCACAGGATCTGGCATTGGTGTTTGGTGAGGGTGTCGATGATGAAAAGTATGTGGATTTTAAAGTGACATGGGTACAGTATGCCAGTGTGAAAGTCATTAAAAAGGATTCCAAAGCAAATGCAAAACTGTCCGGAGCTGTATTTGGCTTATACAGTGATGCAGACTGTAAGAACCTGATTACAAAACTGCCTGCAACGGATGCGAATGGAGAAGCATCTGCACAGATCGTTAAGACACAGGATACCGTTTATCTGAAAGAGATTACTGCACCAAGCGGTTATCGTATTAATGCTACAGCCTACAATGTGAAGCTGGAAGTCAGCAAGACGACTACGGTAACTGTTCCGGATGAAGAACAGCTTGGACAGCTTACTGTATATAAAGAGGGTGAAGTTCTCGCAGGTGCAGAGGTGACAGAAAACGGAACAACATTCCGATATGAAAAACGCCGACAGAAAGGTGCTGTTTATAATGTTTATGCCGGAGCGGATATTACAACTGCTTATGGTACAAAAGTTTACAGTAAAGGTGATCTGGTAAAGGAGAATCTGACAACAGATTCCAATGGTGCTGTAATTCTTAAAAATCTGCATTTTGGTACATATGTTGTAAAGGAAGTACAGGCTCCGTCCGGTTTTTATAATGCAGGGGAAGAAAAGACAGTAAAACTTGCTTATGCAGGACAGAATGAAGAGTATGGGACAAGAGCCGCCTATGTGATTCTCAGTGAAGATGGAGCAGTAGTTATGAATGACTGTTACAATGGCTTTGACGAAGAAGCAAGACGGAACATTCAGAACTTTATGCAGCAACAGGCAGCAAAAGCACAGGAACAGCAAAGGCAACAGCAGGTGCAATTACAAATGCAACCTCACCAGATACAGCAGTCACCAGAGCCGCAGAAAAAGAAACCAGAGCTGGCAAACTGGCAGAAGGTCATGGACAATGGAGAATATCTTCGTAGTGCAGAGATGGCAGAAGAAGCCAACTACAACATGATTGACGGACTGATGAACAATACTCCAAAGAAAAAAGATAAAAATGCTCCCCGGAGATCAGTGCTGAAGCGGCTTCGTAAGCATCAACAAAAGATAGCCAGTCAAGGGAAAGGACAACCACAGCAACAAAGAGCAGTGGAAGAAGAGATGGAAAGGAAAAAGAAATAGTTTTTAGTGGAAGTGGTCTTGCTACTTATGTGGCAGGGCCATTTTTGTGTTGAAAAAAAGAGAGGACTGTTTATAATAATATATAATCTAAGTGAATCAAAATACAGTTAGAAAGAGGGATAATCATGGAATTGAAAGAATTAATAGATACAATAAATACATATGGTGCAAGAATTATTTTTGATAGTCCCGAAGATATTACAAAAGAAATATATTATGGGAAATTTTCTTCTCCGTTATATTTCACTCCAGTGGAAGGAAAGGAAAGAAAAAGATATGAAAAAATGAAAAATCAACATGATTTTATTAGTACAACTGCGGCAATACACATTGCTGATTTATCAATTGAACATATTATTGACTTATTTGAGTGTGATGGTACAGGAATTTGTGAATTTACTAGGAATATAATTGCACCATATTGTAATCAAAAAATAGATAATAATATTGTGTATATAACATTTGTATTCTTGCATGAAATGGGACATTGGATTCAATTTAATAGTTTGAATAAAAATGTATTTGATTTTATTCAAAAAGATTTAGTATTAGAAAAAAATAATTTTGACAAGATGGAGAATTTAAAAAAACAACGTAAAGAACGAATAGACAGAGGAAATAAATGTAAATTGACTGCAAGAGAAAAGAAGCTGTTTTGGCAATATATGAAAGAATATAGAGCTATTCCAAAAGAAAAAGAAGCCGATGAATTTGCTTTAAGTAAAATGGAAGAAGCTTTACAACTCATACAGAAAGTTTAATAGACTGCGGAATTAAAATTTATTTTACATAGAGAAACGAACTATAATATTTATCTTTACCAGGTATTTTGTACCTGGTATTTTTTTAACTTGACAAAATATCAATTTGATACTATCATAATGATAATATCAAAAAAGAAAGAGGTAGTGATTATGAAAAAGAAAGTAGAAACTTTGAGGGAAAATGAGGAGTATGTGAAGGCATATGATGATTCAAAGTTTGAAAAACCATCAGTCACTGCAGATATAGTAATTTTTGAAATGTTTGACAGTGAAGAAAATAATTATAGGAAAATATCGGAGAAAAAATTAAAAGTTCTTTTAATTCAGAGAGGAATGGAACCATTTAAGGATTGCTATGCTCTTCCTGGTGGATTTGTGCGTCCAGGTGAGAACATATGTGAGGCAGCAGAAAGGGAACTGCAGGAGGAAACTAATTTAAGCTGCAATTTTTTAGAACAATTTGGTACATATAGTGATCCGGACCGTGATCCGAGAAGATGGGTTATTACTAATGGTTTTATGGCTTTAATTAGTTCAAATCATGAAAAAATTAAGGCTGGAGATGATGCATCAGCTGCAAAATGGTTTGATGTTTCTTTTAAGGAAGTTGATGGTGAATGGTTGTTACGTTTAACACATGAAGAGGATGTAATTTGTGCAAGATTGAAAGAAACCACATCTCAATGGGATATTAAAAGAAAGTTTAAAACAATCGAAAGTGATGACATTGCCTTTGATCATCAGCTTATTATTGCAGATGCAATTATGCAGCTTCGTAAATGGATTACAGAAACACACATTGCATTTCGGCTTTTACCAGAAAAATTTACGTTAAGAGAATTACAGCAGATTCATGAATCTGTTTTAGATACAAAATTATTAGTTCCAGCATTTCGGAGAAAAGTAGCTTTACTTGTTGAAGATACTGGAGAAATGACGGGAGATGCGGGACACAGACCGGCGGTATTATACAAAGAAAAGCTGCAAAGTGGAGGAAGAGAGAATGAATAGAATGTTGATTGTGGGAAACGGCTTTGATTTGGAACATGGTTTAAAAACGGCATATTGGAATTTCCGTGAATATCTTGAAGAAAATCATTTGGATTTTTTAATTGCATTTGAAAAGATGTATAATTTTTATCCAGTTGATTTTGGAGATCCATATGTAGGAAAAGATGCTCAACAGAAATGGGAAAAAAATTTAAAAAGTAAGCTTTGGGAGAGTTTCGAAGAAGCAATAGGGAGTCCTGATATTGGAAGTATGTTGAATACATCTGAATGTATTTTGGATAATTTAGATTTAGATGGCGGAAATGTCGGAATTGAAGATACAATGGATGAGTATTGGAGAAATGAATATGGATTTATAAAACAATTTCCAGAATATGTAAAGGAATGGATAGAACAAATATCTACAAAAGATATTGTTCCACGAAAACAGGCACTGGTAAATGATGAAGAATGTATTTGCTTAAGCTTTAATTATACAGATACACTTGAAAACGTATATCATATTGGGGATGTACTTCATATTCATGGAAGTGTTTGTAAAAATTCCTGGGTAGAACCTATTATGGGGCACTATAATAGAGAAAATATAGAAAAGCATAAAGTAGCAGCTAATAAGGCGGGGGAATATTTTGATGAGGGCGAAGAAAGTATTCAGAAAGCTATTGCTGAATTTTTAGAACCGATAAATAAAGATACGGATGAGATTATAAAAAATAATCAAAGGTTCTTTGATCAACTTTCTGAAATTGACTCTATAACGATTGTTGGTTGGTCTGTGGGGAGAGTGGATATTCCATATTTAAGAAAAGTAGCAGAGAGCGTTAAAGCAGAAACAATTTGGCATGTATATTGGCATGATGAGAAAGCAGAAAAAATGTTGGAAGATGCTTTTGATCAGGTGGGAATTACACTTAAATATCGAGATTTCAACCCTGATACAAAATTTTGGGATTGACTATGAGTTAAATGTAAAACGAGAGGGAAGAAAGATTATGAATACAATAGTATATAATGATGATAATTGGTTATTTCCAAATCAGCCTTTGAAGACACATGATATTTCATATGATGATATTCAATATCTTTTAAATTGTGCGGATATAGATGATCATTGGGCTGAGGATGTGCAAAAAATGGTGCAAGATAGAGATGAACACCCAGAAAAAAGAGGAGATTTTATAATTGATGAATTTCGTGTCATGAATGCCAGTGGAACCACAATTTTGTTTCCATATGGAGATAGGATAATTACTTTTTGTAGCAAAAGACAATTTTTTCGAGGCGAGAATCAGGATTTTCCCTATTCTATTCCGTCATTAAGAAGAAAAACTATGGGAATGTCCAAGAAACAAGAAGAATTAATGCGGACAGTTGCGAATATGAAAATTTGGCAATTTAGAAAATTGCTTTGGAATAATATTAACGTTGTTCCCTATTGGGAGGCAAAATTAAGTGATGTGAATTATAAAGCACTGGCACAACATTACGGATTTGATACGAATTTATTAGATCTTACAAATGATTTTAGAATTGCATTGTTCTTTGCTACATGCAAGTATGTTCCGGAACAGGATTGCTTTAGACCATTAACAGAACAAGAGATAAATGAAAATCATAAATACGGGATTATTTATCATGCTCCTAATTGGGCACTAGATTTTATTAGTCCTGGTGGAAGTTTAGAATGGTATTTTCAACATATGAATGATGAGGATCGTTGGTATGGATTGGATAATGGCGATCTTGATGGCATGGCTTTTCAGATTGGATATCAGCCATTGATGAGATGTCATCATCAGAGTGGATATGTGTATCCACTTAGATATGGAGTATCATTGAATGAGGACCGAAGATTTGAAAGAATGCGATTTAAGCAATCAGTAGAACTTTCACAATGGGTGTTTAAAATGATGGATGGAGGAAAAAAAGTTTTTCCGCAAGAAGGAATTACAGAAATTAGAGATATTTTAATTCAGATACAAAATACCAAGAGATTTTCATATGATGATTTAATGCTTGCTTATGATATGGACAGGGTAAATAAAGAATTGTTTCCAACGGTTGATGATGTAAAGAAGGAATTAGAAGAACAAGGTTATTATATTGAAGATGATGAAGTACAATATTTGCTTGATGAAAAGGCGTTAGAGTCTGTTAATGAAAAATATGATGGAAAAGATCTTTTAAAGCCAATAGGAGGAAGATTACACTTTAAATCGGAGGATAAGCGATATAGGGATGAACGCTGTATGGAAATCTATGGGAAGATGATTTAAGTATTTAAGTTGGGGGAGGAATTTTGGATGCCATATATTTTGACAAAATTTTTTGAAAAAAAGAGCTATCAAGAAGATTTTATAAAAGGAAATTTTTATTTATCAAGTTTGGCTACATTTACAAAAACTTACGCAGAACGAGGATTAATAGAAGCGGCTGCTCAGGGAGATAGGTATGCGAAGGGTATTTTAGATAGGCAAAGAAATAAAAGTCAAAGAGACGTTTTAGAAGGAACAATTGCCAGTATTCCTCCTAGTCGAGCTAAAGAGTTTCCAGCTGAGATGAGAGAGGTTATGTGTACAGATGTAATGATACGAGCATTGGGGTACAATTATTGCAATGTAATGTGTTTTTGCAAAATGGAATATCGCCAGCAAATATTTAAGGAGAAAATGAGCATTGATTGGAATGAAACAAATATGAAGGATTTTGGTGAATATGCGATAATAGTAAAAAATCCAAAAGAGTTTATTAGAAGGATTGATAATGCAATTAATAATCAAAATTATCAATATATTTGTGGAGACGTGAATTATCATCCAATGACATTAAATAATAAACCTGTAAACAATAAGCATTCTATGACTCTTGGCTTAGATAAGCCTGTTTTAGTTAAAGATTTTTTGAAGCGTAGCAAAAAAATTGATTATGATGCTTTTGATAAATGTGACTATTATAAAAATCAGAATGAATGGAGAATCGTAGTAAATAATGGGGTGGCCGATGAACAGCCATTGAGAATTAATGTTGGAAATTTGTCGGATATTATTGAAAAAGTAGATCGTAGAGATTTAGCAAACAAAATGAGAGAATTATTTTTAGGTTTTGAAGTCTCTCCAATGGAAAAAGAATATTATGGGAATATTTCAAGAACTGAGATGAAAGAAGTATTTTATCGTCTGGGAGAAAACAAAGGAAACCTTATGGTCAATATTGGGTAAGATACTATATTTTTTAGATTATGAAGGGATTAGATTTATTGATGGATTTAGGAAAGGTAAGTAAAACAGAACACAAAGTAAATAATGAACATGTTCCATCGACAATACAGCCAGATACATTGTTTACATTTACGACGGAATTTAAGTGGTTGATTTCAATGTTAAAAAATAAAATGATTTCCCCAAGGTACTGTTCTGAAGATATTGAATATTTGAAAATAGATGGTATTAAAAAAATAGCATATCCCATGAGATGTTTTTGCGATATTAACCTTCAGAAGTTAGATTACCATATGAGTTGGTATGGTAATTATGGAATTGCCTTTGAAAAGAGCTGGGGAATGCAAAATGATATTCAACCAGTTCATTATTTAAATGAAAATTCTACTTTGCGAAGGGATATATCAGATACATTTCAAAGAATACTTAAGGAAGGTGATAAAGAAGAAACAGAAACACAAATAATGCTAAAGGATTACTTACTTCATGAACTTATGTTTTATAAACCGTATCAAGGGAATTTTGTGAATAGAAATACTAATGAAAAATCAAAAAAATGTTTTTGTGACGAATGTGAATGGAGATATGTTCCTAATGTTAGAGGGATTGGTTTGAAGCAGGCGATTCCAGAACATGAGATACCTAATACGGGTTTATTGACTACATATAGTAACAGCATGGACGGAATAGCTGAAGTATCATTGTGCTTTGAGTATAACGAAATAAAGCATATTATTATTCCAACATTGGACGAGTACAGACAACTGGTTGAAAATATAGATTTGTGGAAGTTGGGCGATGAGAAATATGATATTTTATCAAAAATAATAGTTTGGGAACAATCAAGAGGTGATTTTTAATGTTTGCAAGTTTTAATGATGTATTTAAAAGTAAATCTTTACGAGAGCAAAAAGTACCAGATGTAACGCTCAAATATTTGAGCAATAGTCTTCCTAAAGGAGTTAAATATGTTTCTGATGAACATGGAAACTTAACAATTACATCATCGGATGGATCTAAAATAACAATGGGAGGATTCAATGTTACTATTACAGATGAGATGCGGTCTGTATTAGGAAATCAGTATTCTGCTGCACAAATTGCAAAATATGCTTATAATACGCAGAAAAAAATTGTAATGAATTTAAAAGAAGATGGAATAATAATTGTAAATGGAGAACGAATGCCTGTTGAAAAATTTGCTTATAATATGTTTGATAATTTTTCATATGTAAATAGTAAATTTTATATGGTACCGCCTAAATTTCCAGAGCCTTTTGAACTGGAATTAGGATGTGAGAAATATAAAAGAAAATTGAGCTTTCAGAGAGTGCCTTATGCTAGTTTAGATAAAAGCAAATTTCAATCTGTAAACGAAGATCCATTAAGGATGGAGTTTATAGTATGTGAAGAAGATTATTCGGTTAAAATGACGTTAGGATTTGATTTGAAAAAAGCAAATACGGTTAAGGATATTGTAGAAACTGTTTTTATTTATAATGCATATTGTGATGGAAAAGGTTTACTTATGGGGTATCCTGTTGGAAGAACGCAAGATAAAGCAGACGATAAAAAGTTTGATGAAAAAAGTGCACAATTTTGGGAAAAGGTTCTTGAAATTGAAGAAAAACTCAATTTAAAATTTATTCCGCCAAAGGATGATATTGAGTTTGAAACAATATGCCTGGTTGAACAGTTATATCAAAATCTTATATGTAAAAAACCTGTTAAACAAAGAGAGATTATTACATCTATCATATCAGATATGAATGTGAAAGAGGGAGTAAATTTAGATGATTTAATTGGAAAACAGATTTTTTTTCAATATAATGCAACTACTACATTTGAATTATTTGAAAAAGAATTTTCTTTGCCAGCTATTCTTGGAATTTTTAATAGTACATTTAAGTCATATGAAATTTTAGATGATAATAAGACAAAAATCATTCTAGGTATAAAAGACAAAAATCAAAAACCATTTACTGCTATTTTATGTTTTGCAAGTGATAGTGATTTGAATGAGTATGTGAAAGAAAATCCTGATTGTTATGAGAATATATTATCAAATGCAAAATTCCCACAGGATTATTTAGAATAGAATTATGTCAGAGAAAAACATAACATTAAATAGTATTGTAAGATAAGAAACTCCCTACAACATATCCCCATATACCAAATAGGTCATGTTGTTGTAGGGAGTCATTTTTTTGTTATGCAGTTTTCTGTACAGCCAGAGCCTTGATTTCTTCTAAGGTAAGGTCTGTAAAAGCGGCAATATCTTCATAAGTGAGTTTGCCGGAGACCAGCATACGTTTAGCAATTTCAATGCGTTCAGCTTTTCGCATATTTTCCATTTCTCTGCACATAGTCAAAACTCCTTCCTCATCTTCTTTAAAATAACGTACCCTGTCAGCAAGTATTTTATAATACATATCTTTTGGATCGGTACAGGAAAAATCGTACATTAGTTTTCCGAGTTCTGTTTCATCTTTGATTTGGGAATTTACATAAATAATATGAGCTTCATCGCCAAATGGTTCACCGGTTTCTTGGATGATGCGGTCAATATGATAAATTGGAAGCCCGGCTTTTAATACATCATTTTCGGTAATAAAAATCACATAGGTTTCAGTGAGGGCATCATATTTATCGCCAGCTTCAGTTATATTGGCATCTATAAGACTGCTATTATATCTTGCACGTTTTGCACCGGCACCACGATCACTTCTTTGAATTTCAATATTATAAGAGCGGTTATTGGTATCGACAGCTAATATATCCAAGCGAATAGAGCGTCCTTGTAAATTTTTTATATCGTATTGTCCCTGTGCAGATTGTACTTTAAGGTCATGTCTTTGCAGAATAATTTGAAGCAGAAATTCCGCACATGCCTTATCTTCAAAAACTTTACTCATAAAATCATCATCTAAAAGACGGAACCCCTGAGGCGTTGTAGATCTTCTTTATGTTTTTGCTCAAAATCTAATGTTTCTTCTGTATTATCCATTGTAAAAACACCACCTGCTTTCCTTTAGAATGGAATATAGTAAACATGAATTTCTATATCATTATTTTAACATGGCAAATAGTAATCCTCAATACCTGAATTTTGAAATGACAAATGCCGATAAAAAATAACAGTCTATAAATCTTTTACTTTTTCAATCTGTTCATTCACATCTTTAAGTTGCTGTTCAGTATCTTTTAAAGATTTTCTGGGAGCACTGGTCTGGTCTGATGCCTGATTGAGTTCTACATGGAAATCATCAAGAGAATCATAGCCATGTTCCTGTATGTAGGCAACAGTCTGAGCCATCTGCTTCAAATTGGTGAGCTTTACTTTTTGAGCATAGGCTCCACTTTGCTGTGCTTTAATACAGGTTTGCAGATCTATGACAAGCCGGAGATCTGATTTTATGAAAATGAATGGTGTAGAGATAGCAGAAGTATCAGAGAAAGGAACAGTTGGTAAATCTGTGGAAGTATTCGGAGACTGCTGTTCCAGAATTTCTTCTTTCTGTTCTCTATGGGATTTCGTGTTTTCCTCAAATGCTTTCAAGAGAAAATCTTCTGTGTATCTGGTTCCAAGATTCCTTCCAGTGATATATTTTTTTCTGCCAGGGTGAAGATAGCTGTATCGGTTTCGACTGATCTTGAAGATGATGTGATATTTTTCATCAAGGATTTTTGAAAATTCCTCTGGTGATTGGGCGGTGCTTGCAGCATCATCAATAGCGTCACGAAGAAATTGTTTTTCTGTCTGGTAACGTGTTTCCTTTGGTGTGATTCCATCTTCTTTCATTTTCTGATTCAGTTCATCGAGCTTTTCCTGTCCACGGCGTTGTGCCCAATATTCTTTTTCTGTGATTTTTCTTTCAGCAGGAGTGAGCAGATCAACCTGATGTAGTCCTTCTTTCTTACACATATCCATAACTTCCTGTTTTAAATGGGTAAGGTATGCTACGCTTAGATGATGTTTGTATCCGGCTTTTGCTT
>ENA-OPCM01001009-OPCM01001009.1-human-gut-metagenome-genome-assembly--contig:-NODE-1009-length-19639-cov-2.296773_pt1 | contig 19639 bp, 15 predicted proteins | sample MGYA00241252_ERZ501484 | MGnify/ENA primary metagenome ERZ501484 (study PRJEB25962, sample SAMEA2042583) | human gut metagenome | biome: human gut; feature: human-associated habitat; material: faeces...
CGGTGCTTATGAAATTTAATTTTCACTAACCTGTGGTTTGTGGGTATTCAAATAAAAGATTAAATCAACAAAAGAAATCAAAAGAGGAAATATTCAATGAAATAGCAAAAAAATTAAGCAAAGTAAGCTTAATGGATCAAATTTATTGTGAAATAGTAGTTGCTTATTTTATCCAGTTATGTGAGGTGTATGATGAAATTCCCAAATAAATTATATTCATATAAAAGTAGTGTCTTATATTTATTGCCTGAAGTTTTAAATCAGATAAAGAATGGGCATAGTAAGATCGATGATTTATTTTTAGTTATGCGTCCGAAGCTAGAAGATCCTACAGATTTTTTGTCAGCTATGGACTGTTTATATGCTTTAAATGCAGTTAATTTAAATGAAGATAATGAGGTGATTATATGCTTATAGAAATGTGCTCTCCAGCTTTTAAGGAAAAGGGTAAACAAAGACCAATAATAAAATTTAAAAAAGGTTTAAATGTGGTGCTGGGGAAAGAAGATGGTGCAATGTCCATAGGTAAGTCATCGGCACTATTAGCAATAGATTTTGCTTTTGGTGGGGATACATATGTAAAAAGTGATGGGGTTAAAGAAGAAGGACATCACTCTATTTATTTTGCATTTAAATTTGATGGAAAAATATATCGATTTGAAAGAAATACTAAAGAGCCTAGTCTCATCAATATTTGTACGGAGGATTATAGCCCAACTGGGAATCAATATACTAAAGATGAATTTACAGACTGGCTTAAAGAACAATATAATATGGAATTTTCAGGTTTATCCTTTAGAAGGACTTTAACTAGTTTTTTTAGAATTTATGGAAAAAATAATCATAATGAAACTAATCCTTTAATGGGATTTCCGGGTGAAAACATGGAAAAATCCATTAATACGATTTTAACATTGTTTGATCAATATAAATATATTGAAAGGTATAACAAAGAGTTTAATGAACAAAAGAAAAAGCTAACAATTTACAATAATGCTAAAAAAATGAACTATATTTCTAGTTTCGTTGGGGGAAAGAAGAAATATGAAGAGAATCAGCAAAGAATTCACAAATTAGAAATTGAACTTAATAATCTAAAAGAAGTTGCAGATAAGGGTTACTCAAATACAGATATTGAGAAAAATACGAAAAAAGCCAATCTTAGAAATGCGAGATTGGAGTTAGAAAAAAACATTCAGGCTAAAGAAGCTAAATTAAGACTTATTAATATGAGTTTGGATTTTGGATTATATCCTACAGAAGCAGACTTCTTATCATTACAGGAATTTTTCCCAAGTGTTAACTTGAAAAAGTTATATTTGGTAGAGCAATTTCATCAAAAGCTTGCCGATATTTTAAATGAACAGTTTAAAACTGAAAAAATTAATATTGAAAATGCTATTAAAGAGTTAAAAAACCAACTACAGAATGTTAATGAAGAAATGAAAAATCTTGGATTTGTTGGCTTTATATCAAAAGATTTTTTAGATAAGCATACTGAGTTGGCAGGTGAGATAAAGATTTTAAAGTCTCAAAATGAGGAGTATTTAAGATCTAGAGCGATTAAAGAAGCCAAACAAAATGCCAATGAAATTCTTAAAAAGAATATTGAAAAAATTTTAAGAGAGATTGAGTCTACTATTAATGGAAAAATGAAAGAACTAAACGATAGTTTATTTTCTACACATAGAAGACCTCCTTATTTATATTTTAAAAGTCATAATAGCTATGATTTTGAGACTCCTAAAGATACTGGAACAGGGTCTAATTATAAAGGAATGATTGTATATGATTTATCTATATTATTTACTACAGCTTTACCTGCAATAGCTCATGACTCTCTTTTATTTAAGAATCTTGAAAAAGATGTTGAGGATGGAATAATTAAAATTTATAACAGTTCAGAAAAACAGATTTTTATAGCATATGATAAACAGAATGATTGTAGAGAAAAAACAAGAGCTATATTAGAAGACTGTTGTGTATTGAAATTATCAAATAATAACTCTGAATTATATGGCAAATCTTGGAATGTAGAGGAGTGATGAGTTGTGTATATGAGTTATAACAAATTGTGGAAATTATTGATAGATAGAAATATGAAGAAATCTGATTTGAGAAAAACTGCAGGGATTAGCTCGTCATCTTTAGCAAAACTAGGAAAAAATCAAAATGTTACAACTGATGTTTTGCTGAAAATTTGCAATACGCTTAAGTGTGATATCAGTGATATCGTTGAAGTAGTATTAGATGAGGCGATAGATAAAACACAGGTTTCTAAATAATAATCTAGTAATTAAAAAATGTATTGGGAAAATTTTATTTCCATTATAGGAGGACAAAAAGTGGATAAAAAACAAATTATCGATACTATGTGGGATGATTCCCCAGTGGATGTATCAACAGAGGTTAATTTTATTTGGTCAATTGCAAATAAACTACGTGGTACATACCAGAGTGATAAATATAAGGATGTAATCATCCCTATGGTTATTATCAGACGTTTTGAATGTGCATTGGCACCTACAAAAGACAAGGTTGTTGCACAGTTTAAAGCAAATCCAAATTATCCGGAAATAGCTATGTATCGTATTTCTGGTTTCCAATTTTACAATACTAGTGAGTTTACGTTAGCAGAATTAATTAATGATTCGGACAACTTAGCAGAAAACTTTAAATCATATCTTGAGAGTTTTTCTACTAATGTGCAGGAAATTATTGTATCTTCTGAGAAAGGGCTAGACTTTTACAAGCAGATTGACAAAATGGATAAAAATGATCGCTTGTTTAGTGTTGTTAAAGCTTTTTCAGAATTAGATTTGGATCCTCGTACAATTGATAATGTAAAGATGGGATATATTTTTGAAGATCTTATTCGTAGATTCTCTGAAAATGCTGAAGCCGGAGATCACTATACTGGACGTGATATCATCAAGTTGATGGTAAATATTCTATTGGCAGAGGGTTGTGACGATATTTTTGATAATGGAAAAGTAATTACAGTTTTAGACCAGGCGTGCGGCACAGGTGGTATGCTTTCAACAAGTTATAATTTTATAAAAAGATATAATCCAACAGCAGATGTACGTCTTTTTGGTCAGGAGGTTAATCCAGAGTCATATGCTATCTGTCTTGCAGAAATGCTAATAAAAGGTCAGAATGCAGACAATATACGCTATCAGGATACTATGAAGGGGGATTGTTTCAAGGAAACAAAAATGCGTTTTGTTATTGAAAACCCTCCATTTGGTACGCCTTGGGGAGGAAAAGATGCTGCAGAGGGAGTAGAAGGAGCAGTTACTGAAGAATATAAAAAAGGTTATGAAGGCCGTTGGGGTGCAGGACTTCCAGGTTCAGGAGATATGCAGATGTTGTTCTTACAGTCTGCTATAGACAAAATGAATGATCAGAATGGACGTGCTGCTATTATTGAAAATGGAAGTCCGTTATTCTCAGGCGGTACTTCATCAGGTGAAAGCCAGATACGTAGATGGATGTTAGAAAATGATTTAATTGAAGCGATAATTGCATTACCTACAGATCTTTTTTACAATACGGGTATAGCTACATACATTTGGGTACTATCAAAGAACAAGAGAGCTGAGAGAAAAGGCAAAATTCAGTTGATTGATGCATCTGGATTTTATATCAAGTTACGTAAGGCACTCGGTAATAAGAAAAATGAAATTTCGCCAGAAAATCGTTCTAAAATCACAAAACTTTACGCTGATTTCATTGAAAATGAGTATTCTAAGATTTATAAAAACGAAGAGTTTATCTATCGTGAATATACTATAATGCAGCCTCTTCAGCGAAGCTATGCCATAACTGAGGAAAGAATAGAAGCAATGATATCTAAAGGCGCACTTTCTTCTCTTTATGATCAAGCTAAAGTTGATAAATTAGAGAATATGGATAATTTGTCGGGTAAAGATTTAAAGAAGCTAGAGAACTATCAAGTAAATAAACCTAGTTATGATGCTATTATTGCAGCATTGAAATCAGCAGTATCAGAGCAGGTTTATGATTCACCGAAAGCATTTATGCCGGTTCTGACAAAGGCCCTTGCTAATGCAACAGTAGATAAGAAGTTGCTTGATAAGGTTGCGGATGGTTTGTCTGTTATGGATAAAAATGCAGAGATCCAGAAAGATAGAAAAGGAAACATCCTTTATGATAAAGAAACCAAAGACACAGAACTGGTGAAATGGGAAGAAAGCATCGACGATTATATGGCGAGAGAAGTACTGCCGCATGTCCCGGATGCTAAGGCATTCTTTGAAGAGGATCTGGGCAAAAAGAAACCAGTCATAAAGACTGGCGCAGAGATTCCATTTACACGCTATTTCTACAAGTATCAGCAGCCAACACCGAGCGAAGAACTGGAAGCCAAGTTTATGGATTTGGAACTTTCCGTTTCTGACCGCGTGTCAAAGTTGTTTGAGTAAGGTGGTGATGATATGCGAGAGATGAAAGATAGCGGATTGGAATGGCTTGGAAACGTTAGCTCAGATGTAAAGCTTGTACCACTTAAGTATTTGTTAAAAAAAGAACGGATGCCAATAAAAGTTGGACCTTTTGGAAGCCAGTTGTCAGGAACTGATTTTTTGAAAGAGGAAAGTGACTTTTGGGTATACAATCAGCGTATTGTTTTAGATGAAAATTATGAAGCTGGCGATGCATATATATCTTCTGAAAAATATGAAACGATGATTGGATTTCATGTTTATGAAGATGACATTCTTATAACAACAAGAGGAACTATTGGAAAAATATCTAGAATTCCACATATACATAAGCCGGGGATATTGCATCCCTGTATTATTAGATTCAGGATAGATGATTCGTTATATGATTATCGACTGCTGAAACTGATTTTTAATCAATCAGATTTTGTTACGGAACAAATTTTATATAAAAGTAATGCGACAACGATAGAAGTTATTTATAGAGACACACTGAAAAACATCATTCTTCCTGTCTGGGATATGCAGACACAGAGAAAAATTGCAGATTTTCTTGATACCAAGTGTTCCGAGATTGATGCTCTCACAGCAGATATTCAAACTCAGATTGACACTTTGGAGCAATATAAACGGTCCATCATTACTGAAGCAGTAACTAGGGGGCTGAATCCAGATGTTGAGATGAAGGATGGTGGAAATCAATACTGGGGCAGTATTCCGACCAATTGGCATTTGTCGGACATTAAATATTTGTTTGAAATCGTAAAGAGAATTGCAGGTAAAGAAGGGTATGACATTTTATCGGTTACGCAGAAAGGCATAAAGATAAAGGATATCTCAAATAATGAAGGACAGGTAGCGGAAAGCTATGCAAATTATCAATTTGTATATCCTGGTGACTTCGTCATGAACCATATGGATCTTCTGACGGGGTGGGTAGATTGCTCTAAGTTATTTGGCGTAACAAGCCCAGACTATCGCGTTTTTAGGTTGCGAGACAAAAATAACAGCCTGAATTACTACAAGTATATTATGCAGACCTGTTATATGAATCGAATATTCTACTCATTAGGGCAGGGAGTTTCTAATTTGGGACGTTGGAGATTGCAGACATCTTCGTTTAACAATTTCATGGTCCCGGTGCCTCCGGTAGAAGTTCAGGAAAGTATAGCAACTTATCTGGATAAAAAGTGTACTGAGATTAATGCTTGTATTGATGATAAACAAAGGCAGCTAGAAGTACTTGAAGAATACAAAAAGTCCTTAATTTGCGAATACGTCACAGGAAAGAAGGAGGTGCCAGCTATATGATCAGACAAGGTGGATGGTACTGGTATCTTTCTGGTGAAGAGGCCAAACTCGAAAAGCATAGATGCGGCAAGTGGATGTATTTTTTTGAAGATCAGTCCTTTGCACAGCGGATATGCGAGAAGGCTATTGCGGAGCACGTATGCTATGAGTGCAAGTGTACCGACATGGAAGTGCAGCTAGCTCCGACGGGAGTGATTTGCTTTTACTTGAATGGTGATGACATTGAGAATCATAAGCGTGTGATTCGGTTTATGATGGACAATGATCTGATTCGGAAAACTAAGACCGGTAGATACTATAACAACAGCTTCAAGTTTGATGACCAGACTCGTGCCGGTGAATACGGGGCAGATTTTGAAGGAAAAATCAAACTGGATGAGTTTATCGATTTGAAAACCGGCAGATGGATCAGAGAGGAGGCTTAAAGCGAATGGATGATAAAAATATACTTGAGCTTCATGTGGAACAACAGGATGCAGATGGAACTGCAAAAAGAGCCTCAGAATACCATAAGCGTCTGATCCATCAGGCATCCATTTTCTCTGAGAAGGAATACCAGAAATTTTTGCTGGAGCGTTTGGAGAAGGACAATGGTTTTGTAGTCCGTAAGTCTACGAATTTTGACCGCTATTATGCCGTGGATCGAGAGATGCTCTTTAAGTTTCTGAATGATACTCAATCGGATACCATGGAGTATCTGCGCAAGATTTACAAAGGCAATCTGGAAGAGACGATTGTCAGCTTCATCAATGCGGAGACTACGAAAACACGAGGCAGCCTGATTGAAGTGCTGAAGCATGGCATTGAGCTTTCGAATCAGAAGATTGAGCTCATGTATACGAAACCAGCGACTACCTTTAATCCGGAATTGACGAAGAAATATAGCCAGAATATTTTTTCTGTGATGGAGGAGGTCTGGGCCAGTGACAAGGAAAGAATCGATGTAGTTATTTTCCTGAATGGTCTGGCAATTATGTCTTTTGAACTGAAATGTAATGCAGCAGGTCAGTCTTATCAGGATGCCATCTATCAGTTCCGTACTGACCGTAATCCGAAGACGAGACTCTTCCGCTTCAAAGCCGGAACACTTGTAAACTTTGCTATGGATTTAGAAGAAGTGTATATGACCACTAAACTCGATGGTCAGGCCACATTCTTTTTGCCTTTTAACATGGGTAAGGGTCATGGTGTTACTGCAGGAGCCGGGAATCCGGCATTTAAAGATAAATACAGTGTGTCCTATATGTGGGAAGATATCCTTACCAAGGATACGATTCTTGATCTGATTAGCAAGTTTATCTTTGTGGAAGTAAAAGAAAAGGTTGATGAAGAAACCGGAAAAGTAAAGCGTTCGGAAAATCTGATTTTTCCACGTTATCACCAGCTGGATGTTATACGTAAGATACTGGCAGATGTTCGCGAAAATGGAACAGCACAGAATTATCTGATTCAGCATAGTGCAGGATCCGGAAAGACTAACTCTATTGCATGGCTGGCACACCGGTTAACTTCACTGCATGATGCCAACAACAAGATTATCTTTGACAATGTTGTTATTGTTACAGACCGAGTTGTTGTAGATAGGCAGCTGCAGAAAGCCATCATGGGTATGGAACACAAGGCGGGACTCATCCGTGTGATGGATGATAAGTGTGTGTCCGCAGACCTGGCGATTGCGTTGAATGGCAATACAAAGATTATTGCAACAACGATTCAGAAATTCCCATATATCGTTGATAGTGTAGCTAATTTGAAGAACAAGCGGTTTGCCGTCATCATTGACGAGGCGCATTCTTCGACAGCCGGTAAAGATATGGCTGCCATCACGATGACGCTTGGATCCGGAGAAGATACGGAAGCGGATGTGGAAGATATGATTTCCAGCGAAATCAAGCGGAATGGTAAGCAGGCCAATGTATCAATGTTTGCTTTTACAGCAACACCGAAGCCTACCACTATTCAGCTTTTTGGACATCAGAACACAAAGGGCCAGAAGGAAGCATTTCATGTATATTCCATGAAGCAGGCCATTGAAGAGGGATTTATCCTGGATGTACTGCAGAATTATACGGAGTATTCAACTTTCTATCAGATTAACAAAGAAATTGAGGATGATCCGCGCTGTAAAACCAATGATGCGAAACGCCAGATCGCACGTTTCATAGAATTGCATGATACCAATATTGCGCAGCGTGTGGAAGTGATTGTAGAACATTTCCGCACCACGGTCATGCAGGAATTAGGCGGTCAGGCTAAGGCAATGGTGATTACCGCTTCTCGCCAGAGTGCAGTGAAGTATCGTCAGGCATTTGAAGATTACATTGCGAAGAAAGGATACGAGGGCATTCATGCATTGGTGGCTTTCTCTGGAAAAGTAAAGCTTCCGGATGATGAGCAGGAGTATACGGAAAGCTCTTTGAATGGATTTCCGGAGGATCGTCTTACAAAGGAATTTGATACGGATAAATATCAGGTTCTCCTGGTAGCAAATAAATATCAGACCGGATTTGACCAGCCGAAACTCTGTGCCATGTATGTTCTGAAAAAACTGAAAGGTGTTAATGCGGTACAGACATTATCCCGGTTAAACCGTATCTGTGCACCTTATGATAAAAAGACGTTCGTGCTGGATTTTGTAAATAGCTATGAAGATATCAAGTCTGCTTTCGCACCATATTATACGACGACATTACTGGCCAATTCTGTAACACCGAGTGCGGTATATGATCTGGAAGCTAAAATTGATGCTTATGGCATATTAGATCCTGCGGATATCGAAGCAGCTAACGATATCCTGTATGCCGACAAAGTGAATGGTAAGCAGAAACAGCGATTAACCTTTTTCCTTCAGAAGAGCAAGAAGCTGATTGAACATTATGAATACAATACGCAGCGCCAGTGCGTAGCTGATATGAGAAGTTTTGTCCGCTTCTATGAATTTCTGCTGCAGGTGTCCAGCTTTGAAGATACTGATTTACATAAGAAATATAACTTTGTGTCTTATCTGCTGGCTTATATTAACATCAAACATCCAGGCGGCGGTTTTAATCTGGATGGAAAGATTAAGGCTACTAATTTCGTACAGAAGAAGGGCGAAGAGCATAAGTCGGCTGATCTCGTTGCCGATCCGGTTATGAAGCTTCCAACAGCAGAGCATTTTGGGTTGACAGAAGACAAGGAAAAGAGACTATCTGAGATCATCGATGAAATTAACAGCCGTACCGGTAAGAATTATGACAACGATGTGGTGGTCAAAGCCATGCTGCAGATTCGAGATATTCTGATGAAGTCAGACAAACTGAAGACCAGCGCACGTAATAATACGCAGCAGGATTTTGAGTTTTCCTATTTTGATGATATTGATGACGCTTTGATTGAGGGATTGTCACAGAATCAGGACTTTTTCTCCATGCTTCTCTCCAATGATGAGATGAAGCGGCAGGTTCTTGGTATTTTCTCGGATGAGATATACAAGAGCCTTCGGAATGCAAAATGATAAGGTGGTGATTTGCAATGTTCAATAAAATGCGATTAAAGTCAGCGCTAGTTGAATACAAGAAACGATTTATACAGACACAGTGGCCGGACGAAAAATATAAGTGGGAAGCTGTGAAATGCTTTCAGGTGAACTGGGATGTAAATGCAGATGATTTTGCTGCAATGCTTACAAAGGCATTGTCACAGACAGGCAATCTGCTGGCTTCAGTAAATAACTTTCCGGCCAAAATGATTATCAAGTTTGCGGAGATAGCACAGGAAGAAGTCAGAGCAATGTTCATCGAGCTCTTTGATGAAGGCAAAGATGTGTATGAACGTGTTGACTCTTTCAAGCAGAAATCGAATAGTCTTCTCGAAAGATATGGCAATGGTGCGGCACAGCATTATCAGTATGAGAATGCAATATGCACCTATTTGTGGCTGCGTTATCCGGATAAATATTACATTTATAAACTTACAGAGATCAAGGCAGTTTCTAATGAGCTGGAAAGCGATTATACGTTCAAAAAGGGTGCGTATGCAGATAACATTCGTAATTTTTTTGCTTTCTATAATGAAATCTGTGACGAGTTGAAGCAAGATGAAGAACTCAAAAATATGCTTGCATCACAAATAACGGGAACGTGCTATCCAGATCCGGAATTAAAAACACTGACAATTGATGTTGGATTTTTTATAAGTCGATACCTGAATAAAGATGAATCTGCACCGACATCAGATGAATGGTGGCCAACAGATTATACTCCGGCATTATCAGTCGATGATTGGGAAGTATTGCTTAATGATGCGGATATTTTTACAGACAGTAGCCTTGAAATAATGAAGCGCATTCTTGATTATGGAGGGAAGGCTACCTGCACTCAGCTTGCGATAAAATACGGTGAAAGTAAGAATTTCTATAATTCAGGATCATCAGCGCTGGCTAGAAGGATTGTAAATAAAACAAACTGTCCAATCATGTCGCGGGACAACGATGAAAGTAAATGGTGGCCGGTTCTTTATGTTGGCAAGGCTGTCAAGAAGGATGAAGAAGGATCTTATATTTGGAAGCTTAGAGATGAGCTTGCAGAAGCTCTTGGACGAGTTGATTTGTCTAAGGTGAATTTGTATGCAAATTTGGAGCCTAATTTCTGGAAGATAAGCCATGGTAATGACTGTATTTCTGATGTAGAGGCAGCAGCATTTGAAAAAAGACAAGTAATTGTGGTACATAAGGATACAGCTGCAAAGGGTAAATCAAAAGTCTCTCAGGGCGAAGATTTTATGGCTACAATGAAGAAAGGCGATTTCTTCTATTTGTGCCGTGGAAACAGCATACGGCTTTTGGGACGTATTGATTCGGATGAAGTAAATGAAAATCCAGAAAAGCAGGATGGCTGGTATGAGAGAAGTTATACGGTTATTACGGAGTCTCGTGATACAAGTGCCTATTCTGGAAATAAAAAGTGGTGGACGCCAAACGAGAACTCGACTTGCATTGTTGTTCCCAAAAGTGAAACACAGCTCTTTGAAGACTATATCTTAAAGCCTTATTTTGACATTACAAAAGAAGAACTTCTGAAGAATGATACATCAGGTTTGCACTACTGGTTTTTAAATGCAAATCCTAAAATATGGAGTATGTCCAGTATGCCAATTGGTGAGGTTCAGGACTATACCCTTTATAACGACAATGGAAATAAACGCAGGATTTTTCAGAACTTCTTAGATGCTAAGGCTGGTGATATGGTAATTGGTTATGAATCGACACCAGTAAAGCAGATCGTTGCAATTCTGCGCGTTAGTGCGGAGCAAGATGGGCAAAAAATCTATTTTGAAAAAGTAGAAGGCCTTTCCTTTCCTATTGATTTTTCGACGTTGAAAGAATGCTCAGAGCTTGAGAAGATGGAATATTTCTCTATGACACAGGGCAGCTTGTTTAAGCTTACACGCGGAGAATATGATTTTATCATAGACATGATCCGAGAGGAAAATCCGGCTCCGTCAGGGAAAGGCAATACCGAATATACGAAAACAGATTTTTTAAGAGAAGTCTATATGACAGAAGCCAAATACGATAGGCTTGCAGCGGTTCTGAAAAAGAAAAAGAACATTATTCTGCAAGGAGCACCAGGAGTTGGAAAGACATTTGCAGCTAAAAGATTAGCCTACTCTGTGATGGGTGAAAAAGATGATGACCGTATCGAATTTGTTCAGTTCCATCAGAATTATTCTTATGAAGATTTCATGATGGGCTATAAGCCTGTGGAAAATGGATTTGAACTAAAATATGGTATTTTCTATCGTTTTTGCCAAAAGGCTGCAAACCATCCAGATAAAGACTATTTCTTCATCATAGATGAAATCAACCGTGGAAACATGAGCAAGATTTTTGGAGAACTGCTGATGCTGATAGAGGCAGATTATCGAGATAAAAAAGCAACGCTTGCATATAATGGCCTGAGCTTTTCGGTTCCTAAGAGATTACATATTATCGGAATGATGAATACCGCAGACCGAAGTCTGGCAATGATTGATTATGCATTAAGACGTAGATTCAGCTTTTTCGATATGGAACCAGGCTTTGATTCGGAGGGATTTATCAATTATCAGAATAGCTTTGCAAATGAAACATTCAACACTCTCATTGAGCGTATTAAGGAACTCAACAAAGAAATAGCTCAGGATAAGTCTCTGGGTAAAGGCTTCTGCATAGGGCATAGCTATTTCTGTAATGCGGATGACCGCACAGAAGAATGGATGAAGGACGTTGTTGATTTTGATATTTTGCCGATGCTCAGTGAATACTGGTTTGACGAAAGTTCAAAGTTACAGCGGTGGGAGAATATCTTGCACGGTGTATTTCAATGACGAAAGATAAGAGCATATTCATCAAAAATATATATTATATGCTGTCCTATGCTTTTCAAACATTGAATCAGGAAAACTATGATGATGTAGCAGCTGAATCGTTTGATGAGATGTATGATCTATTGGCTGCGATTCTCGCGAAGGGAATTGGAATTCAGCTGAAACAAGGTCTCTACCGGGAGTACATAAACCGTCAGGAGGAGCTTCCGGTAATGCGAGGAAAGATTAACCTGCCGGGAACAATTAAGAATCGACTGGTACGTAAGCAGTTACTGACATGTGATTATGATGAGTTGTCTGAGAATAATCTTCTTAATCAAATAATCAAGACGGCGGTTATGTTGTTACTGCGAAATGCAAAGGTTAAGGCGGAGTACAAAGATGATTTGAAAAAGAAGATGTTATTTTTTTCTGACGTTGATAAGCTTGAGCCAACCTCCATACGATGGTCATCCATCAGATTTCAGCGAAATAATCAGACCTATCGGATGCTTATAAGTATTTGTCAGCTGATAATTGAGGGTATGCTTATCACAACAGATGCTGGAGAGTATAGGCTTGCATCCTTTGTGGATGAGCAACGTATGTGTAGGCTGTACGAGAAATTTATTCTTGAATATTACAGTAAGCATTTTCCTGAGCTGTCAGTCAGTGCTTCTCAGATACCTTGGTCTGTGGACGATGGAATCAGAACGATGTTGCCGGTAATGCAGAGTGATATTCATCTGCAAAAAGGTAATACCGTACTGATTATTGATGCGAAATATTATAGTCACACAACTCAAACGCAGTATGACAAACACACGCTCCATTCGAACAATATGTACCAAATATTCACGTATGTGAAGAATCGCGATTATGAATTTGGAGATGAAGATCACAAGGTTTCCGGAATGCTGCTGTATGCGAAAACGGATGAGGAAATTCAACCGGATAATGTGTATCAAATGCATGGTAACCAGATTACGGTCAGGACATTAGATTTGAATAAGCCTTTTTCGGATATTGCTAAGCAACTGAATACCATTGCAGAAACACACTTTGATTTACCGGAGAGGAGCAAGGTATAGAAGCGAATTTAATGCTGATAAAACCAAACTGTTAAGACCATCCTTATATACCTATTTTAGTAACGATGAGAGTATCAGTTTTTGTTATTATTCCGATGAAACAATATTAAAAAATTTTTCATCACGATAGTAATTGATAGTCTAATTCGGATTGTAGGAGACCAGCTTAAAATGAAAAGTATTAATAAAACAAAAAATGATTCAATAAGTGAACAAGCATCTGCTACGAAAGAAGAAATGATAGAATTTGCATCCAAATATAAAAATATTGAAGCGTTTAAGGATTCTGATGATGAAACAACGTATTGGTTTATTATGCTGTTTATCCTATTGATGTATATTGATTACAATACACAAAAGTTATGGGAAAGTTTTGCAGAAGAAGTAAAGACAAAAAACAGATTTTTTCCAGAAAGTAAATTGCTAAAAAAGATATCTGATATCGCAGAAAAAGCAACGTGTACTATATCAAAAGGTGATATTTTGTATCGTGCACGAGATTATACCGAACAAGATTTCTTTAAAAATGATATGGTAATAGCTCTTTCTGAGATAATGAAGGATGAGTTTTCTAATTTAGAATTTGATGCTACTGACATTTTTAATGAATCAGCAATGAATATTGCGTCCATTTGCCTATTTGGTGATGAGGAAAAGAGGAGAAGAATTACAGAAAAAATAGAGAATCTGTTGAATAATAAAAAGGACTTCTATGGTTTTGATAAAAGTAATTCTGATGCTCCGCCGAATGCTTATGCAAAAGAGGGGAGAGCTAATCCAAAAGGAATAAGCTATTTATATATTGCAAAAGATATTAAAACGGCAATCTTGGAAATGCGGCCACAGATGCAGAAAATGTATAACATAGCCACTATAGAAATCATCAGAGATGCTAAGATATTTGATTTTACATATTCGCCCGAAAAAATAAAGGAGGATGAGTATTCTATAGTTGCGGACTTACATAGAATTTCTGAAGAGTTTTCTAAGCCTAATTTTGGAGATCAAATAGAGTATGCACCGACACAATTTCTCTGTGAATATATTAAAAGACTTGGTTTTGATGGAATTAAGTTTAAAAGTGCAGTATCAGCAACTGGTACAAATGTGTTGCTTTTTGATGTTGATGCGAAAACAAGAGTTTATGATATTACAGGTTCAAAAGTGTATACTGTTAATACACTAGATATAGATATTAGCCAAGTTATGCCAATGGAAAATGAAGATAAGGAGCAATCACAAATGTTATTTATATGTTACCCCAAATGTTCAACCTGTCAAAAGGCTAAAAAATGGCTGGATGAGCATAATATAAAATATACTGAGCGCCATATTGTAGAGGTGAATCCTACTTATGACGAATTAAAGGAATGGTATGGGAAGAGTGGACTGACCCTTAAGAAGTTCTTTAATACTAGCGGGCTTCTTTATAAAGAAATGCAGCTTAAGGACAAGCTGCCTACAATGAGTGAAGAGGAACAGATTCAGTTACTTGCTACAAATGGAATGTTGGTAAAGCGTCCACTTGTTGTAAATGGAGATACTGTGCTTGTTGGCTTCAAGGAAGCAGAATGGGCTGAAAAATTGAATTGATAATTTTTGAGAATTCGTTTATGTATATGGAGGAAAGGAGCTGAGAATCTCATATGTCAGATTTGTTTGATTTATCGAACTTTGATAAATACAAAGAAGATAACTGCCGAGAAGTGAAAAAGGCAGAAGGTGGATTGCCTATAGCATTATGGGAGTCGTATTCCTCATTTGCCAATTCTAATGGTGGTGTTATTATTCTTGGCGTTGGAGAGCGGCAGGATGGAACTTGGTATACTACTGGACTTAAGAATGCGGATAAACTTAAGAGAAACTTTTGGAACACAATTCATGATACTAAGAAGGTAAGCATTAATTTGCTATCGGATAAAAATGTGGAGTCCTACGAGGTTAATGGTGATACCATTCTGGTTATTTATGTACCAAGAGCTAAACGTGAGCAGAAGCCTGTTTATATTAATAACGATTTATTTGGTGGCTGCTATCGTAGAGATTGGGAAGGCGACTATCATTGCTCAAAGGCAGAAATTAAAGGTATGCTCCGTGATGCTGCGGATGAGACAGAGGATATGAAGATTGTAGAACAGTTTGATATTTCTGCAATTGATACAGAGTCCTTGAAGGGATTCAGAAATCATCATAAGAGCTATCGTCCAGAGCACGTATTTAATAATTTACCAGATGATGAGTATTTAGAGAGAATAGGTGCAGCAGGATTTGGCGAGGATGGTAAATTACATCCTACTACAGCTGGGTTGCTTATGTTCGGTGAAGAATATCATATCGTAAGAGAATTTCCAGAGTATTTCCTAGATTATAGAGAGATGCTTGACCCAACAATACGTTGGACAGATCGCTTGCAGTCTAGCTCCGGTGATTGGAGCGGTAATGTATTTGATTTCTTCTTTAGAGTAAATAGCAAAATTGCAAAGGATATTAAGAAGCCTTTTAAGCTTGAAGGTATTACGAGGGTGGATGATACTCCAGTTCATAAGGCAGTTCGAGAGGCTTTAGTTAATTGTTTGGTTAATACAGATTATTTCTTGCCTTGCGGTGTAGTGATTAAGAAGGAAGATGACAAGTTGGTTATCGAGAATCCTGGTAGCATTCGCACTGGTAAAAAGCAGATGCTTCGTGGTGGTATTTCAGATCCTAGAAATAAAACACTAATGAAGATGTTTAATATGATTGGTATTGGTGAAAGAGCTGGCAGTGGTATTCCAGATATTTATCAAGTTTGGGAGAATGAAGGTTGGCCAATGCCTGTGGTGGAAGAAAGTTATAATCCTGACAGGACTCGTTTATCGCTTGAATTTGCGAAAAAACAAACGATAAAAACAAGCGAAGAGGAAAAGGAGCCAAAAAGGAGCCAAAAAGGAGCCGAAAAGGAGCCAATAAAAGGAGCTGAAAGAAAAAAGGAAATTTTGAAGCTGATAAAGGTAAACTCAACCATTACACAAGTTGAAATTATGAAAGAATTAGATTTGACTAGAAAGCAAGTGCAAAAGGATATGAAAGAGTTACAAGAGATGCACATAATTGCAAGAGAAGGCACAAACAGAAGAGGACGCTGGATTATCGTCAAAGAGAATAAATAGAATTTAAGTTTATTAGGGGGATAGTTTATATGCTTAATCTTTCGGAAGAACAACAAAAAGCACTGATGGAAACAGTAAATAAGCATATTCAGGAAGAAGCAAAAAAGAGCCTAGATGCATTTGATAAAACCCTTGATAGAAAAGTCAGTTTGGTGTAAATAGTATAAAAACATTGGATTCCGTACAAAAAAGTTCCAAAATCAGGAATTTCTGTACGGAATTTCTTTTATTTGCGTACTTGGCGAAAATAAAGCATTTTTATAATACAAAATTACCTGCTTTTGTATTTTTTTGCCGATATTGGCGTTTTAAATACAAGAAAATTCGTAGGAATCTGCAAGGCACTTTTACATTAGCTTTTTACAGTCGTTGACAGTCACTGTCTTTTACCATAAAATGAACAGTAAGAATGTATGAAAAAGGAAGAGAAAAATGGGAAAATCTGAGAAACAGATGGATAAAGAGCATGAGCGCAACCAGCGGATCATCGATACGGCGTTCCGGCTTTTTGTGGAAAAGAAAATAGAAGCGGTCAGTATGGATGAGGTCGCAAAAGAAGCCGGTGTGGGACGTGCCACATTGTTCCGCTGTTACAACAATAAGACGGAGTTGGCTATTGCGGTCTGCGCATCGAAATGGAAGGCTTATCTGGACAAGCTGGATGAGGCAAGACCAATCTCTTCGATACACGATATTCCGGCCATTGGAAGATTTATTTTTACGCTGGACAGTTATATCGGCATGTATCAGAACCATAAGGATCTGCTGCAGTATAATGACAACTTCAACAATTATATAACACACCAGACGGTGCGGCAGGAGGAACTGGCGAATTTCCACGCATCCCTGAATTCCGTCAACACAAGACTTCATATGATGTATGCGAAGGCAAAAGAGGACAAGACCTTCCGCACGGATATTCCGGAGGAACAGTTCATGCGTGTGACGGTGCATACCATGATGGCAGCGTGTACCCATTACGCAGGTGGTTTTATCTGGGGAGCAACGGACAACAAGGATTATACAGGTGATCTGCTGATTTTAAAAGAAATGATCCTGAATTATGCCCGGAATGACGCCAATCTCTAATTTTCAGGTATACTGATCCCGACAGCCGGTGGAACAGATGACTGATTGACATTGCAATTTCAGAAAATCTGTGATATAGTAGCCACAATTGAATATGGAGTATTCAGGTGCCGGAGCAGCCACGTAAGTAGCTGGCTCCGGTGAAAAGGGAAGCAGGTGTAAGTCCTGCACGAACTCGTCACCGTAATTAGGGAGCTGAAGCCGATAGATCACTGGGAGACCGGGAAGATGGCGGATGCAATGATCTTCAAGCCGGGAGACCTGCCTGAATGCTGTACAGAAACATTTGTTTCAAAGCCACGAGTAACTGGTTGTACGTGTGGAATGCAGAAGCGACAGAAGCTTTTTGCATTCGTTTCTTATGTGTACAAACCCTTTACCTGATACAGGAAAGGGTTTTTGTTTTTGTTGCGAAAAACATGTTTCTGACTTACATATTTAAGAATACCGGGGTACCCCCGAAATGAAAAGAGACAGAAAAACTGTCAGAGGAGGAAATATGAAAAGAAGAATCGTAGCAGTAGTACTGGCAACCGTACTGGGCGCTGTATGCATCACCGGATGCGGCAATACCCAGGAGACCGTAGAGAGCACTGCACAGGTAAGCACTGAGGCTCAGACCACCCAGGCAGCGGAAACAGCAGCTACCGAAAGCGCCGAAGATGCAGATCAGGCAGCAGCCGATGAAGTAGCAGCAATGATCGATGCCATCTATGTGCAGGAGAGAACTGAGAATACCGATAAGCAGTGTGCAGATGCCAAGGCAGCATGGGATGCACTGACCGACGCACAGAAGGAACTGGTAGAGGGAGAAAATGCAGATCCCGATTATTTCGGCAGAGATACCGGAGATGCTTCCAAGGATGATCCCCGTAATCAGGATGAGATCGGTGAGAACGAGATTCTGGTAGTAAGCTTCGGCACTTCCTTTAACGACAGCCGTGTGGCTGATATCAAGGGTATCGAGGATGCGATCGCAGCAGCCAATCCCGACTGGTCTGTAAGAAGAGCATTTACCGCACAGATCATCATCAACCATATACAGGCAAGAGATGATGAGCATATCGACAACATGGATCAGGCACTGGACCGCGCTGTGGCAAACGGTGTTAAGAACCTGGTAGTACAGCCTACCCATCTGATGCACGGGGCAGAGTATGACGAGCTGATGCAGGCAGTAGAAGCCTACAAGGATCAGTTCGCATCCGTAAAAGTCGCTGAGCCCCTGTTAGGTGAAGTGGGAGACGATGCAACCGTTGTCAATGCAGATAAGAAAGCAGTAGCGGAAGATCTGACTGCAGAAGCAGTGAAGACCGCTGGGTATGACAGCCTGGATGCTGCAAAGGAAGATGGCGTGGCATTCGTATTCATGGGTCACGGAACGTCCCACACCGCAAAGGTGTCTTACAGCCAGATGCAGACCCAGATGAACGACCTCGGTTATGCTAACGTATTCATCGGAACTGTAGAAGGTGAGCCGGAAGATACAGAGTGTCAGGCAGTCATTGAGAAAATCAAAGAGGCCGGATATAAGAAAGTAATCCTTCGTCCACTGATGGTTGTTGCAGGAGATCATGCGAACAATGATATGGCAGGAGACGATGATGATTCATGGAAGAGCCAGTTTGAAGCGTCAAAAGCATTTGACAGTGTAGAGTCACAGATTGCAGGTCTTGGAGAGGTTGATGCAATTCAGCAGATTTATGTAGCACATACAAAAGCTGCAATTGAAGCTAAATAGTTGACAGGTCAGATTTTCAGAGTACAATTATAAAGAAAAATAATTAGAAAAGAGAGAATGGACATGTTAAAAAAGAAATTATTAGTTTTATTACTTTCCGCCAGTATGGCAATGACAATGCTTGCCGGATGCGGAAGTAATACGGATAAGAAAGATGACACAAAAACAGAAGCTTCCAAAGATGATGCGTCAGAAGCAAAGACTGACAGCAAAGATGCGAAGGAGCCTGAGCTGGAAGATGGAACTTATAAGGTAGATTTTAATACAGACAGCGGTATGTTCCACGAGAATCCGGACTATAATGACGGAAAAGCAACGCTGACTGTTAAAGATGGTAAGATGACAGTACATATTACATTGAATTCTAAAAATATCGTACAGTTATTCTTAGGCTCAGCAGAAGATGCACAGAAAGACGGGGCAGATCTGATTGATCCGTCAGAGACAACAGAGATTACTTATTCT
>ENA-OPCM01001032-OPCM01001032.1-human-gut-metagenome-genome-assembly--contig:-NODE-1032-length-19304-cov-2.832822_pt1 | contig 19304 bp, 17 predicted proteins | sample MGYA00241252_ERZ501484 | MGnify/ENA primary metagenome ERZ501484 (study PRJEB25962, sample SAMEA2042583) | human gut metagenome | biome: human gut; feature: human-associated habitat; material: faeces...
GCTGGTTATGCGGGAGGAATTGTTTCGGCTGCTATCGATGGGGAACGTTGTGCCAAAGCTCTGGCTATGCAAATTAAACAATCGTCGTCTTTCGATCGTTCTGTTTAAAACGAATATATGAGGCTGATTTATCTTTTTCATAGCGGGTTTTTGATCGAAGCCGAGGATTTTTCAATCATATTCGATTATTATCGAGGAGGTGAAAATATCATAGAGAAGGCTTTGCGTAGGCGGCAGCCTATGTATGTTTTGGTATCCCACGAACATCGCGACCATTATAATCCCGAAATACTGACTTGGAAAAATTTGAAAAACAATATACATTATATTTTCCCTTGCGAAATGTCCTCGTTGGACGAGCTTTCGGGGTTGCCGAATATCGTGTATCTCGATCGGGGAGAAAGTTATGAAGATGACCGATTACGGGTGAATGCATTCGGCTCCACCGATATGGGGGTGTCCTATTTGGTAACAGCCGAGGGTAAAACAATTTTTCATGCTGGGGATTTAAACAATTGGCATTGGCGTGACGAATCTACCGAAGAAGAGGTGCGGGAAGCTGAAACTGCTTATTTATCGGAATTGTATTATATGAAGCGGACTATTAAGTCTATCGATGTGGCGATGTTTCCGGTCGATGCCCGATTGGGAAAGGATTATATGAGAGGTGCAGAGCAGTTTGTCGGGGAATTTAATGTAGGTATGTTTGTCCCTATGCACTTTTATCCGGTAGTGCGTAAAGCCGAATCCTTTGCTCCGATAGCGAAGCGATACGGTACAGAATTTGTTTTATTAAGTAGTACGGGAGATTCAGTAATTATATAATAAATGCTTATAAATCATGGAAGTAAAAGCAAAATTTGACCATTTTAATGTGAATGTGACAGATTTAAATCGCAGTATAGAATTTTATTCGAAGGCATTAGGTTTTACCGAAGCTCGTAGAAAAGAGGCTGCCGATGGTTCTTTTGTATTGGTGTATCTTACAGATGGAGTTTCTCCGTTTTTGTTGGAACTCACTTGGCTGAGAGACCATAAAGATGCATACGAGTTAGGCGAAAACGAAAGTCACTTGTGTGTGCGGGTATCGGGCGATTATAATAAAGTGAGAGCCTATCATAAAGAAATGGGATGCGTATGCTTTGAGAATGAAGTTATGGGACTCTATTTTATTCACGATCCGGACGACTATTGGATTGAGATACTTCCAGCCAAAGAGGGTATTGCTTTATAAATAGTGAAAAGCTGCATTTCTTGACGTAAGGATGCAGCTTTTTTTTAATTGAGTTGATAGAATGGCAAAAAGATTTTACCTTTGTAACATTCCATTACATAAGATGGTATGGAAATTTGTTCGATTGGATAAATAGCTTAGATGAATCGGGTAATTGATTTTCATTGAAGTTAGTTTGTCAAGACCATGAATTTACATAAGAGTTTGGTATGATCACATTTTGCATTGCTTTGTTGCTGTTAGTTGCCGGATACTTCGTTTACGGTGCTTTGGTTGAAAAAGTTTTTGGGGTTAATCCGGGGAGGCAGACACCTGCCTATACCTCGACAGACGGTATCGATTATATTCCTATGCCGACATGGAAAGTTTTTCTCATACAATTTTTGAATATAGCTGGGTTGGGGCCTATTTTCGGAGCCATTATGGGTATCCTTTACGGGCCTTCGGCCTATTTGTGGATTGTGTTCGGGACTATATTCGGTGGAGCTGTGCATGATTATCTGTCGGGTATGCTTTCGAATGGAGCTAGCTTGCCCGAGTTAGTCGGCGATGAACTGGGGTCGGGAGTTAAGCAAGTCATGCGGATTTTTTCTCTGCTTTTAATGATATTGGTAGGGGCTGTGTTTGTAGTAAATCCGGCTAATCTACTCGATTTACTTACGGGGGAAAATACGACCACGACCATGTGGATTGCTATTATATTCGGGTATTATATATTGGCCACGTTGCTTCCTATCGATAAACTGATAGGGCGGCTTTATCCTTTATTTGGATTTGCTTTGCTGTTTATGGCGATCGGGATTATGATATCTTTGTTTTTGCGTCCAGACAGTTTACCGGAATTTCACGAAGCGATAGGTTATACACGACCGGACTCTGATGTAAATCCCATATTTCCTATGATGTTTATTTCGATAGCTTGTGGAGCTATTTCTGGTTTTCATGCTACACAATCTCCGATGATGGCTCGTTGTCTGAAAAATGAAAAAATGGGACGCCGGGTATTCTATGGGGCAATGGTTGTCGAGGGTATCGTCGCTTTAATTTGGGCGGCTGCGGCGATTGCCTTTTTCAATGGGTCATTCGATGCACTTTCCGAGTTCTTGAAAGGGAAAACTCCGGCTATTTTAGTCAATGATATATCGGTGGGCTGGTTAGGAACTTTCGGTGGAATTTTGGCTATGCTCGGTGTCATTGCGGCTCCTATAACCTCGGGTGATACTGCGCTCCGGTCGGCGCGTTTGATTGCTGCCGATTTTTTGCATATTCCTCAAAAGAAAATCCGAAATAGACTATTGGTTTCTATTCCGATTTTTATTCTTGCATGGCTCGTGATGATGATCGATTTCGAAGTGCTTTGGCGCTATTTTGCATGGTGTAATCAAACTTTGGCTGTGTTTACATTGTGGGCATTGACTGTTTGGTTGGCTAAGGAACATAAATGTTATTGGCTTACTTTGATTCCGGCGCTGTTTATGACGATGGTGACGGTTACTTACATATTTTTTGCTCAGGAAGGGTTTCGATTGTCCTATTCAGTTTCGCTAGGCATAGCCGTCTTCGTTACGTTGTTATTGTCATTTTTGTTTATCCGGTTTCTCCGTACTCTATCGAAGAGGGGGGCTATAAAGAAATAATCGATTAGTGTCGTTATGAATAATTTGACTAACTATCATTCTCATTGCGATTTTTGTGATGGGCATGCCCCTATGGAACTTTTTGTACGGGAGGCTGTGAAAGAAGGGTTTTCTTCATACGGTATTTCCTCTCATGCTCCATTTCCTGTACAGAATGGTTGTAATATGCAAAAAGAGAAAATGACGGCCTATTTGGAAGAATTTCGTCGTTTGAAGCGACTGTATTCCTCCGAGATAGATTTATATATAGGTCTTGAAATAGATTTCTTAGACGATTCGTTCAATCCTTCTATCGACTATTTTCAATCCCTTCCTCTCGATTATCGTATCGGGTCTGTACACTATATCGTTGCGCCCGACGGTACGCCTGTCGATACAGATGGATCACCGGAACGATTTCGGAGCTATGTGGATACGTATTTCGATGGAGATGTTAAAGAGGTAGTTCACCGATTTTATCGTAATTCTTTTCGTATGATCGAGCTGGGGGGCTTCGACTTTTTGGGTCATTTGGATAAGATAGGGTTGAATGCATCTCTTTATTGTCCGGGATTGGACCATAAGTCATGGTATAAAAAATGGGTGACAGACTATCTTGAAGAAGTCGCTTCTCGAAATTTATTGGTCGAAGTCAATACGAAGGCTTGGGAGACTCGTGGACGTTTTTATCCGAATTATGATTATTTCGAGTTGATGAATGATTTGGGAATTCGGGTAATCGTTAATTCGGATGCCCATTATCCCGAGAAAATAAATGCCGGTCGGATAGAGGCTTTGCGCGCTTTGGCACAAGCCGGGTACACCAATGTCTGGCAATTTTGTAAAGGTAATTGGGTCGACGTTCCTATTGAGGATTAAATCCCGTTCGCTCCCTTTCTGTAATAATGTAATTGTTTCTTTCTTAGTTACAGCTTTTTTTGTATCTTCGTGCCGATTTTTACGCAAAGATTATTTAAGAAATATATGGGCAAGAAATTCACCGAATATTCTCGTTTCGACCTCTCGGAAATCAATAAGGAGGTTTTGAATCAATGGGATAAGCAAGATCTTTTTCACCAAAGTTTGGAAACGCGCGAAGGGTGTCCTTCATTCGTATTTTACGAAGGTCCGCCTTCGGCCAATGGTATGCCGGGCATTCACCATGTGATGGCTCGTTCCATTAAAGATATATTCTGCCGGTACAAAACCATGAAGGGATTTCATGTGAAGCGTAAAGCCGGGTGGGATACCCACGGATTGCCCGTTGAACTTGGGGTTGAAAAGGCTTTGGGTATCACCAAAGAAGACATCGGTAAAACCATTTCTGTGGCCGATTATAATGCGACTTGTCGTAAAGACGTAATGAAATTTACCCGCGAATGGGAAGACTTGACACACCGTATGGGGTATTGGGTAGATATGAAGAACCCCTATATCACGTATGACAATCGTTATATCGAGACTTTGTGGTGGCTGCTCAAACAGTTGTATAATAAAAATTATCTTTATAAAGGATATACTATTCAACCTTATTCTCCGGCAGCAGGTACGGGATTGAGTTCACATGAGTTGAACCAACCCGGTTGTTATCGCGATGTTAAGGACACGACTTGTATAGCGCAATTCAAGGTTAAGAATCCGCGTACGGAAATGACCGCTTTCGGAGAACCCTATTTCTTGGCATGGACCACTACTCCGTGGACGTTGCCTTCCAATACGGCGCTTTGCGTAGGCCCGAATATTACTTATCTGGCTGTACAGACTTATAATCCTTACACGGGTATCCCGATGACTGCTGTTATAGCGAAAGATTTATTGTCTGCTTATTTCAATCCGAAAGCTGCGGAGCTTTCTTTGTCTGATTACAAACCGGGTGACAAGCTGGTTCCTTTCAGCGTAGTAGGTGAGTGGAAGGGTTCCGAGTTGGCCGGTATGAAATATGAGCAATTGATCCCATGGGTAAATCTGGGTGAAGGTGCATTCCGTGTGATCACGGGTGATTTCGTTACGACAGAGGATGGTACGGGTATCGTACATATCGCACCGACGTTTGGTGCGGACGATAACCGTGTGGCGAAAACATTCGGGGTTCCTCCTTTGATGATGCAGGATAAGGATGGAAATATGCGCCCTATGGTGGATATGACCGGTAAGTTCTATAAGCTGGAAGACTTGGCTCCGGAGTTTGTACAAAATTGTATGAACGCCTCTGATTATGATCCATGGCAAGGAAAATTCGTGAAGAACGCTTACGATGATACGAAGACGGATAAAGATGAGACGTTAGATATAGAGATCTGCATGATGCTGAAGGCCCAGAACCGGGTGTTCAAGATCGAGAAGCATGTCCACAATTACCCGCATTGCTGGCGTACCGATAAACCGGTATTGTATTATCCGTTGGATAGCTGGTTTATCCGCAGTACCGCCTGCAAGGAGCGTATGATAGAGTTGAACAAGACCATCAACTGGAAACCGGAAAGTACCGGTACGGGACGCTTCGGCAAGTGGCTGGAGAACTTGAACGACTGGAACCTGAGCCGTTCGCGCTACTGGGGTACTCCGTTGCCTATCTGGCGCACGGAAGACGGTGACGAGGAAAAATGTATCGAATCCGTAGAGGAACTTTACAACGAGATAGAGAAATCCGTTGCCGCCGGACTGATGGCATCCAATCCTTATAAGGACAAAGGTTTCCAGCCGGGCGTGTACACGCAGGAAAACTACGACAAGATAGACCTTCACCGTCCTTATGTAGATGATATTGTCCTTGTTTCCAAAGCCGGCAAACCCATGAAGCGCGAATCGGATTTGATTGACGTATGGTTCGACTCCGGCTCCATGCCGTATGCGCAGATACACTATCCGTTCGAGAACAAGGAACTGTTGGACAGCCACCAGGTATATCCCGCCGATTTCATCGCAGAAGGTGTGGACCAGACACGCGGCTGGTTCTTTACCCTGCATGCCATCGCCACAATGGTGTTCGACAGCATATCCTATAAAGCCGTCATATCGAATGGTCTGGTACTCGACAAGAACGGCAACAAGATGTCCAAGCGTTTGGGCAATGCCGTAGACCCGTTCTCTACCATCGAGAAATACGGTTCCGACCCCTTGCGCTGGTACATGATTACCAATTCTTCTCCGTGGGACAACCTGAAGTTCGACGTAGACGGAGTGGAAGAGGTGCGCCGCAAATTCTTCGGAACCCTGTATAATACGTATTCTTTCTTCGCCCTCTATGCCAACGTGGACGGATTTGAATACAAGGAAGCCGATGTGCCCATGGCGGAACGTCCGGAAATAGACCGCTGGATTATCTCCGTACTGAACACATTGGTGAAGGATGTGGATAACTGCTACAACGAATACGAGCCTACCAAAGCCGGACGACTGATTTCGGACTTCGTGAACGACAATCTCTCCAACTGGTACGTCCGCCTGAACCGCAAACGTTTCTGGGGCGGCGGCATGACGCAGGATAAGCTGTCCGCGTTCCAAACGCTCTATACGTGTCTGGAAACCGTAGCCAAACTGATGGCGCCTATTGCTCCGTTCTATGCCGATATGCTCTATTCGGACCTGACGGCAGCTACCGGACGCGACAACGTTGTCTCCGTTCATCTGGCAAAATTCCCCGAATGCAAGGAAGAGATGATAGACAAGGAGCTGGAAGCACGCATGCAAATGGCACAGGACGTTACTTCTATGGTATTGGCGCTGCGCCGTAAGGTGAACATCAAAGTCCGCCAACCGCTACAGTGCATCATGGTTCCGGTAGTGGACGAAGAGCAACGCGCCCACATCGAAGCCGTAAAAACACTTATCATGAACGAGGTGAACGTAAAGGAAATCAAGTTTGTGGACGGTGCAGCCGGTGTGCTTGTGAAGAAAGTGAAGTGCGACTTCAAGAAGCTGGGCCCGAAATTCGGCAAGCAGATGAAAGCCGTTGCCGCAGCCGTTGCCGGAATGCCGCAGGAAGCCATTGCCGAGCTGGAAAAGAACGGTTCCTATACGCTGAATCTGGACGGTGCGGAAGCCGTAATCGAGACATCCGACGTGGAAATCTTCAGTGAAGACATTCCGGGATGGCTGGTGGCCAATGAAGGCAAGCTGACTGTAGCTTTGGAAGTTACCATCACCGAAGAGCTTCGCCGCGAGGGCATTGCCCGCGAATTGGTGAACCGTATCCAGAATATCCGCAAGTCGAGCGGCTTTGAGATAACGGACAAAATAAAGATTACATTATCAAAAAATCCGCAAACGGATGATGCGGTAAATGAATATAAAGACTATATTTGTAACCAGGTTTTAGGAACATCACTGACGCTGACGGACAATGTGGAAGGCGGAACGGAACTCGAATTCGACGATTTCAGACTGTATGTAAGCGTTGTGAAAGAATGAATTATTAATACTAACGATTAAACACGTAAAGTTATGGCAGAAAAGACAAGATACTCGGATGCGGAATTGGAAGAATTCCGCGCCATTATTCTGGAAAAGTTGGAGTTGGCGCAACGCGACTATGAGTTGCTGAAAGCCAGCCTGACAGGTGCGGACGGTAATGACACCGACGACACATCTCCAACGTACAAAGTGCTGGAAGAAGGGGCAAACACCTTGTCCAAGGAAGAAACGACCCGTCTGGCACAACGCCAGTTGAAGTTTATCCAAGGATTGCAGGCCGCTTTGGTACGCATCGAGAACAAAACGTATGGTATCTGTCGCGAAACAGGCAAGCTGATTCCTGCCGAACGTCTGCGTGCAGTGCCTCATGCTACATTGAGCATCGAAGCTAAAAACAACGGCAAGAAATAAGGATGAAGAATTTTTTCACGAAAGGGCGGATAGCCTTACTCGTTATTTTCTCGGTATTGATTATCGATCAGGTAATCAAGGTGATTGTAAAGACGCACATGTATTGGCATGAGAGCATACGCATCACCGATTGGTTTTACATTTATTTTACCGAAAACAACGGTATGGCTTTTGGTTTGGAGATATTCGGGAAATTGTTCCTTACTTCATTTCGAATCGTTGCGGTAGGAGTGATAGGCTGGTTCCTGTACAAGTTCATAAAGCATGGAATGAAAACAGGGTTTATTGTCTGTGTCTCGCTCATCCTGACGGGTGCGCTGGGCAATATCATCGACAGCGTATTCTACGGAGTGCTGTTTAATGAAAGCACCTATTCGCAACTGGCAACCTTTATGCCCGAAGGCGGCGGATACGCTCCGCTGCTCTACGGTAAAGTGGTCGATATGTTCTATTTCCCTATTATCGAAACAAACTGGCCTGCGTGGATGCCGTTCATAGGTGGAGACCATTTCATCTTCTTCAGCCCGATTTTCAACTTTGCCGATGCGGCAATCAGTTGCGGTATCATAGCGCTGTTGCTCTTCTACAGTAAGTATTTGAATGATTCCTATCATGTTATAAAGAAATCATGAAAAGGAAAAGACGGATTCAATGGTATTATAGCGTAATCTTTCTGGCGTTCGGTCTGACGGCATGTCAGGTTAAAAGACCTGATACGGTTATATCGGACGCCAAAATGGAAAACGTACTTTATGACTTCCACATTGCAAAGGCAATGGGAGAGGAGGTTCCTTACAGCGAAAGTTATAAGCGTGTGCTGTACATTGAATCGGTTTACAGGAAACACGGCATTACCCAGGCCGACTTCGATACTTCCATGGTGTGGTATGCCCGCCATCCGGATGCCCTTACAAAAGTCTACGAAAAAGTAAACCAGCGGTTGAAAGCCGAGAGGGACGGTATCAATCATTTAATAGCCTTGCGCGACAACAAGCCCAAAGAATCTTCTCCGGGCGACAGTATAGACGTATGGAGAGGCCGGCATATCTGTTATCTTACCGGAACTCCGATGGATAACAAACTGACTTTCACACTTCCTTCGGACACCAATTTCAAGGACAGAGATACGCTGCGTTGGACAGTCCGTTTCCGTTTCCTGAACGGAACACCCGACAGTCTGCACGCACCTTTAATGGCAATGCAGGTTCTTTATGCCAAAGATACGCTGAACGATATGCTCAAGGTAAAGCAATCGGGCACGGAGACTATTTCTTTATTTGCCGACACATTGGGAGAAATAAAAGAAATACGAGGCTTTATCTATTATCCTGCACAGCAATCCACACGGGATGTGTTGGCAGACCGCATCAGCCTGATGCGCTACCACGCAAAGGATACCTTGTTCAAGGCCCCGGCAGATAGCCTTGAGGCAGGCGACAAAGAACTGAAGAAAGAACCCGTTCCGGGCAAACCGGCAGAACTGAAGCGGCAGAGTGAAGAGAAAGATACCGTCCGTCAACGCTCTGAAAGGCGTCCGCGTCCAAGATTGCGCCAAACCACAGAAAAACAATGAAACGTTTCGCTTCACATTTTTTATTCCTGCCCGCATACGGTTATCTCAAACAATATGCGATAGAGACGGAAGAGGGGATGGTTGTACGTTTATTTCCATTGACCGAAGAGATAGAAAATGTGGAATGGCTGCCGGGAGCAATCGTTCTTTTAACGCAAAACGAGTTGAAAGAACCTGACACAATTTTCTCCTTGACAAACGCTTCTCGGAATTTATTAATAACTCCGCCATCCTTTATTGACGGAAGTTGCGGACTAATGCCTGTCTATTTCCCTAATTTTGACACTACAACATTGCTGCCTGCCGCCGGAACTCGGCACAAACTACTGCGGTAGCAATGGCAACATTCAAAGATTCGGAAGTTTCGCGTTCTGCCGGATAATTGGGAATGTACAGTTTCCGGTTGATGAGCCGTTTCACTTCATCTCCTATGCCGTTGCCCTCATTCCCCATTACTATCAGTCCGTACGCCGAAAGCGGTTGTGTATACATGTTTTCTCCGTCCAGGAAAGTGCCGTATACCGGTATGTCTTCCAGTGAAGCAATAAGTTCGGGCAGGGAAATATAATGCAGTTTCACCCGTGCGATGCCGCCCATGGTAGCCTGTACGGTTTTAGGATTGTAGACATCCACCGTGTTGGGCGAACAGAAGATATGTTCGATTCCAAACCAGTCGGCAAGGCGGATGATTGTTCCCAAATTGCCGGGGTCCTGCACATCGTCCAATGCCAGGCAAAGGGAGCGGCTTATGACGGAAACATCCACAGATTCGTCCGGCTGTTCGAACACGGCGAGTACCTGTTGGGGAGTTTTCAGCAGGCTGGCGCGCGAAAGTTCCTCTTCGGAAACTTCGGTCACATCTTCCACAGCCAAATGCCTGTGGGCGGAAAGCCATTCGGAAGTTGCAATCAGGAAGCGGCAACGGAAGTGCCCCAGCAAATCTCCTACCAGTTTCGGGCCTTCTGCCAGGAATACTTTATCGGCTTTGCGATTCTTTTTCAATTCCAGTGAACGGATATATTTAATGCGATTCTTGCTCAGTGCCATAAGTTGTTCGGTTTTATTTGGCAAAAGTACATGATTATTTCTATATTTGCAGTATTTTATGCGCAATTAATAACTTAGTATGAAGAAAGGCTTTCGCTACGCACTATTTGCTACCGCCGTACTCTTATTCGCTTCATGTTCTGCCACGAAATATGTGCCGGAAGGTTCATATTTGTTGGACGAGGTGCGCATACAGACGGACAACAGGGAAATCAAGCCTTCAGGCCTATCGATGTATGTCCGCCAGAATCCGAATGCCAAATGGTTCAGCCTGATAAAAACACAGTTGTATGTCTATAACTGGTCGGGCAGAGACTCTGCACGTTGGATAAACCGTACTTTGCGGCGCATAGGGGACGCTCCGGTCATCTATAAGGAAGAAGAAACGAAGCGCTCCGGTGAGGAAATGAAAAAAGCCGTACAAAATATGGGCTATATGAGCGCCACCGTAGAGCCGGTTATACAAATAAAGAAGAAGAAGCTGAAGCTGACCTATAAGGTGTCCAGTGGAAAACCTTATAAGATTCGTTCTCTTAAATACGATATCAGAGACGGGAAAATCAGGGAATATATGCGGCAGGATTCGGCAGGTACTTATCTGACGGAAGGAATGTATTTCGATGTAAACCGTTTGGATGCAGAACGTCAGCGCATTACGGACAATCTTCTTCGTAACGGATATTATAAATTCAATAAGGAATATATTTCTTACACGGCAGATACGGTGAGGAATACCTACCAGGTGGATGTAACCATGCATCTGGCGCCTTTTCGGCAGCACAATGACGATAGCCCGCAAAATCATCGGCAGTACTACATCAACAAGGTAAATTTTATAACGGATTATAATGTGTTGGAATCATCTGCTTTGAGCAGCATAGAAATCAACGACTCCGTACATTACAAGGGTTTTCCCATATATTATAAGGATAAACTTTATTTGCGCCCGAAGGTGCTGACCAATAATCTGAGTATTGTGCCGGGCAGTTTGTACAACGAACCGGATGTGCAACGTACCTATTCCAATTTCGGACGTTTGCAGGCATTGAAATATACCAATATCCGTTTCTTTGAAACGCAGGTAGGCGATACAGCCAAATTGAATGCCTACGTAATGCTGACAAAGAGCAAATACCAGTCCGTATCATTTGAATTGGAAGGAACCAACTCCGCAGGAGATTTGGGAGCTGCCGCATCCGTGTCATTTCAGAACCGGAATATGTTCAAGGGTTCCGAGACTTTTATGATAAAGCTGCGGGGGGCCTACGAAGCGGTATCTGGTTTGCAAGGCGGATATAACCACGAGGACTATACGGAATTAGGGGCGGAAGCAACGATCAACTTTCCGCGGTTTCTCTTTCCGTTTCTTTCCAACGACTTCCGGAGGAAGATACGTGCTACTACGGAATTTGGCGTACAGTATAATTATCAGATACGTCCGGAGTTTTCACGCATCATTGCTTCTGCCAATTGGAGTTACAAATGGGGATTGCAACGTCAGCGTGCTCAGCATCGCATTGATTTGCTGGATATCAACTACCTGTATATGCCTTCCATTTCGCAGGAGTTCCGCGACAAATATTTGAATAACGAACAGAACTATATTTTAAAATACAACTACGACGACCGCCTGATTGTCCGCACAGGATACAGCTATACATACAATAGCGCAGGACAAGCCCTGATGAATAATGCAATCATCGGCAACTCATATTCTATTCGCTTTAATTTTGAGTCTGCCGGTAATCTTCTGTATGCTTTTGCCAGAATGACAAACATGAAGAAGAATGAAGACGGGGAGTATTCATTGCTGAGTATCCCATTCGCACAATATGTCAAAGGGGATTTCGATTTTGCCAAGAATATCGTTATAGACAACCGCAATTCCATTGCATTTCATGTGGGAGCCGGCATAGCCGTCCCTTACGGCAATGCAACGATTGTGCCTTTTGAAAAGCGTTATTTCTCAGGTGGTGCAAACAGTGTACGCGGTTGGTCGGTACGTGATTTGGGACCCGGTGTGTTTCCCGGTGACGGAAACTTCATGAATCAGTCGGGAGATGTTAAGTTGGATGCAAGTATCGAATACCGCACACGCCTTTTCTGGAAGTTCAGAGGAGCAGTTTTTGTGGATGCGGGCAACATCTGGACCTTGCGCGATTACAAAGACCAGCCGGGCGGGAAGTTTGAATTCAATAAGTTCTATAAGCAGATAGCCGTAGCCTACGGATTGGGCCTACGGTTGGATCTGGACTTCTTTGTCCTGCGCTTTGACGGTGGTATGAAAGCTGTCAATCCGGTGTATAACACTAAAAAGGAGCATTTCCCTATTATACATCCTAAATTCAGCCGCGATTTTGCATTTCATTTTGCGGTAGGATATCCATTCTGATGCCAAGCGGATATCCGTCTGAAAAAACTAAAGGCTGCGCGGTTCTTTGACGAACATTGCGCAGCCTTTCTGTTTTATCTTGTTTCAACTCTTAACGTGCAGCGTAATAGGTATTGACCATAGTTGCCTGACGTGCAGCAGATACTCCCTGCGCATCCAAAGTAACGGTCAGGTCTTCACCGTTTGGTAAAGTCATCTGTGCAGTACCGTCATTGTTAATCTGCAAAAGTTCAGTGCTGACACCTTCTGCAACTACATTCCAGGTATTCAAATCTTTATCGTAAATTAATTCCATAGATGCGGTTTCGCCTTCTTTTGTAATGGAATAACCGTTCTCAAGAGTTTCTACCAGATAGTTTCCGTTTTCGCCTTTTACTTTCTTTACCTCACCAATGCTCGCCATAGGGTTGCTTCCGCTCCAGAATTCAATAGAATTGATAACCAAAGCATCTGCCAAATAGCATATACCATATACCGGAATGATATTGAATGCCAGGTAAACAAGCTCATTGACAAATTTATTTCCAATACCTTCGTTCCAACTCAACAGCTTGCTATGCAATCCGAAAGAACCGATACATGAACTGAAAAGAAAAGCACCGCATACCATTACAGTTGCAGCCAATTTCAAATTGAACTTTTTCATAATAACTTTCTTTTATTTTACTGTATTTTATTGAGATAAAATCTCAATATTTATATATACTAGTGCAAATATAACCATTTTTATAACATAGACATTAAAAAAGCTGCAAAAAACAGTATTCTGTAAAATAAAAGAGCCTTATTTATTTCTATTTGCGAGAAAGAGATTGGGAAATCCAGCGGTCTACGGCAAATTTTCCCGGTCCTATAATATACATCAATACAAATACCACCAAATAAACAAATGCAAGTTCTTTTACCGCAAACGGATCATTGCCATGAACAATGAAGAATGCCACACACATCGTAAATATCATAGGAATCATTGCCAATCTGTATAAGAAGCCTATGATGAATGCCATTGAGCATGCCAGTTCGCCAAAGATGGCCAATCCCAGAGAAAGGGGACTGCCGATGCCGAGAGGATCGGGGAACACCGTAGAAAGTTCCTGATAGTTTGCCCATTTATCAATACCGTGATTCATCATCAGAATACCGAATACAATTCTGACTACTAATAATATAACAGATATAAAAACGCCATTCGGATTGGTAGGAAATAAAAATCGTTTTAACATAATCATTCGTTTTTTTAAGTTGATATATGTTCTTAACAAATAAGAATGAATAAATGTTTATTTCCGTCGCTTCTTTACGCCCACAATACTTTAAGGAAATAACAGACATTAAATAGGAAGAAACGGAAACAAAAAGCCCCGTAACATTGTTGTAACATGAATTATTTACAACTAACTTTGTTTCGAGGTTTTCTTATATAATAGAGAATGAACACAAAATTAAAAGGATGTCTGTTATCTTTAATCTTGTTGGTGGCTGTAACTGCTGTGCATGCACAAACACGTTTGGCAGAAGCAAATACTTCGGCAGACATGGATTCTGCCGTCATTCTTGATTCTGTTCCTGTAAAGCGGAACTTTTTCAGAAAATTTCTGAATTATTTTAACGATGCCAATAAAGAAAAGAAAAATAAGAAATTCGATTTTAGCATTATCGGCGGACCGCACTACTCCAGCGATACCAAATTAGGGTTGGGACTGGTGGCTGCGGGGCTTTATCGTTCCGACCGGAACGATACGATTCTGCCGCCTTCCAATGTTTCATTGTACGGAGATGTTTCTACGGTAGGCTTCTATCTGTTGGGAGTACGTGGAACGCATTTGTTTCCTCATGATAAGTATCGTTTGAACTACAATCTGTATTTCTATTCTTTTCCCAGTCTGTATTGGGGTGCAGGATACGACAATGGTGCCAACAGTGACAATGAGAGCGATTATGACCGCTTTCAAGCACAGATGAAAGTGGACTTTATGTTCCGGTTGGCACGTAATTTCTACGTAGGTCCCATGGCTGTATTCGATTATGTATACGGACATGGTTTTGAAAAACCGGAACTGTGGGAAGGCATGAGCACGCGTACTACGAATCTAAGTGTAGGTTTATCGTTGCTTTATGATTCGCGCGACTTCCTGACAAATGCGTATAAAGGATACTATTTGAGGATAGACCAACGTTTCAGTCCGGCATTTTTGGGAAATAAATATGCTTTCAGCAGTACAGAACTGGATACGAGGTATTATCATACCATATGGAAAGGCGGCGTTCTGGCGGGGCAGTTTCATACACTGCTCAATTACGGAAATCCACCTTGGGGACTGTTGGCAACTTTAGGCAGTTCGTATTCCATGCGTGGCTATTATGAAGGGCGTTATCGTGACAAATGTGCCATGGATGCTCAGATTGAGCTTCGCCAGCATGTATGGAAACGAAACGGAGTGGCTGTATGGGTAGGAGCGGGGACTGTTTTCCCAAAGTTTTCCGAGTTTGACGTGAAGCATATTCTTCCTAATTATGGCTTCGGCTATCGCTGGGAATTTAAAAAGAGGGGGAATGTACGTTTGGATTTAGGGGTTGGCAAACATCAGACCGGATTTATATTTAATATCAATGAAGCTTTTTAGAAAAATTCAAAAATGGTTTGAAAACCAAGAGAACTTGTATTACTTGTTCCTGATAATTCTGATAGTACCCAATATCGTACTATGTTTTACTGAGCCTATGCCACTTGTGGCGAAGGTGTGCAATGTATTGCTTCCATTCTCCATATATCACATGATAATGAGTTGGTCGGGAAATTGTGGCAAGACTTTTTGGATATTGTTTCCTTTTCTGTTTTTTGGAGCATTCCAGATTGTATTGTTATATCTTTTCGGACAGTCTGTTATTGCAGTAGATATGTTTCTCAATCTGGTGACAACAAATCCCGGTGAGGCTTTGGAATTGCTGGACAACCTGATTCCAGCCATTATTATTGTTGTGCTGCTATATATACCGGCGCTGATTTTGGCTGCGGTGGCCGTCAGCAAGAAACGGAGACTATCGGAAACGTTTGTTCGCAGAGAACGTAAACGTGCCCGGATAACGGTCATTGCAGGAATTCTGTCATTGGTAGCTGCTTATCTGTTTGATGCCCGTTATGAATTGAAATCGGATTTGTATCCGGCAAACGTATGTTATAATATTGCACTTGCCTTCCAACGTACTGCACAGACGCAACACTATGCGGAAACCTCTAAAGATTTTACTTTTCAGGCAAAAACCACCCGTCCGGAGAAGAATAGGGAAGTTTATGTTATGGTAATCGGAGAGACATCCCGTGCCGCTAACTGGTCTATTTACGGGTATAACCGCAATACGAATCCGGAACTTACCAAAATAAAAGGATTGACAGCCTTCTCTCATGTACTGACAGAATCCAATACTACGCACAAAAGTGTCCCTATGCTGATGTCTTCGGTTACGGCGCACGACTTCAATTCCATCTATCGGCAAAAAGGAATTATCACAGCATTTAAGGAAGCGGGCTACCGGACTGCTTTCTTTTCCAATCAACGCTATAACCATTCTTTCATCGATTTCTTTGGAAAAGAAGCCGATATATGCGATTTCATTAAAGAAGATGCAGGAGATGGCAGTTACAACCCTTCGGACGATGAACTTTTGAAACTGGTAGCCGCCGAGTTGGCAGAAAATGCTTCCAAGCAATTTATCGTTCTCCATACCTATGGTTCCCATTTTAATTATCGGGAACGCTATCCGGCGGACCACGCTTTCTTTTTGCCTGATTTTCCGGTAGATGCAGAATTGAAATATAAGGATAATCTGATAAATGCTTATGATAATTCTATCCGGTATACAGATAATTTTCTGGCTCGTCTCATCCGGATGTTACAGGAACAGGACATAGATGCGGCAATGCTTTATACCTCAGATCATGGAGAGGATATCTTTGATGATGACCGTCACCTTTTCCTGCATGCTTCACCCGTTCCGTCCTATTATCAGATACACGTGCCTTTTCTGATATGGATGTCTGACAATTATCGGAAGAATTATCCGGATCTTTTTAAAAATGCAGAGATAAACCGACAGAAAAATATTTCATCCAGTGCGTCTTTCTTCCAGACGATGCTGGAATTAGGTGGCATAGACACACCTAGCCGAAACGATTCATTGTCCGTAATAAATGCTTCATATACCGAAAAAAACAGAGTATACCTCAATGACCATAATGAAGCCCGTTCATTGAACGATATAGGAATGCGTGAAGAGGATTTTACCATGCTGCAAACGAAAGGGATAGTATACAGGTAAAATCAATATGCTGATTACTAAAACAGCCAAGCACCATTCGAAATTTCAGACGAATGATGCTTGGTTCTGTTATTTTACGGGTATTGCCGCTGGAGTATCACCAATCACCGCTTACGTGACTCTTTCCTATTAGGGACTCTATTTTCAGTTTGTAGTCATTAACTCCCTCTGCAATGTTTTTCCCGGCATCTGCCGTTCCCATTCCGTATGCGACAACAGGTGTCTGCCATACCATTCCGGCATGTAGGGCACTTGCCTGATAAGGTCTTAACAGTTCATCCATTGTAAAGTTGTTTCTTCCCCCACTGCGATATGCACTGTATTCGGAACCGGTAGTGACCGCTACCAATAATGCCTTTCCTGCCACAGCCGGAGTTTTAGCCAAATAAGTAAATACCTCATCCTGCCATTTCTTCAACAAGGAAGGAGCCGACATCCAATATAACGGGAATTGAAACACAAGAGCAGATGCCTGCGATATAATCTTGCTCCATAAATCAATATTATAGGCATCTTCCGGACGCATTTCATATAAATTGTATATTGCCACTTCTTCCATTTCTTTAACAGCATCCATTAATGCCTTATTGGCTTGCGAACTTTTAATATCGGGGTGTGCCAGAAGAACCACGACTTGTTTTGCACCTTTATCCATATAGAGTATATTTTTTATAAATTAGAAATAGCTGCCTATTGATTACAAAAATACTAAAACATAGATATATAACAAAAAAGTTGTGCCAGTGTTTTGACGCCTTTTCACGATACCGGCATTATCCTTAATTTGAAACAAGCAGAATAATCCAAATCTGCTTTTTAGTTAGAATGTACCGGAGGGAATAGGTAACGGCTTCCCGGATTCATCATATAGTTCCGTAACGGTGAGAATTTTATATCCATATACATTCTGTATCTTTTTGACGCATTTCAGTTGCCTGTTTTTATAGTATTCTTTGGCAAATACCACGTCTCCGCCTTTCATATGCCCTTCTTCCTGTATTGTACCGTCTTCATAAAACTGACGATAGTCACGCTTGAAGTTTTTGAAATCAAGATTATATTCTTCTTTCATTATCTTGTCCGTTCCGGGATAGAACTCCTGTATGCTCTTCACCGACAGGTCCTCATTATAGTAGTACCGTTCTAACGGATAGCTATTCTTGTCAAATTTCACAGAATAATATGGCATTTCCGTATAATTTTCCTCTCGGACAAGTTTCTCGTTTTCATCCCATTCCTGCCACCGGCCGGTTTTCTCGCCTTTCTCTGTGTAATGCTCTATACATTTCGGCTTTCCGCTCAGTGCCCAGGTTTCCTTATATTCGCCTTTCTTGCCGCGCCATCCCCAAGCATACCCCTCTCTTATAAAAGGCGGCATATCAGTACCGCCTTCTTCATAGATGCGGAAAGGACCATGCTGCATACCTTTGCTGTACGAAACGAACGTGATTAATTGACCGTTATTGTCAAATGTTCGTTGTTGTCCGTCCACTTCGCCATTCTTGTAGTCCCATTCCGTTCTTCCTATCCGGTTGTATTCTATCATCAACCCGTCTATCTTTCCTTGTTCGTTCCAGACACATTCTTTCTTCACAGTGCCGTCTGTGTAATATTCATATCCTTTTCCCCTTAGTATACCTTTTACATAGGTCAGCTTCTGTACAAGATGATTGTCTTCATATTTTTCATATAATCCATCGAGAATGCCATCCTTGTTGAAATGTGCTATCGTGTAAGATCTGTAGCTTAATATAATCCGGCACTTTCCATGTAGTGGAGTACGGTCATATATATTCCGCCATTGGTATGTGAAATCTCCCAATGGAACTTGTTCCACATCATCAATATCCAGCGGCTCTTGTGCAAAGAGCATACTCCCGCAAATTGAAAGGAGCAGCAGAGATAATAGTCTTTTCCTCATAAGCGTTGAATACTTTATATTTTTCACTGTCTAATTTATTCTTATGGTTTTTATAATCTCCTGAACTTCGGATTCAGAACTGTCATCAGATGTTGTGGAAGTAATGATGAAGTTTTCCAGTGTCTCCTCATTCATATGGATAACAATATTCTGATTTATATGGATACTTCCACCGCCTGCTACAGCGCATTCCATCTTTCCCGAAATCCTTTCGAATGTTTTTCCATAAATATTTATGTTTTCTGACCGGGACTCTTTCATGGAATGTAGATACTAATTGAAAAGTGCGCCGTATTCTAATTGAAAAGAGCTCCATCCATAACTGGTTACAAAATTACTATAAGTTTAAAATATTCATTTATCTTGTCTCATTTTTTGTG